>JAAUYL010055545.1_pt1 | contig 12503 bp, 11 predicted proteins | sample 7278011 | NCBI WGS metagenome assembly JAAUYL01 (sample SAMN14350225, study PRJNA611818) | marine sediment metagenome | isolation source: surface marine sediment (1.8m) | place: French Polynesia: Moorea | collected 2018-08 | reverse complement strand
TTCAAATACGGTTACACAGACCCTACCCTAAAGATATTGCTACCAGATGATGTGCATTAAAAAGAGCCAAATTTGGTCTCCTATGTCCATAATTTCAGAAGCAGATTCCATTGCAAGATATCTTCCTCAACGTTTTTCTAAAGATGTCGACATGCTAAAGATGTTTTAAAATAAAAAAAAATATATGGGGAACCATCTGAAAATAAAAAAAATCATTATTCAAATGATTCCTTTTCTCGATCTGTTTTTTGGGAAAATAAATGGTGATGGTGTTTTGTTTTTGAATTTCTCTATGTTTGGAGAAAATAATGTTTTGACTGGCTCCTGTTTTTTTAGCCACAGGAAATCCCTTTTGTGCACCATTATCGTCCGACAATTATTAGCTAAAATTCTGCAATTTCCTTCCTACAAAAAATAGACACAGAATTTGACTTGAAAAAACTTCTTCCTCGTCTTCCTCAATAACATGAGCATTATTTTTGAAAGTGTGTTGTAAAATGGACTCCACTTTTTTATTATTATAGAATGACCCGGCAAAAATGGGGTAGTGGCGTAACAAAAAATGCTCAATTTTCTGTAAAAACACATTTTTTAGGTTATTTATTTATTTACTGCCTTTTTGAGGTGTCCGTGACTTGCAAAACTGTCCAATGTTAGTCACTTGTGGTTATGTCAAAACTCAAAAGTCGGTACCTTCTTTAAAAAAATATAACTATTTATTGAGTTTCTCTCTACGTTTACAATTGATTTTCAAGTTGTCGAGTCATTGGCGCGCAATTTCTTTCAATTCAAATTTGTCTACGTCAATCGGAGAGAATCGGAGAATTTATCTAATGAATGATGCTAGATTACAGCACATTTCTTGCTAAGAAAATGCTTTATTTGAGACCGTTAAAATGGGAGAAAATTAAACCGACGCAATCCCAACGGTTGAAACAATGAGTCATTAAAAAAATACTCTTTTAAAGAATAATTTGGCGATATCATTAGTTTCAAAATAAAAATAATCTTTTTATCAGAAGGGGATTTATTTAGGGCGTTGCTCCATAGTCCTACTTACATAATCAGTAAGCCTGAATTCAGAGTTTGCTTCAAAAACAAGTGCGTTTTTACGAACTACCTGCAGAAATAATACGCAATAATAAGACTACTTTGCCTTTAAAAAGTGTCTCTCTCTCTTAACAAATACCAGTAATGTACCTGCACCTACGTAACTTTGTTTTGAATCAGAGGAGGAGGGAATATATGTACATGTATGAGTTTCCTGCACTGTATTAAATCACACAGGTTGTACGTGCAAGCAGCCAAGCGAGGCGCGCGCGCAAGCAAAACATACAGTGCCCGAAACCTAGAATGACGAAACTGTAACGCAATGTTTTTCAGCCTGAAACTTCACCCAACTGCGTTTAAAACAGTGCTTTTGCTACAGGGACTTCACTATCAGCTTGTGGAGGGTCCAACGTAGAGCAGAGGAGAATATGCCAGATTTTCGTACAATTTTATGAAGTGTATTTACACTAAATAAGCTCTAGTGTGCGCGCTACGACTTTAGTCACAGCTTTACTGTACAATACAGTTTACTTACCTTACGTTTACATAGAGTGCAAGCAAATGCCGCGCCCCTTGAAAACTTACTTCAGTTCAACCAAAAGCCCATTGGAAGCAAGATTCTATTTTGAAATTTCGCCCAAAATTTTCCCGATTGTGACTCATCTGCAAGATTGTGTGGTCAGCATCACTAGTTTTCTAGGACTGTCTGAAAGTGAAAATTCCAGTGACTCAGAAAATTGTCAACAAAAAAGTGCAGCCCTGCCGCCTACGGTGTAAACAAAAAAGCAGGTGGTACTGGTGAGAAATCATAATAACTTGGAAAATCACTGTAGCATTTCAAGATTGCTTGGATCAGCTTACTAGACTGTGACGACTGTATAACCGCATTTATATGTGAATTTAGTGAAAATTCATCTTTTCATGAAGAGTTATTTTTTTGAGTGACTCATCCTAGTAAAAATTCCGGCTCAGGTCAAATAGCATCTGTGTTATTGAACTCTAACAATAGCGAATTCCTGGCCAAGCCTTAAAATTGCCACTGACTTGCGAATTTGGTTGCAAAACCAACATTCAAAACATTCAAGCCATACCTGTCGTGCTTTGAAAAATAGCCTTTATAAGGTGCCTGCACTGTGCATCGCGGATCACGAAAACAAGATTTGCAACCAAATCGGAGGATATTTTTGTGATCAATCCAAAACATGTGACAATAGTGACCAAATATTAAATATATTCCGGAATCAAAATGAGTTGGGGAACGGAATTGTGGGACAAATATGAGGATCTGTGCGGTCACACAACCGCCGGAGTGGATTTTCTTGAGAAATCCGTTGCGGATTACATAAAGGAGCGAGGCAAAGTTGAGAAAGAATATGCCAAAAGCCTGAGGGCACTTGTCAAGAAATTCGCGCCAAAAAGTGATAAGCATGCAAGTGACAAGAACAACGACAACAAAGCCGAATCCGGACCCGCGTCCCTTAGTGTCAGACAAGCCCTTGCAGAGGACGAGTTTTCCTACCTCACAGCTTACAAAGAGGTAAGAGTTGCATTTTGTTTATTTTTTTATTGTTGACATTTTTCGAAGGGTCAAAAATGTCGTGGTCTATGGATTTTTTGCTGTGACCAATTGTAAAAATGTCAGGGCTGAACAGAAATAAATCAAGCTTTTTTAAAGGGAAGCAATTAATTTGGAAATTCAAAATTCTCAAACTCCTATTTTTCAAGCCATTTGAGACGTCTGAAAAATGCAACTTTAAGGAAAAAATATTTTGCCAAACAATGGAATTTTTTGCAGGCTCCAGTTTTAGTTTCGTAGGCAGGTAAATATTAAATTAGTCAGCATTTGTTGTCTTGATACAATATACTGTATAATAGGCATTTTTTACATTTTACTTGGTAACATTCAAAGTCAGCTGTTTGAATTTCCGAAGAACTACGCTAAAAGATTTATTGAGGCGCACATTGGGAAATGCGATATCACTGTTTGCTTAGCAAACAAAATTCTCTTAAAAGAACTTGAAAATTATTCATTTTTAGAATAATATTTTAGAATTGATTATTCTCTGCCACTAAAAATAGGGTGGTGCTATCGATCTTTCTAAATGAATAACAAAAAAATCTTTGTTGTTTTTGTCTATTTTATGGACCATTGCATTTTATATTGTTGTGTGTATTTTCACATGCAAGTGCCAAAAAATATCTCGAAAATCGAACCACTTGCGTCATTTGATACCTATCACAAAAATTGACCAAGTCTCCGAATAAAATATTAAAAAACGTTTTGAAATCTTTATCTTGTTCTATTAATTTTTAACAAGATAAAATGGAAATGCTTTGTAGAAAAATCTCTTTGCTTAAAAGATCTAGATGGTTTTCTACCTTCAGATTTTTTATGAATGAAAAAAGGTTACATTTTTTGTTAAATCCGGGATATCCAAACAGCTGACAGCAAAACAAAAATTACCTCTGATTCCAGAAACTTTTATATTACGCTTTTTTTTATCCTGGTGTGAGTCATCAATAATAATATTATAATTTTGCAAAAAAATATTTCAAATTTAATTTATTAGCAAAAATATTAAAAACCCAAATATCCTTAAAAAAGGATGCTTTTTGTGTTTTTAATCTTTAGAATTTTTGGACAATGGAATTTTGCGTCAAATTTATCTTGAGGAAAAATACACAAAGCCACAATTCACTGTAAAAAAGATTGAGTCGAGTCCCTCAATAGAAAAAAGTTGACTTCTGGTATTTACTTTTGAAAGATAAAATATCTTGGCAAATCTCTTCGTTGAAAATAAAGTAATAAACAGATTTAAGAATGGAGAAATATGTTTTCTTGGAATTTGACACCATACATTTTTACAGGTGACAGAGTTTCGATTAAAATGGCGACAATAAAAAAATATGAGATTCCATATTTCAAGAAGGCAAAAAGAATAACATTGCTTCTAAGTTTACACGTTTCACTAGAAAAGCCTTCTGAACTTTATGTTTACACGATTTTTCCAGTCTTTTCTTTGCAAAATCACGTCCATTCTCCTGTTAAATTAATGTGGGTTTTATTCAGTAATTTTTGGAGTGGACAATTTCTTGGAAAAATTAGAAAAAATCGTGGCATCCTTGAGTTAATGGCATCGACAAAAAAGAAATTAATTCAGAAACTTCATTGATTTTTTGTCAATATTTTTTTTAAAAAATGAAACTGATTTTTTTGCATAAAAGTATTTCCTGCAATTTGTGGTAAGCCACTGTCGCCTCGCTTTGCTTCAATTTTTGGGAAAATAAAAATTCATTCAAAAATCTGGTTTGCTCTGCACCTGTCCAGATTTTTAAAAAAATAAATAAGGGCGGGTTTTTGTGACACGAGATGGTCTGAAAAAGGTGGAAGATTTCTTGAATTTTCGTGTGAATTTTTCGAAATCATACTCGAAACCGGATTTAAATATCAGTTTCTCTTTATTGAGACTTATCGCTACATTCTTAGCAACGGCACTTCATATTCTCAGACAAACAAAGAAATAAAAATATTTATTTTTTAAAAATTTATTCAATTTTCTTTTGATATTTTGTAGTCAAGTTTGTTCGAAAAACGCCTCTCTCAGACGCGTGAAATTTTTGAATCACGAGAGTAGAAATCTATATTGCCATATGAAATATGTTGTTCTTGGCCTCAATTCAAACACTCAGAATGTCAAACGTGAATCATATTTCCAAGAAATTCATGCATGTTTACAATTTTGTTTACATTTTCAGATGCTGGCCGAGGTCGGCTACCAGGCCGGTCAGCACGAGGTCCTCGCCGAAAGCTTTTCCAAAGATGTTTACAAACATTTGCATGATGAAGCAAAGAAACTCAAAGAGAGCAGAAGAAAGAACATAAAAGAATCGGATAAACTTGTCAACGAGCTCAACTCTGCTTTCAAATCCATGCACTCGTCCAAGGAAAAATTCCGGAAAGCCTTTGACGACCACGAGCGGGCTCAGCAGGCATTTTCAAAGTAATCATAAATATTGTTAATTATAAATTTAATGGTAATTATTGCTAATTATCCCTATTTAGAGCCAATAATGACGGCAGTGTCTCGAGGAACGAGCTGGAAAAACTAAGGCTTTTAGCTTCGAACAAGGGCTCGACTTGTGAATCTGTAAAGCACACCTTTGCGGACACCCTTGTCAAAACTAACGCTTTTCGTCAGAGGTAAGCAATTAATATTAATTATCCAATTAACCAATTAATTATCTGTATTAATTGTTTTAGGTATTATTACGACTCGCTCCCCGGAGTTCTGGATGAACTTCAAGAACTTGATCGGCGACGGATCGAGCTGATTCGACATGGCATTCTGTCTTGCATTGCAAAGGAGCGAGAGGTAAAGCCTGATTTTTTTTCTTGGATTTTAATAGAAGGTGTGACAGGATAGCAAATTAGCATCGTTAAACGCGTTAAACTCCCGTCAGGAAGGAATTATTTTTGATTGCAAGAAGGCAACACAAAGAATAAATATTTTATTCTATGTCAACAACAATGTAATTATGATAATACGTTTCGTCAACAATTGAGACAAGATAAATGTGAATTAATTTCTGTCAAAATTTAGCAGGGGTGCATATTACGACTATTAATTGTCAAGAAAAATATCTACGCTTTTTTCACTTTGCCTTATCAAAATTTTCACCTTCAATGCAATACCGATTTGACATTGAAAATATAATCCTGGGGATGTTTGATTTTTGATAAAAAGGGCGGAAATGATCGTAAATCATCTAATATTTATTTTATTTTAATCAATAAATATCTAGCAAAAAGTCGGGTCATTTTTTGCTGCAATCGAATGGTTTTTGCGTTAAATCATTAAACAACAAAGCTAAATTGTGTTGATGCCTTGAAAAATAGGCGTGAATTTTGAGCCTCAACCCTGAAAAATTCCGATTCAAAGGACAACTGCTGGCTTTAATCATAGCCCAAAAAATGTTGGAACCCGATTTGCAAAAATGCTTATGTTTTACTCGTGCTCATTTTTCATGCAAGAAGTACGAGACTAGGTTCTGCCCAATAATTTCAGTTCCTTTTTCGTTGTTCAGGTGACATTTTCCAGAGACTTTAAGCTTGACTAAGTCCTGAAAAAATGCCACTTTTTTCGCAGACTCAAAGACTTGAGTTCTGTTTACTTCCGCAAGATATTTTTTGGGTGCTCAAAATCAACCGGAAATGACGCATAAAAATAGCATTTAACCGGAAACACATCATTTAATTTCCGATCTAAATCGGATCTTATCAATTGCCAATCTTTTTTTTTAGTCCAAGGAATTCTACCGAATTACACGAGTTGTTAACAAGCTTGCTTCTTGGCCTGGGAATATATTTTGAGGAAGAAAAATGCAGCTAAAAATGGGGGCTACGGAATAAGCAGGAAAATCTGGTTTATTTTTTCCCAAGCAAGCTAACCTTGAGTTGGTTGAAATATTTGGCGTATTTAAAAAAAAGTGAGCCGTATATTTTGACTGATTGACTACATTTTCTATATCGAATCTTAGAGTATTGACGAGTTTTTTTACGACCAAGGTTAAACAGGGATTTTTAACAAAGATGGATTTGAGTTACGGAACCCTGTCAAAATGTCTGACCGCAAAATCTGCTGGCAATGGCATTTCTGTTTCATTATTTTTCCTAGCTAATATTTCGTCATTTAGAGGAAGTCAAAAACTACCCCGATTTAGCGGTTGATAAATAGTTTGTTCTACAAACACTGGGAGGGTGACAATTAGCTAAATGATGGCAGTTTTTGTTTGAACAGGATTTAATTCACAGTTTCGATTTCATTGACAAAAATCAAAATTACAAGGACTCTTGCCAGAACACAAAAAAATCGTGGCAAATGATAGTCCTTCATAAACTAGACCGATTTAAATGAATTTTAAATATTAAACTAGGCTATGACAAATTATTTCAAAGCCATCAATTAAATAAAATGAAAAATGTCTATTTTTTCAGGTAATGCCGATAATTTCCAAGTGCCATGATTCCATTCAAAATGCGATGGACTCGATCGATCCGGAAAAAGACACTGCAATTGGTGAGTCTAGTTCAAAAAGTAATGGACACTTTGTGCGCAATTTTTCAATTTTCGTCAAGAGGGTTGTTACAACATATTATAATTCCAAATGTTTCGAACATTAATCAGTCGAAAAAATGTTAAAAAAATGGTCATTAGAGCCATATGCTTTTCTTTGTTTGTCAAGAAATTATTGCGAAAAAAACTTGTGAAATTGCACGAGATCAGAATTAATGATACAATTTTCATTATATTTTCAGTGATTGAAAGGTTCAAGTCCGGAGATGTCCCTCCTGGTGATTTCAATTTTGAAGACATGCACGATCCTCAAGCTTTGTTAAGTCAAGAACCACTCGCTTCTACAGGTACACAAATAGTTATATTTTCATGACTTTTTTATAACATTACCCACATTTTTCTAGGTCCAACAAATTTGAATTTGTATCCGAGAAAAAAGGAGCTGGAACGGCAAATCCAAGCTCTGGAAGCAGAGCTGAGTAAAAGCTCGAAAGAATTGAAGTCACTAAATCAAATGATGGCCACATACCAAAACCAGCCGAAATTCGGGAATTCCAAGCAGTTCAAGGGAGAAATCCAGGGCCTGCATGCCCACATAGGTAAATAATAATAATTATATGGTAATTATCGCATTAATTAACCCTAATTATATAGGTGAAATCGAGGCTGCCTTGACGAGTTTCAAAGCAGAACTGGTCGGAGTGGACGAAAAGCTCAGCACTCTCAGGCATCGAAGTCCCCATGTGACACGTGGTTTAAGCATAGCCGGAAACGGAAATGCACCCCAATCTTTAAGGCGGGGAGGCTCGACCGGAAGTAGCAAATCAAGCAGTCTCAGCATTGCGTCCAGTTCGAAAATCTACGACGTGGTTAATCCAGATTATGACGAGATTCCTCCGCCGCCTCCTGCTTCAACTGGCTCGACCGGAAGTAGTTCCGCTTCCGACCACGCGGACCATGTGCACCATAACCATCAAACCGGAAGTGATACAATGTCATCAATGTCCTCACCGTCAGTAACTTCCGCTTCGAGTTCCGAGGCTTCCATGAAGCGTGCCATCGCTTTGTACACTTACAATAATGCCAACACAATGGAAGAGTCCAACATTCCCATGGAAGAAGGGGAGGAATTTCTAAGTAAGACCACCATTTTTATAACCGGATATTCGGCAGCTGACTTATTGTTTGTTTTGTTTTTTGTAGTTGTTGATGATGACTGTGATGGTTGGACTAGAGTCCGGAGAGCGATTCCAAGTCAAAATCCAAATGTTGGAGACGAAGGATTTGTTCCAACAACATGGATCAGAATGGTGGAATGATAGTGTGACGCCCAGAATGTAAGCCGCATCTGTGAGAGGAATGGCTTTACAACACAACGACAACAAAGACAATAAAGGCACTAATTCAGTTTTAAAATTAAAGCTGATCCGATTTTAATCGGTAATTTGCCCGCCGTGGGAATTTTTGATCACGAAAAAAGACAAAAAATCTAAAAGTGTCCAAAATTCCAAAATATTCAAAACTCGAGATTTTTCTTCAAACGTTGGAAAAATTGCAAAAGAGGATGCAATATTTCTCGAGCGAAAAATATTGGTTCTACAAAAACCGAGAAACATTCAAAAGTGGATACGAATTGTTTTGAAGAGCGGCCGGAAATTCTAATCGAAAACATATACGCAATGTTGTGATTGTTCCAGTCCAGTGAGTGATATAATTTGGCCTATTTTTTGTACACAATATCTAATGTAAAATCTACAATTTCATTGGATAATACCTGTAACAAAACTTATTTTAAATGTCTCAAAAAATCTTCCCCAGAAGCCAGAACTTTCAAAGTGACTTGTGATTAACATGAATTACTCAAATATCTAAATTATCAATCGTTTGTATGACACTATTTTATATTGAAATTTGAATGATAATGGAATAAATCTATTCTATCTATGTTATACCGCTTTATTCCACATTCCCAGATTCGAATAATGCTTTGACTGACACTCATTTGTCTTGAAACTTATAACTTCGGGAAATCCGGACGAGCTGGGATTTTTTTCTCATTGAAAGACTCGTCTCCGGATGGAACTTTTTATACTGAATCTACATATTTTTCTGTGAAATTAGTTAAATTACTTTTCAAAAACCAGAGAACTTCGGCTGTTCGATAAGTGCTACAAGGAAAATATCCGGCCTAAATTATTCCGGACTAGATTTCAAGCCATCGCCATTGCAATGATTTGTCGCGGAAGTCTTTCTTTAAAATGTCTATTTTCTTGTCACTTACATGTTTTAAGTCAAACTAAGCGGCTTTTCAATTCAAGCTGTTCAGCATTTAGGATTTGTGCCTATATATTTAATCCCAAGTAAAGCCCTTTCAAAGGCAAGACAGATTACATAATGGCGGCGCTCTAAGCTTCTCGGTCTTCGTTTGGAAAGTTTTTAATTCCATTCATTTATGTGGAAGCCGCTCGGGTCTTTGAAAATTAAGTAGTTGCATCTTGGCTTTCTTAGCTAGACGCCTGTCAGTGTTAAATTAATGCACATATATTTTGATATGACACTGCATAACAAAAAGCAGGCAGTAAACTTGCCACTGCGCCTCTTCTTCTATTCAACCAAAACCCGCGCTCTTGGCTGCTTTCTAAACCAAAATCAGTCTGTGCGCTCGTCTCGAGCTTACAACACCTACAATAAGACTGTCAAAGTGTAGTGTTACTGTTAATACTGCTATTAAAAGTATCTACTTGTAAGTAAACACGAGCTGTGTTTTGCTTTAAGACAGGTCTATAATTAGCCAGATTGGTACAGCAATTTATCTAAGAACTACCTCATATAATGCTAAAAACGAAGCTTTTTTAGTGAAAATATGTAACAAGGGTGCCAATTTTCGGCTTGGTGTTGCATTTTGCATATCAAATGCAATTTTTGTCCTTGATGGTCTTTGTTATTTAGATAGCTAGCCGTGGCCTACATAGATAACAACAAGAGCAGGCGCGAAAAAGTGATTTACAGACCTTGGTGACATACTATGCATGCAGTTATTTAGTTATTTTTCAATGGCAATATTGGTTGGAACGGAAATTGTTACCTTTTACAAGGCCTGTTTGTACCTTAAAGATAGAACCTGGTATTATGACAAAAACTACGCCGTCGCAGTTGTTGTTATTATAATGGGGAATTTATTGCAGACAGCTCTATAAATCAGAAAGAGACAGGGGACATGGTTAGCACATACTTATTGCAATGTTGGTTTTAGAGTTGCCTAAAAATATTTCAGATAAGAAGATGGCGCCAGTGACGTTTGAAAAATGGATTTAACCAGACGAGCGGCGAGCCTCCGTAGGGACAACGATGCCACCGTGGTGGCGGGGGCAAAAACCAGCTACAAAACAGTCGCAGGCATCGACGGGGACCCGTCTTGTCGCACCATAAATAATTTCATGATGCCATCGCCAAATGCTTCAGCTGAACGACGGCGAAAGGTGACTATAGATATTTAATTTTAAATTAATCTCAAGCGGAGCGAACTCCGAACGAAGTGAGGACGAGCGTAGCGATCCGTGTTTTTTTTCTGGTGCTATACGTTTTTTAGCAAACTTGGCCAAAAAACGAGCATTTTTGGTGTAAAATTATGCATCCTTATTATTCCTACATAAGACCAGCATATTTGGCCAAAAATCGAGCATTTCGCTGTAAAATCATGCATCCACCCTTCTCCTTTACACGACAAACAAAAATGGCCAAAAAAACGAGCATTTTTGGTGTAAAATCGTGCATCCTGTATTTTAGCACGGATCGCTACGCTTGAGACTTTTCTGAAGCTTTGCTTCGGACTTTTTACTTGATTATTTAATTCTTATTTTAAAGGGTTCTAATGGCGTTCAGCTGTCTTCTGCAACAAGGGAAAGACTTTATGCCACTAGAAATGGGTATACCGATAATCCGGCGACCTCGAATGTTACCCACAACTCGTTGGAATTCAAAGACTTTCAAAACGGAAGCGGGAGCATGGGACGCAGCCGCCGCCTGTCGGGGAATCCAGCGGATAGGGGGAACAATTTCTTCCACCAGGTCCCCATGGGCGATCCCAATAATGGTTACCGCAGCGATTCCTCAATTTTGAGCCAGACTTTGGCCTCTTCTGCTGGAGGCAAATCTGTTCCCCACTACAACAGGAGCACTAGCGATACAGGTTATTATACGATGCAAAGCATTTTTTAGCTGTCAGTCAGGCGGACAAAACTGCAACTTCACAGAAAAATCTCATATAATCTTTTGTCGAGAATCTAATAAGACAAACTTTTTCCTCGAAATGTCTCAATATAGAGTGAATGTCAAATGAAAGTTGGTGCCTTATTGTAGGATACGTCATGTAACCTTGGCACAAACACGAAGTTTGTTTTCCTACAAGCAACTCTAAGCAATAGGAAAGTATTTACTTTAAAGCCATTTAGGAAGAGCTTTCGCTGCAAGGTACACAAACTTAATTGTCTTGTCTCAATTTACTGGCATTTGTAAAATAAGAAGGTAGCACATATTAAAATGCAACTCCATTTGGAACCTGTCAGAACGTGTCTGAGCATGTTTAAACTTGCAGGCACATCCGAGGCCGAGAAAAATATGCGGTACGCAAACAGTTTGGAGTCTCTGGACGCTGTAGCATCTTCGATTCAGCAGGCGAGAGCCTACAGCCTCTCCTACCATAATAATGGCTATGGCGGGAAAATGGCGACCTCGGTGACCTCGAGCAAGGGATCAATAGAATCTGACCTCCAGTATAGCTCGACCTCAACCTCCAGGCAAAACGGCAACTTTTTTGTAAGGTAAGTAATCACTATAAAGTCTCTTTCGAGTAAGAAGCCAGGCCTACTTATTTGAAGAAGACTTTGGAGGCTTTGGCTGACCATCCTACACTCTTCTTTTTAAATGGAGATAGATGCTTTGCGAAATAATGCATTGTATAAGGTCAAGTCAACATAGGGTTGTAGATGTCATTTGTGGTAAGAAATTCAAAAATATTTGGATTGGTTTGTTTGCAGAAGACAAGGGTCTTTTTTAAGTCAAGCCTGTCGCACGCACATTCCATACAAATGGCATCGTTCTTTCCCGTTTCTTTTGAATTGCCAAAATTGCAGCAGAGTTCTACTTCAAAAAACCGTCTCTATTCCAAACTATTTCTTTTTTTGAAAATGAACAAACAAAATAATTGTATAATGCGTCAGTCATCCTGCGGTTTTATGTGCATTTTAGCTATAAATATTTTTGTTTATTACTTTTTTAGATGGGAAGGGTTTTCTATCGGCTTTCTTTTGTCCAGAGTGCTAAATAATGCAGTTAACTTTTTTGCTCATAATCTTCAAACTCTTGTAACGCAAAAAGTTA
>JAAUYL010008606.1_pt1 | contig 12506 bp, 8 predicted proteins | sample 7278011 | NCBI WGS metagenome assembly JAAUYL01 (sample SAMN14350225, study PRJNA611818) | marine sediment metagenome | isolation source: surface marine sediment (1.8m) | place: French Polynesia: Moorea | collected 2018-08 | reverse complement strand
GTTATATTGGGCTTGAAATTTGCTTCCGGCACTGACTGGAGGTGGTGAATCTGTTAATGTTTCACTAATATTTCCTACTTCGAAAAATAAATTCTATTGAATTTTGAAAGCTGCGCACTTTTTCGAGCTAAACGACGCAACTCTCTTTAGTTCTATAAAATAAAATCAAATCATTTTAAAAATTCAGGCACGAATGAATCCCGAAAATGGTTGTAACGTTGTAATATTAGTAGCCTATTTGTGTACGACACGAAAATCTTGATGCGCTGGTGGAAACATCAAAATTCTAAATTGGTATTTTGTAGAGCAGGTCTCAAGTCAAGCTACAGATTCTTAGATTGGGGATCGAATTTGGATTGGCTTTTTGGCTGGCAATGACCTTACTGCGTTGAACCAAAACCAAAGTGTCTCCAAAACCGGTTAGGCCGAAATGCTATTGCTACTACCAGCACCACATCGTTGATAGTTGTGGGCAGAAACAAGTATATCTTTCTTGGTGACTTCTTCGGTCACATGCTCCGATAAGGACTTTTCAGAATTCGACCACTTGAAAGAGAGAGCAGAGCAGAGCATACTTTAATGTGCATGAGTATCAGTAAATCCACAACTCATAAAATGTTCAAGTTTGATCCTGCTCCTCGGAGATGCTGTAAAAAATCCTCATGAATGTTGAGTTTGACGCTGATCTCTGATCTCCCCCGTCGTGGTGGATGGACACATTTCGTTCGGTACGAGTGTAGTATTATTATACAGGAATGTCAAGAGAGGGGAGGCACAACCTGCCGAGTTTTAGACCAGAATTACGTCATGTTTCAAGCTCTACTTCTACTACTTACTGCTTTGCTTTGTGTCTCTTTTCCCGCGCTTTTCGACCTCCACTCGCTCGCGTCTTGACTTGACTTGACGCGCACCCTAAGCTGGTGGTTTAAGATAAATCCACTGCATAGCAACAACTTGCTGAGCCAACCTTGGAAATTCCCCCGTTTTAACGGACAGCATACGCCATCTCGCGGAGAAAGGGCGACGCGAGCGCCATCTCTGGGCGAGAGCGCGCAATTTTAGCCATACCTGCCCTCCTCTCTTATCTAGGACCTTCGAGAACATTTGATGAAATTCGGGTTATCTAATGAAATTCGCTGATTAAACAAAGGCCAAAATGCCAGGTGTACATTGTTGAATCGTTTTTTATCTGCGACTGGCTCGATTTTGTTGACTTAATGCACTTTTTTATCTGAAGTCGTAAATGCGTTTTGAATTTTCGCGCGGCGTCCAGAGTGCAATGCACTTGCAGCGACGAGCGCTACCAGCTTTGGATTCCTGCCTGAACAATATAAATTCGACTTTGAAGAGAAAATATCTCTATTTACTAAATATATTAGTTGAAAATGAATTATCATTGACTTTTACGTTAAATAAAGGTGAAAAATACTAGAATTAAACTGGAAAAGTTATTATTTTCTCGTGTTTTGGCTTTGGCATTTGGCGTTTTCCTTGTAGATTTGACGGCTTTCAAGCGAGAATGTAAACAAACGCAGCAGACGAATTTTTTATCCACCATTGCAACTGCAAGGCCAAAAGGCCACTAAAAACTGGAGCAAGGTGGCGAGGTGGAGGGGCCAGACACAAATCCACAAATTCTATGGCATCGCAAAGGTAAAGATCCATTTTATTTGATCATCACGAAATTATCCAAAGCGCTTGACACTCAAAGAAGCTGTTGCGTCGTTTGCAGGTTGCATTTCTGCATTCGACAGGGGTTGACATCCTTTCTGTCCTCCTCAAATCGGCCTTTGTTGGCCATTTTGACAGTCTTATTTTCAATCGCAAAAGTAAGAAGTTTCTGCAAATGACACGATTCTAGCCGAGGATTGATAGAAAGTGCGATGGCCGGACTTAAAAATTCCTCGAATGCTTTGTTGCGGAATTCAGCTATGCCCACTGTCGCACATGTTTTGCAAGTGTTTATCAAAGTTTTGCACAAACAAACACTGCGAAATTCTAGAGAAAAAACAACGTTATTCTTAAAAGCTCACTTTTTCATGTTCAGGCCCGACTCCAACAATCTCGTGGTGATCCCCTCCGAGGGAGGAGGAGGCGGCCACCTGATGAACGGCAACCATCACTTGAACGTGAACTCGGCAGGCTGGCAAGCCTTCAGCGGGTTGAGCTCAACAAACGACATGAACTCGGCAGAAGACGGAGTCGCCGTTTCAAACGGCAGTACGGCGGTGATGATGGGATCCAGTCCAGCTAATTCGATGACGCCGTGGAGCAGAGTCATCGGAACGAAGACGCCAAACTCGAAGCCTAGCAGCGGAATGGCCAAGCCACCGTTGTCGGGTGACAGTATGAGCAGTGGCAGCACGTTAACGAATTCTTCCGGAGGAGGATCAGGAGCTGGAAACCCGCCTCCAGGATTCGGGTGGAGCAAAGATCCGGGTTTCGGATGGAGCACGAACGCCAAACAGCAGACTCCGTCGACGCCCGGGAACTCGCAACAAAATGTCGCCCTCAGTGGCCTTCTTTGCTCTTGCGACGACAAGGACAAGCACCCCGTGACGGCAAGGTGTAACGACTGTAACGAAGACCTTTGCGACACATGCGTCGTCGCTCATCAGCGAGTGAAACTGACGAAAGAACATGTCATCACTCGGTAGGTCTAATCCAAACGTTGAATCCAAACCAGAAGCCTATCATCTTTCTCTTTGTTTCAGTTATCAAAACAACAATGCAATTTCATCTGGTGGACATGGAATGGGAACGACAAACCAGCTCGTTCCGAACCCGACGAGCCTCGGCAAAGCTCAGGCGACGGTGGCATCAGCAGCGGAACAGCCTCTCATGCTCCTGGGAGGCCTGCACCAGTCCGATGTGCTCAGAGTGTATCAGGACACGGTGGGAAAAGCCAAGAGCGAATGCCAAAACCTCCTCGCCAGCTGCAAGAACGGCTCCGAGCTCATCAAGGAGGCGATGAAAAACAACAACGAGACCAAGAAGAAGGTGGAAGGCCGTTACACGATTGTCCGGAGCGAGATTGAGAACAACTCGTTGAAGCAAATCACGGCGATCAAGGAGCGCGAGAGGGATCTCCTCAGCCGTTTAAACATGATCAGGACAGTTAAATTGACCGCGCTGGAGGAACAAGCGACAGGGCTAACCAAGTGTCAGACGAGCCTTCGGAAGGCGTCTGAGAATCTTGCCAACGCCACCCTCCAATCCAGGGAGATGGAGCTGATCAAGGCCACGAACGAGGCCGTGGATACCATCAAGGAGGTACAGCGGGCCGTGGGAACTCTTTCTAGCCACGAGGACGACGTTATCGATTACGCGGCGCCCGACCCCAACCTGATCAAAACCCTGGGGACGGCAGGCTTCATCGGTGGTTCCGGGTACGCGCCGAAGTCGGTGGCCAACGGCGAGGGCTTGAACAAGGCCGTCCTCGGCAAGGAGGCACGCTTCATCATCGTGCTCCGTGATCAGCTTGGCGAGAATCGAACGGTTGGTGGCGATCCGGTGAAGGTCAGCATCACGTCTCCAGACTTGCGACCGGTGAGATTCAGCATCTTTGACGGCCAGAACGGCACGTACAAAGTCATCTGGAAAGCCAACGTGGAGGGAGAGCACACGGTCTCCATCACGCTAAAAGACTGCCAAATCAAAGGAAGTCCCTTCAAGGTAAATAAATTTCGAGTATCGACTATCCACAGTTCATTGAACTGTAAACAAGACGTTTTTTAAAATGTAATGTAGGTATGGTAGGCAGACTGTCCGTTAGAATTTGTATATTGCATCATCATACGAAGCACGAAGAAACAGGCAACAAGTGCAGTTTTAGGATAAATGGTACCGACTACCGTCTGGGTGTCGTTGCAAAAAGTGCACTTGCGAATCTGTGCGAAACTGGTTTTCCACGAACCTGACGTTTAAAAAAGTTCAGTTATCTCAAACTTTTCGCCTGAGAATCAATATTTTTTAGTTATGGAGTCTACATCTAGAGTAAGAGACTGTATTTTCTTTTTTGATCCAAAATACAATTTCTTCATTTCAGGTGCATGTCAGAGCTGGGAGAGACTATAACACGATTGGGAAGCCGCTGTTCGAGTTCGGCAAGGAGGGAGAGACCGCCGGGATGCTGTGCCGCCCCTGGGGCGTCTGCGTCTCGCGCGAGGGCTTCATCCTGGTCGCCAACCGTTCGAACAATCGCGTCGAGGTCTACAACAAGGACGGCAGCTTCCATCACAACTTCGGCGAGGGCGGCAAGGGCAACGGACAGTTCGACCGGCCCTCGGGAGTGACGTGCGATCGCGGCAACCGCGTGATCGTCGCTGACAAGGACAACCACCGCGTCCAGATCTTCACCGTGGACGGCAAGTGGCTCCTGACGTTTGGAGAGAAAGGCTCAAAGGTAAATAAATATTCTAAGTAAGTATGGTATTGAATGCTCATTGACGATTGGTGTCTTTTCAGCATGGTCAATTTAATTATCCTTGGGACGTGGCGTGTAACAGCCGCGACAACATCCTGGTGAGCGATACTCGAAACCATCGCATTCAACTATTTTCGCCCAACGGCGATTTCCTGACCAAGTACGGCTTCGAAGGCCGCGAATGGAAGCAATTCGACTCGCCACGCGGGGTTTGCTTCACGGAGAGCGATCAGGCCGTCGTCACCGACTTCAACAACCATCGCCTCCTCGTCGTCATGGCGGACTTTTCCCGCGCCCAATACTTGGGCAAAGAGGCATGTACTTCGGTGTTTTCGTTTACGATTCTTGTAAGATTAATTGTTTGCTTGCCTTTTTTACAGGGACCAGACGACGGCCAATTCATTCGTCCGAACGGCGTAGCCGTTGACGACGAGGGCAACATCATTGTGGCCGACTCGCGAAACGAGCGCATCCAAGTCTTCTCGTCCTCGGGCGTGTTCTTGAAAAAGTTTGGCACGAAGGGCACCGGCCCCGGGGAGCTGGACCGCCCCAGCGGGGTCTGCATTTCGCCCGAGGGCTACATTATCGTCGTCGACTTTGGCAACAACAGAGTGCAAGTGTTCTAAAAGAAAGCTAAATGAAGAAACAGAAACGACAACAACGACAAATTTTTGGAGAGGAAGGAGATCTTTCAAAGGTAAAAAGAAAACGACTATACTACCACACACCACTACTACGCGCTGAAAACGCATAAATTCTAAATACCTATATTATTATCTAAATATTAAAGAAACAAACAAACAAGAAATGACACATTTTGCTCCCTGAGTTTTCCATATGAAAAATATTAACATGACTTAAAAAATACGTTTTGCCCACGAGCTTCTTCGATTGAGCGAAAAAAGTAATCTTCAACTTTTTGATGCTGCTGGTTGATAAAATGGTGAAACTTGAAAGGGAGAAGCTGGTTTAGAACTTGTGAAGCTCCTTGGAATCTATTCAACAAAAATGTTTGACTGAAAGTCAAGAGGAAACAAAAAAGAGTCATATTTTTTCAAGAGTTAAGAAAAGAATCGTACAGTAGCACAAAAATGAAAGGGGCACGATCATTCAGGGAAGCTCGCGGGCAAAAACTCGGCTGAAAGCAATAGTATAGACGGTTTGTCCCAAGACGTACTGAAATTGGTGCAATTGTTAAAAAAGAACAGAAAAATCAACCTGAAATTATATAAGACTGAAAAACGAAATAGTTCCTACCTCGTACAACAAGCAAAAAGCAAACCCAATTGTGAACTTGGTTTTCGAAACTTTAAATAATAGCCTACTTCTGCCAAACCGGAATGGATGAAAAAACTTGATACACTACCATATAAAACAACAAAATAGTACTGAACTTAAAAAAAAGAAAATCTAATTAGAATTACGCACACATTATTACAATACTATTCTTCTACTGTATTTCTGTACTCCGAAAGAAAGAAAATATCCATAATTTACTATACAAAAACTTCATACAATTTGGGTTCAAAGAATCTCTTCCCTGCTACCACACACATTATTACCACAGAACAATATATCCCGTATACAAAACATTATTACAAAATTGATGATAAAATATCCAAACTGCCTGAAAATAACAAAAAATAAAGATTCCATACGATCATTTATAATTTATTTTTGTACACATCTTGGTATGATTGGTTAATTCGGGAAGTTATTGATTGAGACATGTAAAGCACTTTTAGTAGACGGCATGATTGGCGAGTTGTGTAACTGTGTTATGGTTGTTAATGTTGTATAACCACTTACTTATATGAACCATTCCTGTTTCTTTTCAACTTGGTGGCCAGTCTTCGAGTGGAGGACGGCCGTGTCGGCATCCGTAGCCTCCTCCGCTCCTTCGTCCTCTCGTGTGAGATAGACTCCAGTGTGTCTTTTCACATATTTTCCTATTAGATAGGCGAGCAAAAGCACCGTCGCCACAGATAGCACAAACACGTACTTGATGTAAGAGTTCGAGTCAGCGTCGTCGTCCTCCTCTTGAGCAGCCTCGCTGGAGGATTCCTTTGACCTCGCTGACTTGCCAAAAAGCCCGTCTTTTGTTGTCGTGACGTCTCCCCTCTCCTCGTCATCCTCGGATTTTTCCGCGTCTCTAGGAAGTTTTTGAGGAGGAAAGGCTGAAGCACAAGTGGCCTCGACCATTTCGCGATTGCCTTTTCCGGAGGCTGACATTATTTCGAGGATCCTAGTGTTCAGCTTCAACGGCGATATGCTGTTGATTTCCACGCTGGACATGCAACCAGCAAAGTACGCTAGTTCATTAGCGAGGCTTTTGTTAGACGCAGCCTTGATTGAGGCTGAGGTCGAAGGCAATCCTCCCATATAGAGGTGTTTCCATTCGAGGCCGACGTGGCCTCCACGGTCGGGAATGACGAACCTCTCTGGCTCTAGGTTATCGATCTGCATCATAATCTGTCTGCCCATATCAAAACTTCTCAGCTTGACGTAATAGTATTGGCCGCGATTGACCTTCTCGCCCTTATAGGAGAAAGTCTGCTCCTCGTGCTCGTACTCGCTCCTACCATTATTGCCATTGCCACCTACTGCGGAGCGCAAATGGAGGCTCAGTCGTCCGTTGGATGATAGGAACAGCACGAGGTGATCTTTTTGTTTTTCCGTGAACAAACCGAGGATAAACATGCCAGCAGAGGAGGACGCCATTTCTTTGGTGTCGAGGCTGAATCCTAAGCCGATTTTCAGTACACTTGTCTTCTTTCTGTCTCTCGCATCGTTAGTCCAGGTCAGGTTGAAGATTTCCCGAGCAGCGGGCAAATTTGCTCGAACCAAGAGGTCGCCATCAAATCTCGAGGCCACTTCAGCCTCGCAAACTCGTCCCTTGTACGGAGTGAGGTCGCAGTCGCATTGGAATTCGTTGTAGCCTTCGATACAACGGCCTCCATTTAAGCAAGGCAGATTGTCGCACTTTCCCCTACATCCCTGTACAACACCATTTTTGGCCTCTAAATCTGTTGACCGCAATACCAATTTAGCGCCACTCAGCCAAGCAGATTTCACGCAGCCTCGAAAGCCGTCCCCTCCGAACCTCAATGCAATACTTCTTCCCTCTCCGTCAAAGGCCAGAGGCCGCTCGTTTTCAAAGGCCACTAAACGTGCGGTGTTGTTTTTGTCCAAAATCAGCACGGTCTCTTTGATGTTCCACACCACCTCCACGGAGTGCCAGTTGTTGTCGTTTAATTTGCTGCCCGTTCGTATAGTCACGGACTTTTTTCTATCTAGACCACCAAGGCCAAAGGAGAACTCGAGACCCGAGCTCGCGTTAATCATGGACACCCTGAAGAAGTCTCCAGACATTGGCAGCACAGTTTCCACAAGTTTAATTTTGCCTTCATTGTTACTTTCTATGGCAGTCTTGAACTCAAAGTACAAGTCCCAGTTGGCGGGATTGTCGAGGCTGTATGCGACCTCAAGGGCGGCCTCGGATTTGGTCAGTGTAACGCTGTCCTCTATTTTGGCGTCCTCGGCTTGGCACTCCAGGGGTCCGAGGGAATATCGGCCTTCTTTGCCGTCGAAAGCCGTGCCTGTGTCGCCGAAGTGAAGGCTCCTCACAGGAAGGTGCTCCTTGTATGTAATCTCCCCTCCATCCCATAGCCAATCGTCGTGACCGGAGTCGCAGTTGCACCCCTTTTGGGGGTCGAAGCAAGCGCCCAAAAGCCCGCACTCGCATTGAAAGGATCCTGGAGTCGAACCTGCCCAATAATCCATGAGCTCGTTATCCCGTGACCTCCAATAGCCGAACGGCTTGAAATCGTCCTCGCCTTTGACCGGCGTGTTCAATAGGCGCGAGCTTTTGCAGTCGTACCCCAGTTTTTGCACGCACCGCTTCGACCCCGCCTTGAGGGCATCCATGGCCTCAAATGAAGCGTTGTAGAAGATGGTCTGCATAAAGCTGCCCGCCCCGTCAAACCCGTCAACCTTGGCGGCCTCCTCGTTCATGTGGCCGACATAGGTGATGTTCCTGCCGTCGGGCAAGAACTCGCATCTCACCGGAAACGGAGCTAGGGGTCCCGACCCATCCAGATCTATCCAGGTCTCGCCAAAGCGCGTGTTCGGATTGAACCTCGAGAAATCTGCGCACGACCGGTAGCTCGTCGAGGTTTGGCAAGTCGCCCCCGTGTATCCGGTGGCCTCGCAATCGCAGAAGAACTCGCGTGACGTTTGATTGCAAATGCCCTCGTGTTGGCAAGGGTTAGGACTGCATCGATCTCTCATCGAGTAGCACCTCCCGAAACTAACGTCCCCCACGACTTTTGTGTTTCGCTCGTCATTCACCGCCATTGACAAAGGCTTGCCAAATAGAATGACGTCGCGTGTGCAACCGACAAATCCGTCAATGCTGCTAAGACCGCCGCCCAAGAGGAACTCGTAGCCAAGGGAGAATTTGAGGGGCGGCGAGGCATCTAACCTCCGGATGATGGCCTCGTCGTCGACCGTGAAGTTCACGTAGGACCCCGACAAAACGAGGCTGACGGTGTGCCACTTGCCGTCGTTGTACGCGAGGTCGTACGCGTCGAGGTCGAGCCTCTCCCTGCCCACCATTACGACCACCTTTGGCCTCGCGTCCTCCAATAAAATCCTGACGAATCCGTTGGACCGGAATCCGTGATGAAGCAGGAGGCCGTCAGCCTCGAATGTCCTAAATTGGAGGCTGATGCCATTCGACTTCCCAGGCGCAATTCTCACGCCGCTGGATGGTTGTCCTCGCTGCCTTATGCGAATATACGACGCCGAGTCTGGGAAACTGATTTGAGTGGATTTTCTTAAACTGCCTCCTACTCCTCTCCTTCCATTTCCTGCTGTTGTGGAATAATCCTTTTGAAAGCACTTTCTCCGCCGCGGTTTCATCGCACCATCCTGCTTCTTCTTCTTCTCTTTCACATATTTCCCATTAAAGGCAACTTGGCCGAGACATCCTTCAAAACTTTCGTTCTGCGGACTCAGGTGGCCTCCCACGTAGACAGCCTCGACGAAATGGAGGCTCATATTTGGTGCTTTTACCTCGGCTTCGAGGCCGTCCACAGTTAGCTTGAGGAGAGGATCGGCATACTCTAGGGACGCCGAGTGAGCGAGGTTGTCGTCTAATAAGCTGGCAGCCGAGGTTAGAGACACGTACGAGGTCGGTGTGTTTAAGACGAAGACCAATTTTGACTCCTGGAGGCTGAGGCCGACATGGCTGTTGCTGTTCACGCCACCACCTGCTCCGTACAAAATGAGGCCAGTCTCCTTGGTCGTCGTGAACTGGAGCGAGACGCTAAATCCGAGGCTGCTGCCGGCTCCAAAAGGATTTTCAACCTCTGCCACGTCGTTTCCATTAAAGAGGCCGAGGTCATGCTCAGCCTCGTAATTGCAGCCGTGGATTTCCAGGTGCATTGAAATGCGATTAGTCCACCCGAGGGGTATTATGCGCAGCTCCTGCAATCATAAAACATTATATACACCTTCCATTAAAAAGCTTTCCCTCGTAAAACGTGCTCGTAAAGTTATGGGTTTAAAGGACTATGGACGTTTTCTGTGCAAAACTTTGCATGAATCCTCTTTATGGAGGCTGTCCCATAAAACCAATTACGGCCTAATTGGCACTAGTTCAAGAGCTTAGCCACGACGTCGTCTTCGACAAAAACTAGCCTGCTTTTAAACTGCAAAAAGACATGGAATGGCGGGACTTTGCGTTGTAATTTATCAGGGGGCAAGGCATGAAAGACTACCCAATCTCTATATAAAATACGAGGTACATCGAGTGCAAAAAACGGAAAGAAGCCTCCTGAAGTAGGGAGCTGCTGCCACCATGCAGAGAGATAAATTAATGTCCAGGAGGACCAGTGGTGCGGCAAGGAGCATCAAAAGAGTAAAAGTAGATGCCACTGCATAGAATAACAACAGAAAAAGCAAGTAAAATCAGTGCATAAGTAATCTTTTTACTACACTTGTATCTATAGTATACCTAACCTACTTGACTGCGCACAACGATACATTATATGTCATGTGAGAGATCCTTATCTTCAGCCACAGATAAGCAAATATGTTTACGTACCTTTGCCATGATTGGCATTGGAAATCGAAGCTGGGTTTTCGTGTCGAGGTTGTGATTTGTCAGAAAGACACGCGGCTGTCCCCAGGGAGCGAGGACGTCGCGAAACTCTTCGTCGGCCTCGCGGCCTCGAAATTGCAGCCTGAATTCGGTCACGTAGCTGATGCTGTTCTCGTCGTTGTGGCTGTACACGGAGGTCACAGACTTGAGGTCGTCGAAAATAATGTCGAGCATTTGGGGCTTGAGCTTATTGTTATTCGCCGAGGCCGTCCATTCAATCCCCTTGTCAACATGATGGAGGCTGATTTTGGAGGTCGCGTTCGCCTCAAAATCCAACGGCCTCGCGTCCTCAGCATTTAGACAGGCCTCACTCTTGACTGCATAATTGCTGAGAGCCAAAACTAGAACCAGTTTGTGAAGCAATGTCATGGTTGTTATTTTAGCTTCCAATAGCACACTGATCGCGCGAAGGGCCAATATATTTTTCGTCATGCAACTAATCCATTGATAGATTTAGAGAGCTCTTGGCTCCAGCTTGTAGACGACGGCACCACCTTTCACTTCACAACTAAAATAGTAACTAACTGTTACTGGCAAAGCCAAAAAAGGTTCGCGCGTTGCAGGAAAAAAGCTTGCTTCACAGTCGGAAGTTTGTGTAACACTGTTATGTCGTTGTGTATCTAGTTAAAGTACGTAACTTGTAAAGCGCATTTGCTTAGTGTGCGACCAGAGAAGCGCTTTGGTTGGCTTCAGTGTTGGTGCAGCTTTCACTCCACATGGGATACATGTTTCCGCATTATTTTCGCTTCGGCCAGGTTCTTTCGCCTCCATATCTTTTGGGCAAACAAAGCATACATAGACAGTAGTCAATTTTCAAATGCAGCTCTTAGTCGTGTGAGTGATAGGTTTGTCAATAAAACACCAAGTCGAGCTTCCATGCACTTATGTCTCTATTTCCAATTTAATTTTACGCTGCGCATCTTTTCAATTTCCAGCTCTAAAGTATGCTCCAACTATGCCTGCAATATCAAATTGCAAGAAAGCAGGGGGCACTTAGTGTAACAAAAGTATCATACGTAGACATTAGATATACACTAATCTCACGTGTGGAGCCTGAGATGCAAAGATATGGAAATGGAATCTTGCAGCAGGAAAAGTTTCCAACAATGACGGGCGCTGGGAAGAAAATGTTATTTCTGTGCCAGTCCTCCTATCTTATCCATCTACGTAAACGTACAGACTATAAAGGAGGAGGAAATTTCAGAGTGCTCCGTTAACTCTGAAAAGATAGGCACAAAGAACATTCGCGTCCTGCGGATGTATCTATTACTAAAAAGACAGACACAGATTTCTTATTGTGAGATAGGAAGAACCTAGACTTTTGCTCGTGGTGGTGTACAATAAATAGATTAGGGGAGGCGAATTGAAAAAGTTTTGACAGGTTCATACATATACGGGTAAGCTCCCATCAAGGTTATCAAAGGAAGTTGTTTGGCAGAACCCGTTTTCTTTCTTTCTACTAAACAGTAAACAAATAGGCTCTACTTGAGCTTCAATGCCTTGTTTTGCATTTTTTTTTCTCCCGAATATGAAAACATGTTATCATGTAAGAAGCGCCTTATCAGGCATTTTGCATAATTTCTTAGCTGCTTGCTCCTTCGCATGTTAAAAGCAAAAAAAGTATCTTTTTTCTCTCCAATGCAAGCAACCGCCTGTCTTTCAAAACAAGGACCTCAAGCAAAATGCAGTTTACGTTTGTTTTCTTTTCTTTTTTGCCTTGCCAATTCAAGTGTGTGCGGTAAGCTTCTTACCGCTGTTTATTTTTCGAAAGCTGTACTACTCTCCCTTTTCGTGTATAAACCAGAGAACTGAGGGGGAAAGTTTCACAAAATAAGTAAGATACAACGTCACCTCTTTCGCTCAGCAAAAAATGGGGGCATAAATCACAGGAGTACCTTCGCAAACACATGTGTC
>JAAUYL010056262.1_pt1 | contig 12518 bp, 9 predicted proteins | sample 7278011 | NCBI WGS metagenome assembly JAAUYL01 (sample SAMN14350225, study PRJNA611818) | marine sediment metagenome | isolation source: surface marine sediment (1.8m) | place: French Polynesia: Moorea | collected 2018-08 | reverse complement strand
CCGCTGGGCAGACGAACGAGCAAAGATATTTACCAAAAGAGCGAAGAGTCTCGTCAAAAAGAAATATTATTCCATTTTTTCTTCCTTCCCATCACCAACCCTCCAAGCTTAGCTCCTTAAATGAGCTTTTGTGTTGTTTAGTATAGTGTCTTTTTTTCCCGTGAAAGCTTTTGTTGGCCACATTTTTTCTGATCTTTCCAAAAGCTCGAAGGAAGAATAAAAAAGCACCTACTTCAAATCTAACGCTCGCTTTTGTTGATCTTTAAATTTCACGTAATTTTTTATAAAATTGTTACAAAACTTCTTTTTTTTGTACTCTGGCAATTAAGGTCATTAATTTTCATCAAATGCCAAAAATAAATATTGATGATTCATTGACAGTACATATACTTTTAAATGTTCGTGCCTTCGTCATAATTAATTCGGATTATAATTGGAGAGCCGAATTTCAATTTTTTTAAACGAGGCCATTTTGGGATTTCTGCGATGTCAGGGATTTTTTCCACGCAATTTTTGTCAGAGAAAAATGTATAGAAACGAGCCAAAGTCAGACATGTCCTTTTATAGACACCCTGCCTACATTTTCTGTTCACTTTTTTCCCGCCAAATTCAATGCACAATTGTGCTCGGATACATGTCGTCGCTTTAAAATTCTATAGGACGCGAGACAGACCATTTCATTTCAATAGTTACAGTCGCACAAAAAGTCCCTGGCATGTACAAAGTAAAATATAGGCACTCAGTCGTTTTTGACATGTTTTGCCAACATATGATAAGGACATGTAAAAGTTTTTCAGGAGTTTAAGAAGTTAGAAAAATTCTAGCTTGAACGTGAAAATGCTTGGAGGTTTTTTTTGGCGACTTGACCCTATTACAGTAATGCATTCGGTTCGAGGAAGTTTCAGCTTGTTAAGGGTAATTTGAGATGTCCTATGGCCGAGTTGCGCGCCGTAAAATATGTCCATGTTTTCATGTAAGTATATGATCTTTTTCACGAATCATTGTGCAGTGGAATTCATAGCTACGTAATGGAGTGCTGACATGCAATATTGTGAGCTTAAGCATGATCCTACTAATAGTTTTACGACCGGGACATGTTGTTTCTAGTACGAATCTTTTGCACACACATATGGGAAATTAAAATGTTCTTCTCTCGGTTTGTTTTTCTTAAGCCCTGCCTGAGGCCTGTGTAAACAGCAGATCGCGAAACAAAGGGCTTGGACAGGAAATCGTCTTGCACCCGCAAATCATCAAGCTCGATTCGATCTCGCAGTTTAGTTTTACTGGAGGCAGTAAAAGTTTTAGCACCGAGAGAGCCGCCTGCTCGCGCCTGCCCCTGAAAATGAAATTTCCAATTTTAACGCGTCGTTTTCAAACTCTCAACATTAGAATATTCGCGCCATATAGAGCATGCCCTTTTACGAGTAAAGGGGAGAGCCAGAAATGATATCCCGAAAGCAAAAGTTCTCAGAAACGTAGGTGCAGATGCATTTAAAATTGGGACGTTTTTCAATAACTGTGGCCGCGCTTTTATTCAAGCTGACTTTGTGATGACTTCCTGTGCTAAGATTCTTTTGATTTATTGTTACAGGAAAGCTCTTCGCCTTTGGAACAAAAATCTATCTTTGATCAAAATTCGAAAGCCAGCCACAGAGGAGGACGAACTCGAGAAAGAAGGCAGCGTTTGAAGTGCGAGCAGATTTATGGAATGAAAAAAAGCCGACATCCTATTGCATATTTCCAGTGGGAAAAATTCAGTAAATTGACTTGTGAAAAGGGTCAAAAAAAGACGTCAGTCAAACTATCTACCTGCGTAGGCCACGAAAAGAGAATTTTGATGTGAAAATTGAAAAACAACACCGTGTGCCAAAAAAAAGAAATAGAAAGCCGAGTGACCGTCAAAGTCGTTGAAGGAAAATGCAAAGGCACAATGAATGACTTTTCAATAATTTCCTGAAAGCAGTGACAAAAACAAACCAAAATGGCCATAGTGAATCCGGACGAGGCAGACATCTACTCGGAAGACATTTTGTTTGATAATGAGACCTCGTACAATTCTTCCTCATATTACGACAACCTCAATTATACCGACGGCAACGTGTCCACCTGCTCAAATTGCACAAACGCATTGTGCATTCCCGACAATGAATTCGAGCTGTACCTGAGCTATGTCTCCGTGGATACCTTCGAGAGCGTTGCCATCGCTCTCAACATTATCGTATTCCTGGCCGGGATCATAGGGAACCTGCTGGTAATCTTTCAGTCCGCAGTGTTTACTTAGTTAGCAAAAGTTTGCCGTGTGTTCCATCAAAGGAGCTGCAAAACTTTGATATTCATTATGCACACATTTTTTCAGGTTTTCATAGCAGTCACGACGACCAAGTCCATGCAGAGCGTGACCAATATCTTCATCGTGAACTTGGCCATGGCCGACATGCTGGTCATGCTGTTTTGCGCGCCACCCAGCGTGATCTGGGACGTCACGAACACGTGGATTTTCGGGTCGCTCATGTGCAGGATCGTGATTTATATCCAGGTAAAGGGGAGGCCACATCTTAAAAAATATGAAAGTGGGCTCCATCTTAGTTAGTCATAGCCTTTTTTTATGGTTTAAAACCCCACAGTTAGCAGCACCACGGATAAAAGCAATTTTGCCCTGGAACATTCATTTGTCATTTTTCCCCATGTGCGGGATTTGCTTTCGAAATTGGATATGTGGTGGGAAAGCAAAAAAAAATCTAGAACATAGTTCTTTAGATAATGTATATATAAACACAAAAATGTTTTGTCTTTCCCAGGATCTCTCCGTTTCCGTGAGCGTGCTGACCCTTACGTTTATAGCGTATGACCGGTACAACGCTATTTGCCGGCCGCTCCAATTCAGCACCCGGCCTCCGGGGACCAAGGCTGCAGTGGTCATTGGCGCGATATGGATTGTAAGCTACAAATAAAATCATATGGCATCAATGTCAATGACATAAATTTTTTTTAGGTGAGCGGAATGATCGGGATACCTGATGCGGTCACGTTGTACCTCGACACACCGGGGATATTTTCAGGCCCCTGTATTTCGGGACGCATCTTCTTTGACTTGTCGTCTTGCGAACCATCCTGGAGTCCTGAAGTCGATTTCTTTTTTTATATTGTCAAGGTAAGACATATTGATATCCGGTTTCCGGTTAAATGAAGCAAAACAACTCGAAAGAGTAAACCGCAATTTGTTACATGTCATTTGGAACGCCTGTCTCGAGATAAGTTTTGCGCGAGGTAAGATGGCGTGCGGGAAAGATAATCCGAGCAGATCATGTTCTCCTTGTTGTTGGAAAAAGTGTTGTTACAGAAGGAACAACAAAACAAAAACCCCACTATCCATTATGCCGCTTGACTGGGTTAAAATTAGGTTTACGTGTGTATCTTGCTATACACTGCGATGTCATTTGGGATAGCTTTCCAATATGTTGGAAGTACACAATTAAGATTCCTAAAATGTAATCCTTTCTTGATTGACTGTTTTATGTAGATGGAGGATGAATCTGTTTTTATCCGACCCTTCAGTTTTGCTGACAAAGCCTACGTTTCAATGCGTGAATAGCAAGCGGATAGACATTTATTGGCTTTCTAATTTTTGCTGGACCTCCCAAGGGACTTTGCTAGAAAGCATCTTCTTTAAAAGTTTCCTTCGCCAATCTCCAAACACGAAATGAGACAGCAAACTAATGTTTGCCTGCCAGTTGCCATGTTGCCAGACGGGTTTGCAGTACAATCTGAGCTGCTTTCCCGAAGGCAAATCACCAATAAGTTCTATCTGTTTGGTCCATGCTCTGTGGGTCCCAAGGGACATTAAGAGCTCTTATTGTTGTCAAAAGGACAGCTTTCTCGGCCTACTGTGTATGTTGCGAGAGCTTTTGACATATTTTTTGTATGGCCACTTAATCTGGCTGAGCACATAGAGCGGGCACAGTAAGTGCACTTCTTCTTCTGCAGTCAGTCTTTTCCCTATCATATCAACTTACAGGCCTGTCCGAACAGTCGAACATGCATGCATATACTCTACTATTTGGACGTGTGATGATTTTTTTAGGCCTTGTACCCCGTGTACCTTTGCCACGTGTCATATGTACTGTTGTGACGCAGACGGAAACTAAAAATCAGCTGGTCCGTGATGATCAAACTTGATCCCTGCTTTGGCAACTCCAATTCAAATGATCATCAACGTACCCTCGTCTATCATTAGAAAGACCTCTTGTGGGAGTATAAAAATAGTTAGTAAAATACCAGCACGATTCAAGAAGAATCCACTCAAGCCAAAAGTGCGTAAGCAAGGGTGAGCTGAGGAGCCAACGAAGTAAATTATGATTTATTGTTCTAATCGGTTCTCAGTGATCTATTTCTTATTCAGCGAACTCCAAGTTGACCTTGGAAAAGAAAAATAAATCATATCCAAAGTACAATTTTGCTCATTTTTTAAAAGACCAAGGACATCTTTTTCGTGGAATAATGCAATAGGGTGCAAGAATTTTCATAGCTCTCTCGAGGGCTCAGAGATGCTCGTCATGGTTCGTGCAGTTAATGAGGTGAGCTCCCATTCCTTTGCCTGCTCTGCTCTGTCTTAACCGGAAGTGTTTCCCCTGCAAGACAACTTCCGGTTGCTTCATTCTCTATTCGGGCCCTGTGCCCGAGAATTTCCGGGAAAATACCCGGCTGGCGATAAATCTTATTCCACTAAAACGTGCTCCAAGGAAAAATGGTTGGTGCTTTCCGTTTACTTTTTAACCCACATGATTCTCATGCTAAACGGGTTTTTTTCTCTTGGAAAAAGCTTTTTTTCTTTGTCTGTCATCAGGAGAGATTGCTTATTGCTGCAGCAAAAATATAAATTGATTCTCCACCACAACAAGATCTTCATCGTAAAATTGTTGAGCCGCGGCATGAAAAATGTTAACGATCATGCGCCAAAAGTGCAAAATTCTTTTCAAAAAGTCTCCCGTTTTGCCTATTATCCCGGGGTTGGGAAAAAAAGCAAATTAATCCAATCGTACGTTCCTTGAGAGTCCAGGGTTAGGACGATGGCATAAAATAAAATAGCATTGGTTTCTATCGAAAGAAAATCTGAAAGCTCTTCTGTAGTTGACGAAAAGCTGCTAAAAAATTTAGTCAAAAATCCCGGCGGGGAAACAGAAACAAGAAGACGAAGCAATCATGACGGATGACTTGGAAAATTTCTGGCCACTCTTCAAAATTCCTCCTTTTCAAGTCGACAATTAACGCACAAACATCTGCTGGGAGAGAAAGCCGACGATTGTTTTTCTTGTTTCATGCAACATTATTTTTTGGGGTCCATTCATAATTTATCCTGTTGAAACTTGTCATAACATGCATTTTTTTTTGTTTTAGGCTATCCTCCTATACACGCTACCCCTGATTTTTATGTCCGTTGCTTATTATCACATCGTGAAGACACTGTGGCGGCGCAACAATTTGCCCGGAAGTCAAGTGAGTTTTTCTAAATGACTTCTACGAATTTTCCCCCGGAAAAATCTACTTATTCTTATTTAAGGACAATTCCGAAACGACCACGGTCGGAAACAACCAGCATGATATGCAGCAGCAGGTGTCCCAAAACTCCGTCGGCAACGGGAACAATTTGCTGGGAAGGTAATTTTGTTGTGAAATTCCGGAAAACCTTGAAACCCTACATACGTACACTAACATTGAAAAGGCAGAGCCGGGATAATTAGTGTTTTCTATAATAACACAGAGAGGTCAGGAAGAAGATGTGTTCCCATAACAACAGAATGTCCTCGCTATCCTCTGCTTTTTTTAACGAGGGCTGGAGCTGACTTATTGCAAACACTACTACAAGTAGATACTCGTTATAACTTGCTGCAAACACTAGCTCGTCGACTTTTTTGCAAACACTAGCTCGTCGTCTTTTTTGCAAACACTAGCTTGTTTCAGGTCGTCTACCAGGAGAGTGATGCGATTCGTGAGGCAGGGGACAGCCGCTAGTGTCGATGAGCACACCGGGACATCTCCTAGTGTTTCTACAATCGCGACCCAGAATTCTGCCAACCGAAATTTAGATAACCAGTTAAAAACGCGGCGAAAAGTGGCGAAAATGTTGATTGCCGTCGTCTGCATGTTCTCCATCAACTTTTTTCCCGTCCACACGCTGCCCATCATTAGGGTAATTATGAAGCATAAATGTATGGAAATTAATTTTACACACATGTGACTTTTTTCAGTACATTTTGGAAAACACCACCGAGGAGGACAGTCCGATGAGACATGCCTTGTTGGAGTTTTTGCGGATAAAGGCAGGCATTATAACGCACTGCATGTGTTATTTCAATTCTGCCATCAACCCCATTATTTACTACTTCATGTCCGCTCAATTTAAGGTAAGCACAATTGAGATGCAAGTAAAATACCGTGACAAATGTTTCTTTTTGAGCAAAAGTCGCCCTTTTTTATCATTTCCGAATGATGGACACGAATGTAGCACCTGTGTTGTGATGTGAATAAATAGAAGGGCTTGGGGGCACTAATATCTACTGTACTATCCTAATTTGCTATTGACATTTGAATATGAAAGATGCTTTCGAAAACAAGCGACTAGGCTTTCCTATTGATCCAAGAGATTCCGCCAGTCATTATGCAACTGCCTTTTTATTAAAACCATCCACAAAAGGCATTAGCAACACATGAATGATAATACTCTAGCTAATGTATTGATGTATCGAAATGAGTTTCTGATCAGTAATTAAAAAAATATATAGGTATCCACTCTTCTCTGAAAATCTCCGAAAACCACAGGAATATCGTAGTTTTTAAGAAAAGCCGATGGATGGCGCTGAGTGAAAAAAGCAAAAATTAGCGAAAATTCTGTGTCCAAAGCTAAAAAATCGTTAGAATAGAATTTATTTTCTTAGCTCGTTGGAACTATTAAAAACCGAAAAAGCTGATATTTTAGCCGATCTTCGAGTTCTTTTGCTTGGTTTGTACGATTTTTTCAGCGCCATCTATCGGCGTCACCTACATATTATCTTTTCCCCCGAGACTCCCTCTCTATAGGCTAGACATACGAGTATACTGAGACTGAGACCCACTGTGCATTTAGAAATTAGATCAACATTCAACAAACGGCAAACAATTCATGCATTTGCCATTGCAAAATCTGTCTTAACTTGTACTTTGAGCAAAAACTATTGTGATGTAAGCAAAGATCCCTGCTTGGATAATATATATTATTTAGTCTTGTCGTATTGTATTGGTATTACCAAGCCTTTTTTGGTACACAAAAGGCCCTGCAGCCCGGAAGCTGTATTGTAATGTGAAACTTCGAAATACTGTATCTCACCTTTTTATCCTTGGACCCAAAATACTACTATACATTTCTGTCATCATTATTACCACAAATGCATTAAATGATAATATCTTGAAAAACGTTAAGTTATCAAAAGAAAAGAACTTATCGCCATCTGTGCATCAAAGACCCTTCATGCTTTAGGTATTAATACTAAAAAAAAGTTTTGATCATCTGAAAACAACGGAGAATCCAGCTCATCAATTTAATAGTTTCAAGTAATATAAAAAGTCGTCAGTGAAGTGGCGCCATCTCTGAGCGACTAAGGCATTAATCAAAATTCAAAACTATTTAATACAGGCTCAGTACAGGCGAATTCTCTCATGTCGCTGCACAGCCGACAGCCCGCCGGTCAATCAGGGGGCCAACCGGGGTCCGATGGCAGCTTTCGCCGGATCGGGCACGCGCGTGTCAAATCCCCAGCGCTCGGGCACGACAATTGTGCGCGGGTCAGTGACTCAGCTCAACGCGCATGGGGCGCACGCACACACCCACACAGCGCACACGCGCTCGCGCAGCTGCCACCAGAACAATGGGGACGGAATCTTGCTTCGCGAACTCCAGCAACCTCGAGTCATTATCAACAACGGTCAGCTTGACACCAATGAGACTGATCCATTTTTAAGGTGAAAAACTTATATTTTGTAAAATCATTTTCTTAAATTCAAATTCCGTTTTGCAGACCTTCGAACAAGTCTGAAAAATGCGATGTCATACACAAATACAATTGATGTGAAAAAAGTGGATACAGTACATACAAAAAACTTACATGTGATGTGATCAAAAATGTGTCAAAGTGTTGTGTTTACCGGAAGCAGAAAAAATCTGGAAAAATAATTTTAAAAATTTCCTTTTTCCTGGGACCATTTGCTATTTGTGTAGATATTAGCTAGAAATATTTTAGATAAAATAATGCATATGATACATGTAATATGTGGTCTAGTCATTTTATAGTGAACAATAAATATATCTACCTTCATTTTGGCGTTGCACATCTAATTTGAATACAGTCAATGCATTTTTTGCTATAATTTTCCTGAAGAAAGACATGCCCAAAATACACCGTTCTCTTGAGGCTTTGACAACAATGACAGTGTTTGTGATTGCATTCAAAATAAAACGACACAGTTCATTTAACCAATCTGACTGGGGTGCTTATTTTTAGTTATTTAGATTTAATAGGATTATTTCAAGTACTTGATTATTCCTCTATAAAATGTATGTGAAAAAGTGGGTCATACTGGATTTTGAAGGTCATGAAAGTGAAAACTAATATAAATAGATAGTAGACAAATGATACCCGAGAAATGGCAATAATTTTCTATCATTAAATTTGTGCGGGGGTACAGACATATTTCAGGCCTACAGCAGAGCAATTTATCGAGTTTAATGTGCTACAATTCTGAAATTCGGACAGCATAGGTTTCCAACACTTTTTTTGGGGGAAAATGATACATGATTTTGACCTTCAAGAGCAGCGGTGGCCTTCAATTTCGCCCTTGTCTCACGCTGAGCCAAGGTCGATTTTTCCAAGAAGGGTTTCAAAGAAAATAATAAATATTTTCTATCTTTTAATTTTGGTGAGCATTTTTGCCACCAAAAAACAAGTTTGTTGGCTTTGCATGTGACAGAAACCCATCAAAAATAACTTTTGTTTTGTTCTGCCATCAGGACCAAAAAATTCTTGGGATTTTTGCGTCGACTGAAAATGCCTGTTTTGACATAAAAATGGTATTAGTCATATCACTAACCACCTCTGAAACAAAGTAGGATAAATGTTGTGCTGTTATCCAAGGTGGATTTACTTGTAATACTTATGCAGCGATTTTTTGCCAACAGCAAATATATCAACTGACAAAGACACTATGTTATGTCCCGTACTTACAATTGGTATTGGTAAGCTTGCCAAGAAAAAATATTAAAAATTAAAGTACTTTTGTCCGGTACGATATCATTAAGTTAGGAACTACAGATCGGGGGCGTTCAATTTATATCGAATTATTTGCAAACATTTTTTTTTTAAAAAAATCACCACCAAAAATGTAAAACAGCTGTGAATTCAAGTGAAACTTATTGATTGAGGAAAAGTTTCAATAGTGTCACAAATACTTGTAACAGAATGTGCTAGATTTATTTTTTGGATTCAATTCGTACACTGTAGGTCTTAGTTTTTCTTTTGTTTTAATACAATTCTGTATAGTGTGGTCCTGTAATGTCTTTCACTTATTTAAAAGTCATTTTGGACCCTATTGGCTTGGAATTGTGGTAAGAAGCTCGTATAAGTCATATCTTCGGAGATCTTCCCAAAATATTACAGAAGAAAGCAGCGCGAATACCCAGAGAACTTTTTTGTACATACGCAATGCATGTGACTTTCATTTGCCAGCACTTCTTTCACAGTTATACCAGCATTCAACAATTTCAGTGCTTCGGTGTAAGGACTCGTGACAGCAATCAAGAAATTTCCCAAGGGGGAGAAAATCGCCCCAAGAACCACATTTCTTATATAAGAAATCAGGGTAAGAGCGCCAAAATCATGTAGTAATGATGATGGTGTCATGTCTTGTTAAACCAATAAGTATCGACCGATCTAAGCCCTGGGTTGCTTTATTATGCACCAGGGCGAAATTGACTTCGGAGGCTGCTGCTTGGCTTTCACTTATCCTCTTTGCTTTCAAACTCCTCGGACTAACAATGTTTCACAAACACATCCATAATCATGGTTCCCCTGGCCTTCCATCAATGTCCTTTGATTGTCAGAGGGGGTATGGCTCTTTGCATAGATTTTTCTATCCCTCTTACTGGTAACACTGTACGTAGAGCTGCATCCTTCCTAACTGTAAGGAGGAGAGCTGTGATATACCTGGATACCTTTACTAAATGTCACTTGGAGTTTTTTAGCTAGAGATGGACCGAATTTCCTTGAGCTTTCTTGAAAATGTCACACTGGACACATCGTTTGATCTTTACTTCCAAGTAAATATATCCCCTTTTTTGAGCTCTACAGAAGCTGATATCGGTCTTGCTCTCGCACGGAGGGAAACAGCATGAAAGTTTTATTTCAAACGCCGACCAGCTATCGGCCGCAATAATCACATTTCTGCCATCCACTTTTCAGTTTATTTTGTGATTCACCAATAGCATCATATTGAGAACGCAAGTGAGTGTCCTTGTGAAAGCCTTTTGCTGCCTGGCCATTTTTACAAACAACTGGGCACAAGTTCAGAAAATTTGAGAAACAGGCAAATATATCCTTGAGTTCCAAACAGGTTTATGGACAGAGGGTGTTTTCACGTGAAATTCTATTTTAAAGAAGCCAATTCTGATTGGTATTGGTATATTTTTCTGATGTAAAGGATCTTTCTGGCTTTTTTGCATTGTCCCTGGGGGTTATAAATTGGAGACTACCTAGAGTAGAGGCTTGAATCATGTGGATTTTTTGGGCAAAACAATGCAACAATTTTTTTAAAGGACATGACTAGGGTCTGTAAAGTTTTTTCGTAGTTCATAAATAAGGCGCCGTGCCGTCCAGGAAATTGTGTACAAAGCAATACCATAAGTCAAAGCCAAAGAAAGAAAATTGCATCTCTATTTTTAGAGCTTCTGGAGGAGAGAGACAATCGGTTTAACTGTCCCAGTTCATTCATTTTCCTCTTCTTTTTCAGTTCAAAATGCGGCTCAAAGGGATTGTGCTGATCCTGTTTTCATTGACAGTGCTTGTCAATGGACAAGAAGTGCTGAGGTATGTAGGACTGACATAATCAATCCTAATGCATTTACTAAAGGTCTATCTGTCTGGCTCTAGATATTCTACGAAATCCTGTCGGAATATGAATCCGAGATGGGTAAAGGAGGATTGGGAGTTCTTGAATCTTGGACCAGATCAAGATGACGTCCGTGATGAGGATGATGATGATAACACGGACGAGGTTAGCCAGCCTCCAAAAGAGGTGAACATAAGATCCCCTCCATTCGAAATCCAGTACGATTTCAACAAGTACCGCAGCGGCAAAGTGTACAAAAGTGAGTAGTCGCCGATTCTATAAAGAGAGAAAGCATTTCCAAAATGCTCGTTTTTTTCAAGTCAAAATTGTGGCCGAGGAAACCTTTGACGCATTCATGCTACAAGCCAGTGGCAAACGCGATGAAACCAATAATCGGACTTTGCTGGGAGAGTTCACTCAGGTCCCGAAGATCGCCAAGAAGATCAGGTGCCGCAACTCGCGAGGAGCCACTGTGATCGACAAGGGTAATTAATGTTTACACTATATTTTATAAACAAATTATGCTAGATAATTGTGTTGTTTACAGGTCGCCCCATACGACTTGGCAACATGACCTTCATGTGGAAAGCCCCGCCTCGTGACGCTGGGCCGGTCACGTTTATCGCTTCAATCGCCTACAATGACGCCTACGTTCGCATCAACACCCGAAGGATTGAATATCAATCATTTCCGGTGAGGCAATGTCAATGTCAATGTTCAACAGCATGATGGAAAATTCTCTGGTTTCTGCTCTTTGTCAGATCTCGTTGAGAGGTTGCGGGTCTAGGATCAGCTGTTTCCGACACTGCCGAACCAACCCGACTTGCGCGCCCGAGGACTCGGAATTCATGGTCTCCATGACGTTGGACAAGGATAGCAACGAGCCCGAGATCAACTTCCGGATCGGCGGCTACCTGACTAACAACGCGACGGTGTGCCACATTTTCTAATAAATAATGGAATGTCATTGTTTTTTGCTCGTAGGATTACGTGGCAGTGGCTCTTGGAAAGGACTACTACAACATGAAGAACTCGGATGTCATGGTCTGCTACCGTGATGGTGAGTTTATAAAACTCTCCTATGACAGACATCATCTGTCCAAACTGGCTTTCTCTCAAGTCTCAAACAAAGCAAGAGTAACCGGAAGGAGAGAAGGAAATTAAGGGCGCAGGCGTTTTTGTAGGGTGGTTTAGTGTACTGTGACTACTGGAGGCTAGTGTAAAGAGCTGACTTCTAAGTTATTATAAAGCATTACTGGTCCTTAGGAGACTTGCAAGCTTAGGAAAACAATTTGTTATACCGCAGGCGAAGCCTCTAATGAGTAAAGCCTAAAAAGCTAGATAGATAGGGTTCCTTAACCTACAAAACAGTATTCTAAGTAATATAT
>JAAUYL010010511.1_pt1 | contig 12521 bp, 9 predicted proteins | sample 7278011 | NCBI WGS metagenome assembly JAAUYL01 (sample SAMN14350225, study PRJNA611818) | marine sediment metagenome | isolation source: surface marine sediment (1.8m) | place: French Polynesia: Moorea | collected 2018-08 | reverse complement strand
TCTTGAAAAAAAGGGTAAATGGTATCCTTGTCTTAAATTAGCTAACTGGAAAATTATCATGTCATGTAAGGAAATAAGGCTGTCACGCACGCACGTGGTTAATTTATTTTTAGCTCCCCGTTTTTTCTCGGTTTTCGGGAGGAGCTGACGAAGAAAATGCATATATTTTCATATCATTTCAAATTCTAGCAAGTTTTATGCACTGCCCTATATCTCCCAAGTCCTTCCCCATAGTGTAAGAAATGACAAGTGGTTCCTTTCCACCGGTGTGAACTTTGGTAGCCACTTTTGATTCTTTACACTATAGACGAGTATATGGCAATCAAACTAGGGATGATGGACTGAACTTTTTAGTTTTGCCTCACCCTCATTCTTGCAATTTTCACGAATTTTATGCACCAAGAGAGGAGGTCCTCTAAAAAGTTTTTAGATTTCCTACATTTTCATCCCAGAATGACTTACTACTTTTTGAAAATGCTGAGTAATTTCATGATGTTTGTGCGAGTAACACTGCAGAAAGGACTTGAACCTTATCAAAGTTGCATGCTTTCTTCAGGAAACCAATATGTTTTTGCTTCTAGTCGAACCAATTTCACAGAGAAAAAGGCCATATTTTTGCTTCTCGTCCAATGGACGAACGGACGGAAGTTTTGGCCTTAAAAATCCGATATCTACCATGAACTGCCATTGTAAAATCCTAGCAGCAACCTTCCTTCGAAGCTAGAAATGGAAAGCCATAAATATAGGGATTAATTTCGATGCTCCCAAGAGACCAATTAGAAAGCATTAGAAAGCTCGTGCATTGAATTAATATATGGCAGGCCCCTAATCTAAATCATGGCCTTAAGGCTGCATTTTTCGTTTTAGAGAAGCTTTTTACAAAATTAGCCCTTCTCGTTATAATTAAACATTAACCTAACTAACATAACAAGCAAAAAACCGCTGTTCTCTCTCTTTTTTAATGCATTTTAGTTGGTTTTTGCAGGGAAAATTGTGAAAAAAGGCCAAAAGTAACGCAAAATGACAAGGGACAATTTAGCCTCAATGGTCATGCATGCTTTTGGCATGAATATTTTCATGCTTAGAATATTCAAAATCAGTTGCTATCCGTTCAAGGAGAGCTTCGACTATGTTTTGCGATTCTGTGACTGGTTTTCAACCGGCTTGCTTTACTTCAAAGCGAACTACAGGTTGTTTCAAAACAAGTGTAAAAGGCAGTTCCTTTTGAAGTTTTGTCAACAACAAAGAGAGCAAAGATAACTCAATTTTGCCAGGCATGCTTACAAAAGTATACCACAAAAATAATTCGATTATGAGGATGAAATGCTGAGGCATCAGCTGTTTTATTTGGGTAGTATTTGATCTTTGCAGGCTATTTTTGGGCTAGACAATTAGTTTGCCTTTCACAATTCTCGTGAAACACCCTGTATTCGTTAAGCCGGGTGGGGGAAAACTGTTTCTGTGGCCGCTGCTGAGGGCCTTTTATTGCCTCGTAAAATGGCAACTGAACTGAGGAAAGTAGCCACTCTTTTCTGGTCTTTACAGGGTATTTCACGGGACATGTTTATTTAAATTGCATAACCATTTTTCCTTGAACACCCTGTAAAATTCTCCGGGGGAAACTTGAAAGCAATAATTTTCGTTTAAACCTGGGAAACCACGCTAATTTCGAGCTCCAAACAAAGTTATGAATTCAGCAAGTTTTTGCAATAATGCTGGAAAGTCAATTGAATAATTGAAATCTTGCCAAGAATAACAACAATAACAGCAAAGAGCATAGAGTTATGAAATATGGTCTGACGTGGCGGAACATTCAAGAACAAAGGATAAATAAAATTGCTGGGGCCTCTATTCTCTTTGTCGTCTGCGAGTCTCATCTTATTTTTTGCTCCATCTTTATGAAGGCTTTCATTAGCTTCTCGCGCAAGTTTTTATGGTTTTACTCTAACTCCAACGGTGCGGCGACAAAAGCCTCCCAATTTCACTCTCCGCATTGGATTGCTGAACTTTTGGTCCTTATTTAGTGAAATTCTGTGAAAACCTGACATCGTACACAAGCCAAAGCCATCCCAACTAATTCCTGTTTCGCGAACTAAAAGTTGGTTTCAATTTATTTTTATGTCTTTTCCTACGTGTACAGAAAGTTTGCCTCTTTGCAATGACATTTTCTTCACCGCTTTTCGCCAATACTGGAATCCCAAGGCTTGTAAATGATAAGGCTCCCAAGAGAGCTTTGTTTGGGCCGTATTGTTGTGCTTTTTTCTCTGAGTATTTGTAAACAAACATAAGTACACTAACGATAAGACGACCCTCGCCATCTATTTATTCTAATTGATATAATATATATAGCCGATACAAGTAAAGTAAAGTGTTTGGATATTACAGCCCATTCGGACTTTTTTGAGTAAAAAGCATTTCTAAAAGCCTGCGACATTTTTTCACATGAATTATGTGATAATGCACTCACGATTCGCCATAGCCTTATTTTTTCCAATAAAGCCCATAAATTCGTTAGAAGGACACTGAGGAATATTTAGGTAGATAAAAAGATTCATGACTAGGTTCTACCAATATTGCATGAGACTGGAGCTTTACATGGTATATTAGATAAATTAACCAGCCTTAGCGTAATGACATGTGCAGGAAAAATATGTGTGATTAATTATTCACTGAAGGCAGATGATCTTGGTACAGTCATATTTTTACCGTGAAAACTGTCTTACCTCAAATATTATGATAGTTCAAAACACTGCACTGGGATTTAAAGGACTGGAGGCTCAGAAACGCATGTGAAAGCAGTGCTTTCTAAAATCTACTTCGACGGTGTGTGCGCGTAAAACACGGCCGACTCCCCTATCGCACCACCACCGGTCTTTTGCGCTTCGTCTGCCCGTTAGCTCAGCCTTGGAGAAGGCACCAAAACAAAGCCAAAAAAGTGCCCTGACGACTGCGACATTTTTCCAAATGAAAATAAACAGCCAAGCATGTATCCAGAGCCACACCTAATCATATACGAATATACCTTGCTTTGTTAGAAATGATCGTCCTGGGGAAAAATGAAAGCCAATTTTAAAAGAGAAAGCTCTTCATTATTAAGGAAAAGTGACCACCACACATATCAAACTAAGTAGGACAATTTCACAGATTTTTCTGATGAACTTATTTTTATTTTCCCTCGTTTGCATGTAAGACATCAGACGTGATTTCTTGAGATTGAGCCAAAAGAAACAAACAGAGAGAAAAGAGCTGACATTTCAAAATTCGAAAAAAACTGGCCTTATTTACGAGACACACGCAGACAAGATCATAATGTAAAATCTTTAGAGTTTCACATAAAAACATTGTTTTTGAAAAAAACTCGTATCCGATGGTGGAAGCTCTTAACAAAAAACACCTCTTATCTTCCAATTATAACTTACCAAACAGGATAATCATGTTCAAAACATGTTATTACGAAACGCAAATGTTTATAAATGAAAACAGCATTACATTGCCATTCATGGAATTTTCAGATCCTGCTCATCACATATGATTAAAAATGATTGTAGTATAGATATTTTTGGCTATGTTAATAATTGAGTAGGGTCTCATAATGCCTGCTACTCATCATATTGTTATGACACAGAAAAATGCACCCGAAAATGATCTACATCGTTGTATCTCAACATATATTTTTGATGAATAATACATTTGTTGTCTCACCATATTTCTACCTACTTATTTACCACAAAAAGCTTTTTTTCTGAAATTAAACCTGGTCTTGGTTAGGTAAAATAAGCATGTGCGTTTTCTTAATCTTGATCGGCCGCTTCATTTCCGTTTGCTTCACTTGTATGGATCCCCCTTTACCTTCAAGCTCGACTGGCTTTCTTATATAGGTCCAAGTTCCTACCATTAGTTGATAATACTCTGCCAGCCCTTTTCATCTATGTAGACTTACAAAATTACACAGGTTTTCGTAACAAATCAATCGGGAACGCGTTGTGGCGTCTTGTAATCAATAAGCAATGCGAGTCAGTCAGGCTTGAAAATAAGAAAGTTTTCAAGTCTTGATCCCCAAAAAAGTAAATAAAATGTCTTATTTTGTAAACAAACCATGTTGTTTTTCCTCTGTTTTAGGTTGTTGAAAAGCACAATAAAAATGTGCCTGGACAGTCTCCTTCTTCTTGAATATGTATGAGACATCATGTCCTGTCTATCTTTCCATTTTATTTTAGTTCTTTCTTTACTTGAGAGTATTCAATGTATAGATGGACAGGGCAATCCTCTTATTTGGCTCGGATGCGTGCTATAGTGTCTGAATAAAATGCAAATAAATAACGCCCCTTGTCATCTACAAACTTTTGTTTCTGGATATTTTGTTTTTATTCAAAACACAAAAGGAATTAGTCGGTAGGGGACTCTCTTGCAATATTCATCGTAGCCTTTGCCATACTTGGCCTTACATTTCTCTTCGTCCCGCCAAATTCGATGGACCACCAAAATGCTGATGAAAATGAAATAGCCATATGGAATTATTCCATACCCCACCGCTGGCAACGTCCAAGACAGAGCTGCCAGAGAAACATTTTTTACAAACAGTCAAAAAAATATTAGAAAAAGCCAATTTCTTACCAATATTCATTTCAAACAAGTAATTCATATGGCGAGCCATCCCCCAGTATCCACTCAACAACAACTTGCTTTTCTTGATCTTCCCATCGTTGGTTTTATATTCCACCGGCTGAAACGGACAGAAATTGGCTATTTTTAAGACTTTTCCAAGAACAACAGCGCTACCAGATACTTGGCCGGCTGCCCCCATATCATCACGTCCTCGGCTTTGGCCTCCGTTCGAAATCGCTCCTTCTGGTGGTCGATTTGGTATTCAACATAAGTGCAAGCGAGGCCGTAAATGAAAATGGCGGAGGCCGCGAGGCCGTCCAACTTCGAGGGGTGCGCCACCATGAAGTAGGCGGTGTGTGTGAAAGAAGCCTGCAAGAAGTAGAAGGTGGAGGCTGAGCTGAGGCTGAGCCGAGGCCATCGAGGTCGACGGGTGGGAAAAATGTGAAAAGACACAGTCATGCATAAAAGATACGTTGTATGCTTTCTTAGGAGTAAAATGAGTTTTCACAGGATATTTGCCAGAAGTCAACCCTTCCCAATCAAAAATCAAGACCTAGAGGCTCTTTGTTTACCTGAACCCAACAGAGGCAGCCCCAGCACAGGTAGTAGCCTGCTCGATCCATAATGATGTCAATCGTGTTGAAATAACCAGTTTCCCAGTAGAAGAACTGAAAGAGTTTTACATTATATTCCATGCCTTTTTTCGATAAATAGCTGAGTTTTACTTTTGCCAGGTAAATGTTGATCAGGACGGCATGCACGATGGGCCCGGGGTTGAACCCGTTTCGTTGGAGGTCGACGATACAGAAGGTCAAGACCAATAAAGGCCACGCCAACATGCCCACCCGGCTGTTTGTCCACTGGAAAAAAGGCCAGACTAAATGCAATTTTGCTCTTCAAAAGCTTATTCAGGTGTTCAAAATGGCCATTCGCTCGAAACACATGGTAACAAAATAGACATCAAAGAGCATATGAGCACATTTGCCTTGCACTCATCACAAAGCAGAACCTTTAAAGCATCCAAGGGAGAGTGGCATTATTGTTACTCAAAAAGACCCTCCTCACCTGCTTGACGTCCGCATCGAATATGCGAGGATGCAGCTCAATTCCACGATAAAACAGGTATGGGATAGGTTTATCAAACTTTTGCAGAGGGTCGAGGCCGGTCTCGGGTAAGAACTTCCCCTTGAGCATCAGGTAAGCGCAAAAGGCCAGTGAGGTCACGTTCAACACTTGAACAATGTCACCGAAGTTGTCGTAGATGTCCGAGGGCAGTGTCGGCCAGATGAAGAGATTGAGGACGAGGAAGACGGCGAGTGAAATGAAGTAGTACTGGGTGCCATTGGCGGCATATGTCGGCACGTAGCCATAAGGCGATGGGGGTCCATTGAAAGTTTTACTGCCGGGAACTTTCATGGAAAGGAAGGCCCAAATGTAGAAGCTCAGCACGACTTTCCATGCGAAAGCGTTCCCCAGTGACACCAGTTTCCAAGGATCAAATGTCAGCTCCGGGTTGCCAATCACAACCAGAACCTAAAAACATTGAGGTAATTGAAATCAAATGATCTGTTTATATTAAGCTTCCTTTGCGTAATATGGCGCAGGCTCAGACAAATTTTAATGGGTTTTTGGTTACCTGAGTAATGGCAGTGAAGAAGATTAAAAACACCGGCGGCACAATGTGGTACCTAATCAAATCGTACAGCTTCATTTTAAAAAACAGACTGTAGCTCAATCTTATTTTATTTGAACAGTTGTGTCATGCATTTTCAAGATTTTCACAAGAGTTATCTCACACACGTGAGCAAATAAATATTTACATAAGCGAAAATGTGTCCATAAGTTTTGGTCAGTTGCTATGGAGGTAAGCTGGGTATTTTCTAAAATACGTAGGGGATGATTTTGTAGGGTACTTTTTTGCAGTATTCCTCGTAGCCCTTGCCGTATTTTTGCCGGCATTTTTCTTCGTCCCTGTAACAAATTAAAGGTGTATTTCAGTGCTACCTTAAAAAAGACAGCCCTTTTACCTGTAAGTTCTGTGGACGAGGAGGATGACAATGAAAATGAAATAAGCGAACGGAATGATGCCATATCCAACTGCCGGCAATGCCCACGACAAGGCCACATTCATTTCCATCAGATAATTCAAATGTCTGGAGACTCCCCAGAATCCGCTAAGCATCAACTTGCTCTTCTTGGTCTTCCCTTCGTGAGTTTTGTACTCCACGTCCTAAGTATAGACCAACAGGCTTGTAATTAGATAATAACATAATGATATCTTTTAATGACATTTACCAGGTATTTGGCAGGTCGTCCCCAGATATGGCACTTGCCTCCTGTGTTCCTAAAGGTCTCTTTTTGGCGGTCAACAGCGTAGTTGAGCAGGATGCTGATCAACCCGTAGATAAAGATTGCAAAGGCTCCATAGTTACTGACTTTGCTGGGGTGACCCACCATAAAGAGGGAGGCGTGAGTGTAGAAGATCTGGACCCAGCAGAGGCATCCCCAGCATAGGTAATAGCCTGCTCGATCCAGGGTGATGTCCAGGGTTTGGAAGTAACCAGTCTCCCAGTAAAAGAACTGAAAAAACGACATCTTAGTTTTGCGCGCAACTAATGTGGATGACTTCATTTACTTACTTTGGCCAAGTAAATGTTGATGAGGACTCCAGTGACCCAGGGTCCAGCGTGGAATCCATTGAGATCCAGATCTGCTCTGGCAAAAACAAGCACCAACAAAGCCCAGCCAAGCATACCAACTCGACAATTGGTCCACTAGAAAGGAACATATTGATGCATTCTATGAGATTATTTAATTCATGATATAATTACCTGCTTCACATCAGCATCCATAATCTTGGGATGCAATTCAATACCACGATAAAACAGGTACAGTTTAGGCTTGTCAACAGTTTGCAGGGGGTCATTCTGGGTCTCAGGGAAGTTTTCTCCCTTGTGCATCAGGAAAGCACACAAGGCCAATGAGCTCAAGTTCAACACTTGAATGATGGATCCGAAATCCTGGTAGATGTCAACGCACAGTGTCGGCCAAATAAAGGTGGTGACAACAATAAAGGCAGCCAGTGAGACAAAGTAGTATTGGGTGCCATTGGCGGCATAGGTCGGTATGTAGCCATTGGGTGTTGCAGGTCCTTTGAATATTTTTGTTCCCGGAATTTTAAGCGAGAGGAAGGCCCAAACATAGAATCCGAGGACGACTTTCCAGGCGAAGAATGATCCAAAGGACAACAGGGAAAAGATGCTGAAGCTCAGCTCCGGGTTGGCGATCACCACCAGAACCTTAAAATTTCACCATTAATAAGTACAACCACTAAACTCTTGGATTTAAAACTCACTTGAGTGATGAAGGTGAAAATAACTAAGAAGGCTGGTGGCACAATCCGGTACCGGATGGTATCGTACAGTGGCTCTTCAGCAGTCATTTTGATGTCAAATCCAAAACAGATGTTTTGGCTTCTTCTTCTGCTACTTTTAAAACTGGTCCACAATTGACAGCGGTTGACGTCCAGGTAAAACGAGCAGCAGCAAAAATCTCACCCCCTTCTTGGCTCGAGCTTGAGCGGCAACAACAAGTGGTCCCGCAGGTAAATTTGCTGCTATTAAGATCACCTGATAGAATCTCCGAATGACTGAAAGAAGCTCACAAAAAAGTGCTGACACTAGGATTTCAGATTTTTAAATGTATGCAAACAGCCCCGGTGTTTTAAGATAACTTCACGTGAAGTGGTAGCATTGTTTGAACAAGTGTTTCAGACGAACTTTAACCCCCAAAACTACTAAAAAATATGGAAATATGCAGAGTCGGCATTTTCACAGATTTTTTCTGGCGGAACTTTTGCATGACGGCGTCACGCAACCTCCAACGACTAAATCGCGCTGAAGCCCTTTCAGATCATAGAGTTCGTATTTCTGGAAAGAAATGCAGGGAAGAAAATTATTGCTCATTGATTTTCACGGAATTTTTGCCAGTAAATTCTAAGGTTGGACCAACAATAAAGTGCATTTTTGGTGTACTTAGGTTTGCAATTACCCTTTGAATGGGCAAGTACACAACTGTAAATATAAATATTTAATAAGTTAAACGACTATACTCAGAAGAAGCAGCCACAAAACAATTTCTTTGTACCTTAGTTCCATGGTCTATAAAAAGGTTTAACCCATTTTTACCCTACCTAGGCATTTTTGTTACAAAACCACGACGATTCATTTTTTTCTGGAAAAAAAGAGAGTACATTGCATTTTTCAATTAATCCAACACTTGTGTGTCATGCAGTTTAGAAAGCCATAGTTACTTCTAGGGTATTCCCCAATATCCCAGCTGGTGCCTAAATATTTGCCGAAAGACTGGACCCTTCTGTTATTACCTAGAATGTAAATATGAGGCATTTAATTGAAGCAGAGCTCAGTTTGGACTGGAACTTATTGCTCATGTTTGACGAAAGATTTCCCGACGCAAAGTCTGGCAAAATCTAATTTCCAAAATCCAGACTTTGTTCGATCGAGTTGATTCTAGACGCAACAGTTTATTATCCTTATACTTAATTCATTCAGATTCGAAAGGATATATGAATAACTTGACGTAATATCATGCACCCACAACAAACATGGACTAAGGACTTGATACAAAAATGTAGGCTTTTAATTATGCAATTAATCTGGTTAATTAAACTTTCCTGGCTTTTCTTGGGAGTGGGCTGAAATTATATTTATTTGTTCTTTTTGTGAATATATTGGAACTTTCCTTATAGGCCTAAAAATCATGTAGACAGACTGCAAAATACTTGAAAAAATCTACGTCATATAAGCCAACAAACACTTGAAAGTATGCCAGATTACCATGTAAGTACAATTTTGAAATTATTCAACTTTTTTGTTACTATTCGTGTGATAATAAATACGGGAGACGAGAGTTCTTTTTCAAACTCAACTTGCCTTTAACCTTACCCAACACAAAAAGATTTATAGCTATCTCATTTACGGTTGAGGTCACCATTGCACTTTGCTGATCGGTTGAACGACATCCTGGCCCTTTACAATTGCAAGCACAACGGATCAATTCTCAATGAAATCTTGGGCAAAAGCTAGAGATGACGATGGCAAGGACCATTCATGAAATTCATGGCCTTTAAAAAAAGTCGAAGACTTGCTTTATATAAAGTACATCTGCACTCTATCTTTGTTGTTGTTTTGAAAGGATGTGATGTCATTAAACTGGAAGTTGAACTGAACTGATCTTTTTAATATGCCAAGGCTGGAGCCCAAAATAGTTCGATTTCGATTTTTGCCGGAAGTTTACAAGTTTGCAGTCAGCGTATCCATCAAGTTTAAGGGCTATTTTTAGGTACATATTTGCCTTTAAGCATTTAAGTTCAATAACAGATGATACTCAGTAAGTTAATAAGGTGTTATTTTTTTACACAATTTTAGGATAGGAACTGAAAGCATACATGACTTCATGACGTCAAAACTGAAAACGCTAGCTTTAGGCTTGACATTGGTTTATATTCATTACAATTAGTAGAGAGGGTGCCATATGTCCGCATGGTAAATAACTGGGTAAACACATGCCCCCATTTCATCTACACGATGAATTTTAAGAGTATTTAACCTGCTTTTGATTTCAGATGAACAGAGCATGGGGGAACTCATAATGTATCTAATGACCGTGACCGTTGTGGGCTTATAAAAACCCAAGTCCCCACCAAGTTTTCCCCAACACTTTCCATTCGTTTATTACCAAAAACTACATTCAATTGAAATCCAACCCTGGCACTTTTATTTGTGGGGCAGTATCATTCATTGCATTTCAAAGTAAACTAAACCACTTAGCGTTTTTTGCCTTCCTAGATATTTAATTTCACTTTGTTTACATTTATATAGGTCAAAAACATGTCTTTGTTTGGTTAAAATGAATGCATATGATGCTTTTTTGCACAGATTTTGATTTTCCCGCTTTGGGGAAATGTCCTTTAGAAAAGAAAGTATGACTCAAGTCAGCAAGAATTTCTATGCTTCGACTTCGAGGGTGGCTTTCCAGCGTTAAAAATGCAGATATTTTCTTCTAAATAACTCTAGGAATTATTGTCCATTCATCTTTTCCTCGTTAGGCCCAAATCATTTGCAACATAAACAAGAAATTGGAAAGCTCTCCACTGAAGTTGATCAGCATTTTGTATTCTTTACCCCCACAACAAGCGTGTCGCGAGCTCTGATTCATGAAAGTTGAGAATGGAGTGCGAGATGTTTTTACTTTCTTTAAAAAAACTTTCTAAGGAGAGTCTAAATAGTTTAGAGTCGAACAAATATATGACATCATTTATGGCTTCATATTAAACATAGACCTGGAAGAATCGCGGCAAATCTGAAGTTCTTGGAAAATATTGGCAATAAATGAAAATCATGAGTCAACTGAGAAAGCTTTGGAAAGCAGATCTGTTTCCAAATTCGATATTATTGATAATGTCTATCATTCTAATTTGACTCATCAAAAATTGAATTCTGCGTAGGTCGATTCTCGGGTTGAACTCTGAAGAATTTAGGCTCTCAGAAAAATAACATGGCGTGCGAAAGTATTTCCTATGCATTCTTTATCCCGGGGACAAATTGTCAGATTCCATGCGTGTAAATTCATGCATGCCCTTGTTAGCTTGTTAGCAAACGCTGAGCACATCTGATCCATCAAAATGTGTCAGCAGACATGGAGAACCGGAAGTGAGCTGTATTTTAAGCTTTTGCTGGTTTTGCGAACTTTCACTGTGTGGTATACCTTTGGATTGCACTTCTCATTGTTAAATATTAATTGCTATCTTAACTGAAATGCCAAGGTAAAGTTACAGGCTTTTAGTGCCAGTTCAAGCAAATATTTATAAGTCAGAGCAGTCTAAAGTTAGAGACGGATTTCATTCATTTGCTAAATACTTACAAAAGCCAGCTTCCGGGATCTGGGGAACACAGTTTAACATCATTTCCCAAAATGCTTTGTTCGATTCTTGGTAAAATGGGTTAATTTTAGTAAGACTGATGCTTTTTCGAAGAACAAGAAGTGTGATAAAGTATTTAGGTGGGCAATGAAAAATTACGAAAATATGTCATTTTTGAGAAATCCAAAAGCCCTTAGCTGTCTGCATCAAATTAGCAACAATTTTCTTTAACGAGACGTTTCTCACAATTCTCAACATTTTTTATCGGTTCGGGAGGTCCAATTTTTGTTGCCGAGAAGCATTTAGAAATTAACTGAAACACCGGCGACTGCTCGACACCGACAGCCATCATTTTTTGACCAGCTGATTTCAAAGACTCTCCAGGGACCTGAGATTTGGCAGAAGAAACAACGAACCGGATGTTACTGACATTGTAAATCATCATTTTAAATCTTACGATAAATTGCGAAATGGTTATCGGTTGTCCATCAAAAAAAATCGTGAAATTAGGCCAGCTTAGAATTGTTTCCAAGAAAAAGTCAACAACTTTAATACTCGTGAGATCAAGACAAAAATGCAAATATTCGTATTTTCGCAATTATCAAAAATCAGAAGAAATTTTTGGAACAATTCGGAAGGATATTTAATTTTCAAGTGATCGGTAGTTTTAAAGTGGGCCAGCAAAAATGTTAAATATGTTAAATGGGCATCATGTAATCAGACCGAATTTTGAGGGGAAAATTGTTAGCATTTTTTGATGGTGCCCTTGTCGCAATTTTGAGAGATTCCCGGAAAAAAGAAAAAGTCAAATTGTTTTCAAATTTTATTTGCTACTCAACTTGATCTGCTTGAAATCGCTAAAAATGAAGGCTACAATTTGGCTGTTTTCCTCGAATTTTCTCCCAATATTTCCATCCTCATTTTCGGCCGGATTTAATCGCTTTGACCAAGCATTATAACCACTCAAAATTTGTGA
>JAAUYL010074235.1_pt1 | contig 12534 bp, 8 predicted proteins | sample 7278011 | NCBI WGS metagenome assembly JAAUYL01 (sample SAMN14350225, study PRJNA611818) | marine sediment metagenome | isolation source: surface marine sediment (1.8m) | place: French Polynesia: Moorea | collected 2018-08 | reverse complement strand
GTGGGGGGCGTTGGGTCTTTTGCCTCCTGGAATTATAGCTTTAGAGAAAGAGGAAGTAAAAGATGGAATTTACCTTTTGTGCAAAGATTCATCCCAAGGTTTCAGCAACGCTTAAATAAAAGTCGATTACTTCTCCACATACTAGGATGAACTTGGCAATTTTCGACTTCCATATATAACTCCTTTATAGTTTATTTGAAATAAAAAAACTGTGATTCTGAACTAATTAAAACTACAACCAACCATGCCAAGGACTAACCTCAAGTATACCTGTTGGAGTCATTACCACCCGGAATAGTGCTAAAGATTGTTTCTGTGTTATGGTTTCAGAATTAGCATTACTTAATAGCTGAGGTAAAGGTGTTTGCCCTGCATAATCTTGAGCAGATTGATTTATAGGTTCAATACTAACTATTGCTCCATCCTCATTTATTCTCACCCGAAAGACTAAATCTTCATACCAAGTAGGAGTCTGTTGCCAACTTTGGTCAATTTTGTCATACAGCTTTTGGTTTAACTTCTCTAACTGAGCTATATCAGTAATCTCTGAAACAATAGCTATCTCTGCTTCTTTCTTCAAAACAGATGGTTGAGTTGCATTCTCTAACTCGTTACTACTCGAACCAGATACAGACCACAATTTAATAGTCCCATCAGCACTACTACTAGCAAGAGTTTTCCCATCAGGATTAAACTGTAAAGACCAAACTGCCGATAAATGACCAGTCAAGGTTTCCAGTAGTTCTTCCGTATCTATCCCCCACAGATGAATATCTCTATCGTAACTACCACTAGCAAGAGTTTTGCTATCAGAGCTAAAAGCAACAGATAAAACTGCTTGAGAATGACCCTCTAAAATGCTTTGTAGCTGACCAGTATCTACTTGCCATAACTTAATAGTTCGGTCTTGACTACCACTTGCCAAAAATTTACCATCAGGACTAAAAGCGATCGCCCAAACTGTATTTTGATGTGCTGCTAATGAATGGAGTTGTTTACCTGTATTTAACTGCCAGGTTTTGATTTTACCTTTTTTACCCCCACTAGCAAGAATTTTTCTATCTGGACTAAAAGCTAGAGAAGTTATAGGAGCTGAATGTTGAAAGCTATCGTCAATAGAACCAGTTTTGAGATTCCATAGCTTAATCATCCCATCATAACTACCACTAGCAAGAGTCTGACCATCAGCACTAATAGCTATAGCTTTTACATCATCAATATGACTCCCAAGAGTTCGGATGAGAGTACCATTAGTTAGCTCCCAAAGTTTAATGTGGTTATCCCAACTACCACTAGCAAGAATTTGGCCGTCTGGACTAATAGCAATAGATTCAATCGCATCAGCATGAGCATTGATGGTATGAAGTAACTTATTATTGTTGAAATCCCAAATTTTGATGACACCACCATAACTACCACTAGCTAAAGTTTGACCATCAGGGGTGATAGCAACTGTATAAACCCATCCCAGATTTTGGGCAATAGTTTTCTCAGAACTGGTTTTTGCTTGTGTTTTCTGAAGAGAATTGTTGGTTGAATTAATGTGCGAATGCCATAACCCAAAACTTCCAATTCCTGTGAAAATAGTTAATGCTATTACTGTAGAATATTTCCGCAAAAAAGGTGGGTTTAGTAGAGATTTTAATTCTACCATTGTTCAGTTATCCTCTCAAAAATATGAAAAATAATTAACTAGCTATCAGCTTGAGCGCATTTAGCTGGAGCGCTCTTCAATTCGAGGGTAACGGTCCCCCACAAGAGGAGCGAAAAAATTAGTGGTGCGCTTTGCGTGGGGGGAAAGAATCCCCCATTATACACCTTGAATAAGCTGACTGCTGTTAGCGAAGCTCCTCTGAAAGAGGCTAGCTGAGTGCTGACTGCTACTTCAATAATTCATAATTCCGGTTTAAAGTTTTCCGTTTCCCAGAAAAAAGTTTTTTTTCATTTAAATCAATCTTATTGCTTTTAAGGAGATATGATTGTTAAGCAGATAGAAAAAATAAATTAAACACTTTGTCAGAATAAATCTTTTCTACTCTATACTTAACATCAAATCATGGTAGGTAATTAACGAAATAAAAAGTCATAATATCATGTCCGGATAATCAGTGATAAAAAAAGTTTTTGTTTGTAGTAAAGCTCTCAGCCCGATACATACTTTTTGCTCAAGCCCTACTACAAACTTTAATTATAACTATTCAAGCGGACATAATATAAGTTATTTTTGTAATGGGGATTTGAGCAAGCCTCAAAAAATATTTTGCCTTAAAATGCGGGGTTTGAAACCTAATTATTTTGATGACTTTGTAATGGTGCTTAATTATTAATTGTTAATTGCTTAATACTCTTGAGTTTTGACAATTTGTTTCTGCATTCTCTCAATCTTCTGACAATAAATAAAATTGTTATGGTGGTAATTCCCATAATTCCTAATGGAGTAACATAACTCCAATGACCCCACATTTTGTCGATGACGTGCCAGACTAAGAGAAACATTGCTAGATAAGTTAGTTCATGTAATTTCTTCCAATTTCTCTTCAACTTTTTCACGCTCCAATCATTAGAAGTAATTGTTAGTAGGGTGAAAATAATGAAAGTTACAACTCCTTGTACATATATCCAATAAGTTTGAAGAGCAAAAAAATCAAAGTTTCTTTTACGAACTAATAAAACTCCGTGACCAAGAGCAAATAAAAATGCAACTACACCAATTTGACGGCGATACTTCAGTAACAATTTGGGAATTTCAGTTTTTTTAGTTCTGGGGAAAACAACTCTCAAAGTTGTTGGTAGTAAAGTGATAATGTAGGAGATTAATGCTAAGAAACCTAAGTAATTAGCGACTGGAACTGTATCTAACATAACTAAAAATTAATAATTAATAATTGACAATGAGAATTTATAGCCTCTTCTTTGAAAAAGGAATAAACGATTTTTTTTATTATTGTTAATTCTCTATTTTTAAGAAGAGGCAAAAGAAAGTGAAAAGTCAAAATTCAGAAGTCAGGAGGCGCACAGAGAAGAGAATTAAAAGAGATTTGGTAATGACTGGAAACGCAGTTCCGACCTAGGAAGCTTTTCACCTGCGTAGCTAACTGATGACTGATAATTGAGTTCAACCAAGCTCAATAAAATCATCAGCACCAATGACACTTTCGGAAACTCCCTGCAAAGTAATTGAAAGTTGGTCAACACTAATGCGAGTGTCATTACCTACTTGAGAAATAGTCAATTGCTCAAAACTAAGACCGCCCAATAAACCTATGGCATCTATTCCATCTTCAAAATCAACAATAATATCGTTTCCATGACCCAACGCAAAGTCAAAGCGATCGCCACCTGGTCCTCCAATCAAAATATCATCACCCCGATGACCGCCAATAATATCTATACCTGCACCGCCATCAACTGTATCGTTACCTTTACCTCCATAAAGCAAGTCGTTACCATCTCCACCAGGAATTAAATCGTTTTGACGATGACCCGATATGAAATTATTTTCAGCAGTACCAATTAGCTCATCGCTCTCATCTCTACCGAGAGTAATATTAGGAGAAATAAGGGACTCAGTAGCTGACCACACACTTTCTCCTACTTCTCGCCCTAACTGCCGACCATTTATATCTCCATCATCAAAATGAATACCACCGTAAAGACGAGAAATACCTGCTTCGTCCGCAGCTTCGCTAAAAGTTTCCCACTCTAAAACTAGAGGTGACTCCGGTGTCACACCAGGTTCAAAACGGGACTCTCCTGCTCCAAAACTTACAGAAGCACCAAAATCATCACTACCAGTAAATCTTTGGAGAATCTCAGCACCCGCAGCACTAAAGGTACTATGACCGGATACATATTCTGCAAAGGGAGGTGAGGGGTCACTACCAGGGGTTTGATAAGTGAGAAAATCAGTTGCTAAAATAGTTTGAGTCCCTTCTCCCGGACCTGCCCAAGCATCAATGGCAAAACCACCAAGCTCTGGATTAAATTCTCCTATTAAACTCAGTTCTCCTAATTCCCGGACTGTGCGTACAGGTCGAGCATAGTCATAAAAAGTTTTCGCATCCCAAGCGACAATACCAGCATCAAATACGGCATTACCTAAGTTAAAGAACAATTTTACATCTAGGTCTAAGGTATGATTATCCCTAGCAGAAACAAATTGTCCGAAAGTCATCCAAGTTCCAGGAGGGAAAGATGTACTTCCTCCATCTTCCCAAAATTCAGCGATTAATTTTTGTTCGTCTGTGAGGTTAGCGCTAATGTCAACAATTCTTTGTGTTTGTTCAATAAACCCAGGGTTGATAATAGTTCCTACAATGTCAGGAGTAATATCCACCACAGACCCGTCTGCTAAAGTAATTGTGCGTGCTTGCTTGTCTACTTCTCCAGGAACAAGTAAAAATGGTTCTGGTGCTTCTGGTCGTATTTCTTCAAGGGATGTGGGACTAAAGGGCGTAACCTTTCCCCATTGAGGTGTTAAGAATGTTTGTATTCTTTGTTCTTCACCGGGTAAAGCATCAATAGGAACTCGTTCGGGAGTCCAAAACTCAATGTTAGTAGTTTCTCCAGGGGAATTAATGGGTTGATAACCGCTAATGTCAGAATAAGGAGTACCATCACCATTGGGGTCATTTCCTAGTTGGTTGGAACCGTCATTACGACGGAATGTTAATAGTGCTTCAGCGGAGACGTTACCGATACCAGCAGGAGTAGTAGTATCTGTGGTGGTATTGTCGGGGTAAAAACCCAATTCCGCCATTACGTCATTGAAAATTTTTACTTCACTGGGAAATAGTTCAGAGAGTACCCGATAAGCAGCAAAACTCATAGCTTCAGTTTTGTTAGCATCGGTGTTTTCTGACTGGGGACGTTGGAGGTTGTCTCCTAGCTGAGTTGATGTAGCTAATGGGTCGTAAGCACTCCAAGCATCATAAGTAGCTGTGTGTAGAATACCGTAAGCACGGGAGGCAACAGTCGGACCGGGGGCGGTGTTGATAACTGCTTGTTGTACTGCTCTATCCCAGAGTACGGAAATGCTTGGTGAAACATCTTCTACTGTGACGAGTTGAGTTTCAGGATCTACGGTCAGGTTGATGTTGTTGTCAGTATTGTTGGAGATTTGCTGAAATTCTCTGTTAGAGTTATTCATGTTTTTTTCCTTGGTGTAAAAAATTAATTTTGATGACTCGGTGAAGTGATACCGTTTCACGGAAGTATAATCTGGTTGATACAGTTGTCATTGCTACCAAAGAGTTTGCCCAGTATTAATCTCCGCGCACCTCTGAGATTGCTTCCTTCCACTCCGTTACAGTCGCTGCGGACTTGGGTTTGGTTACAAACGCTCAACATGATTAATCAACCAGCAATTAGTATTTGAATCCCAAACAAAGAAAAAGCGAATAGTTTGCTCTATTTCTCTGTTGGAGGACATCAAGTACCGCAATCTTGTGTCTACAGTAGAGTAATAAGGATTTCCTGATACCTTATAGGTCTCTAACACGTCTACCCTTCTGACTTTATTCCACCAATTGGTATAAGAAGTGTATCCTTGGGGATGGAATTTCCTATTTTGTCGTAACTGGGGAGATAAAGAGTTCCAACCTCTTTGGTAGTAGTTGTTGTTGATATTGCCATAATAGTCTCTAACCGCTTGTTCTGCTGGAGGTCGGTGAATGATGTGACTTCTAGGTTCAAGATTTCTTGGTTGCGGACATTCTTCCAAGAAGATACAATCAAGAATTTTTTCCAAAGGATACTCCAAAAGAAAAGAAGCTGCTTGACAGGAAGAAAGGCTACAACCTAATATACAAAGACTAAGGAATAGGGTTATTTTGGAAGTTGTCTTCATAATGTTTATCCTCAACTGGCTAATAATTCAGCAAGAAGTTATTTTGCCTGTGTTAACTACTTAATAACTGAAGTGTTACTCAGGTATAGCATTAATGCATGGGAATTGGTATCATAGGATTTATTGCAAACTTTTAAACGCCAAACTCTGGCATGATCGGGCAAATAAATTAAGGGAATTGAAGTAGTAGTAAGGAAAGTAATAGCATTAAACTAGCAGTCAAATTCAACTTAAACATCTTGATTTTGTCCTCCGATAATATTGAGTAGTTTTTGTTTTTTGTTACTTCTTAGAGAGTGAATCCACAAGCAAAGATTAAGGTAGCTAGAGTGCTTAATATTATTTTCTAGGAAGAGAAAAAACATCTTTCTATTTAACAGGACTGACGCAGTACCGCTATATATGGTGTATTATTTGGTGATTATTTCAGATATTCTCAGTACAATTAGCACTTTTGCGTAAGTCCTGTTTTCTTGGGTCTGATCACTTTGCCATCTTCATCATTATCAGGATCTTCAAAAGTTATTGCTATAGTAGTTAAACGAGCAGTCAAATTAAAGTTAAACATCTTGATTTTGTTCTCCGATTGTTGTGTTTAAACGTATAGGTTGAGAATTTTTATTCACCAGGACTTATGCACCGAAACAAGAAACCGGGTTTATTACTCTGATTATTGTTTTTCAAACCTCAAAAATTTCGTCGATCGACTCGGTTTCTGCGCCAGTCCTAGTGAAAAATTTCTGCGTAATAGTTAAGTTTGTATGACTTACATCAAATGTAAGTATTAATATCAAATCTGCTTGCTTCGGAGTGTTATAAGAAACCGGGTTTATGGGAGACAGATGTTATTCATTAATGGATAATGGATAATTACCTCTCCCTTTTAAGGAGAGGATTGACCAATAAGGAAAAAATTTATTCTCAAGGGGAGATTGGAGGCTAGCGAGGAAACCCCCTCTTGCAGAGCCGCTCCGAAGTGCGCCATCCCATCCTTCGGAATGCTCCGCTTTCCGAGCGCTTTTTCCCCTTGAAAGGGGAGGCTTTTAACCTAAACTGTTTAATTATTTAATTATTTAATTATTAATTATCCGCTAAGGTAAGGCATTTCATAAAAATCCGGTTTCTATGCTTTATTTATACCGACACTACCAGATTTAATATAACCCTGTTGTTGAGCGCTCGCGATCGCTCTCCTGTTTATTTACCAGAAGTAGAAAACTAAATTTTCTCAACTATTTTGGTTCAATAATAGGGTCATCTTCTTCGTCATCTAGATCGATGTTCATCATTCGTCCTAACACGGTTGTATGTATCAACTTAGTCATTATTAATTTAACTTCTTAGCTAATAGTATCTATACTATACTTAAAGTATATTGATGTCAATACCCTGTATGATTTTTTTTATTTAAGGCTGAAACTTTTATTCAATAAGCTTTATAGCTGTATTTCAGTTTTATATATTTATGATTAGTGTCCACAGCTAAAACTACGAAATCCTATATACATAGTATACTTATTGTTTATATGTATAACATCATATATATGGTTAGCCTTATGAGTTATTTCCTGAACTGAGTAGTAGGGCGTCTAGTTTTATTTTCTGGGTAAGTTTCATAAATTAAGACCTCTCCCCCGACTCCTCTCCTACAAGGAGAGGGGGAAACTCACCCTTCCCTCCTCCCCCCTTGAAAAGCTATCCCTTATAAGGATGTCGGAGGGTGGGGAGAGGGGGAAGAGGGGGAGGAGGGGGGAGTAAGAATCTTGTCTACATTTCTCACTTCTTTATGTCTAATTCAATACACTATTTCTGAGAAAAAAGCTGATTCAAGACTTACGCATAACTGACTGAACTTGTCAAGTTTTATGTTAAGAAAGATGTTTATAAAGCATAGCTTTCAAAGGGAGGTAATACCAATTTACTTTAAAGATGTCACAAATAGTTTCAAACTTTAAATGTCAAATAATTGCCTGAAATTATTGTATTGTCAAAGTTTTTAGCCTATCAAATCTAACTTCTGAATTCTGACATTAGTGAAACGGTATAAGGGGGATAGGTAGTCGGGGGGTTAGATTTTAGTCTGTAAAGGTGTTTAGTGTTGCGGAGCAAAATGGCTATTCGCCCCTAATGTAGTCTACTGAAATGAAAACTGCTGTATGGTTTGCCTACGGAATTTCAAATCCTGTATCCGGTATTTTAAGTGCTTATGCAAAATTAATTGTATAAATCAATAAGCAAAATTAATTACACATTACTATTAAATATCTGCAATCTTATCAATAAATTATCAATTCTTTCTTCCTGTTCCCTGTTCCCAGTTAAGTGTTCCCTCTCTCAACTAGGAAATTTATTTTGCACGACTACTTATAGCGTTACGCATTAAGCTTAGGACATTTATAAATCATGAAACCCTTTTACAGTCTACTATTCCCTATTCCCTATTCCCTAGCGCTACGCACTATATAGATTGTAGAAATTTCTAGGTCAAATTCAGTTCATATTCCAGTGCAATATGTATACTCGAAAGAAGCTAAGTATATTGGAAGGAAACTATATTGATGTCTCAATTACCCCAAGACTTTTTGAAGCAATTAACAACGGAAGCTACTAAGGTTAAGCTGTCTGATGAAGAACTCAGAACATTGATCGTCGCTCTTGAGGGTCTGTCAATTAAAGAAATAGCTGAGAGAGAAGGTTTTTCTGAGGTCGCTATCCAAAAAAGACTAGGAAAAGCTTACAAAAAATTTGGTATTACTAGTAGCGGTCCGGGAAAGTTGATGGAGCTGAAATATCAACTTGAGTCAAAATATCAATCTCAGATCGAAGTCAAGCAGGAGTTTCAAACTGAAGGTAAGCATTATCATTTGGAAGATGCGCCACAGCCAACTAATTTTTATGGACGAGAAGAACAAGTTACTAAAATTGAAACATGGATAATTAAAGGTAAGTGTCAACTTCTGGCAATTTTGGGAAAAGGTGGTATTGGTAAAACTGCTTTATCAGTTGAATTAATCGAAAGAATTAAAGGTAATTTTGATTATGTAATCTGGCGATCGCTCCGTAATGCACCAGATTTTATTAAGATTGTAGGGGATTTAATTGATATTTTGTCTGGTCAATCTACTACTCAGTTAAAAGTAGAAAATGAACCTACTACTGAGTTAGAACGAAAAAAAATAGAAAATGAGATGATTTCGACGTTAATACAGTATTTGAGAGAGCGTCGTTGTTTGATTATTTTGGATAATCTAGAGACAATTTTAAAGGTTAATGACTTTGTTGGATATTATGAAGGTAAAGATAAAGGATATGGCAGACTTTTAAAACGTTTAGGAGAGGAAAAACATCAAAGCTGCATATTAATTACAAGTCGAGAAAAACCTAGAGAAATTGCTCTTTTAGCACAAGAAGAAATAGAAGATGAAAAAATACAGCCTGTTCGTTTCTTAAAATTAGAAGGACTCAAAAAAGAGGAAGCAATAAAAATTCTCGAAGCTAAGAAATTATCTGGAGAAGATATGTGGAACCGTTTGATAAAACTTTATGAAGGTAATCCTCTTGGTTTGAAATTAATTTCAACTACTATTCAACAACTTTATGGAGGAGATGTGAGTGAAATTTTGAATCAAACATTATCATATGTGGTTAGGGGGTTTGGAGCGATAATAAAAGAACAGTTTAAACGCATGACATCTTTAGAACAAGAAATTGTCTATTGGCTAGCTCTGGAATCTCGTTTATCTATCGAAAATTTGAAAGAAAAATTCATCTCACCTCCTCGACAAATAGACGATATTTTGAATGCTTTACAATCATTAAATGACCGATATATGATTGAGAAAGAAGGAGCTGATTGGAACTTACAGCATACTATTCGGGAATGCGTACTTCATCAATTTGTCGAGCATATTTGCCAGGAAATTAAGGGCTTTCAGACAATGGAAAATATTAAACTTATGAGGAGTCACAAGTTTACAGATAGGAATAATGAGATTAACTCTCCTATAAAATTAATTGAAAATAAGTTATACAGTCTGGAAGATTTTAGAAGTACCGAAAAGGTAATTGCAAGACTACAAGAAATTCAGAAAATTCTAGAAGGAAAATCTCAACTAGAAATTGGATATGCGGATGAAAATGTTCGGGAACTTTTAGATAAATTTCAGCGGAAATAACGAAGATATCTGTTTGGCTGAAGTAGCAATATTTTCATTCCTTTGAAAATGTTCGGGAACTTTTAGATAAATTTCAGCGAAAATAACTAAGATATCTGTTTGGCTGAAGTAGCAATATTTTTATTCCTCTGAAGCATTCCAAATTTGCAGAAATTCAGATTGAACCTCTGAAGATAATTTGTTAATTCCACTTTGGAGAGTTTCGAGTGCTTGCTTGTGGTTTTTATATTCTTCCGGCTTATAGTTAAGGCAGACGTTAGTTAGGAAAAAATCTTTTGGTATTACAATAATAAGACTGCTATCTTTCCGCCATTGTTGGATAAAGTTTATCCAAATAGGACGCTGATTTTCTGAGATTTGTTTTTGTAGAAAATGAAGAGCTTCTGTTTGGTTTTCTAAAGGATTCTTATTGTATGACTCGCACACATCAGCAATAAAAATAGGTGATAGTTCAACTGGTTTTGATGCTGTTGTTTTCTCTGGTTTTGGAGGTGGGGGAGTTGGTCTTGGTGTTGGAGGAATTTGATTTTTATTTGCCTGGCTAATCATTCTTTTAATATTCCTGAGATTAGGTTGAATTGGAATACCAAATTTAAATCCTTTTAATGCAACTGATTTATCTTCACCTAATATACGTTGACCATCTTTGTCTAATACTAAGTTACCAGCACGATGAATTCCAACTAAACACCCTTTTTCATCTAGCACAGCACCACCACTCATTCCTTTAGCTATAGAATTGTCGTAAGTTAAAGCAGGTTTGTTTTCTATTTGTTCTGTAGAAGAAATAATTCCTAAAGTAATATGTAAACCAGGTAATTTCTCAGAAACAGGATATCCAGACACATAGACCTTACTACCTGCTTTAATATCATCGCAATTTAAATAATTAGCAACTGAATAATCTTTAGTGCTAGTAAACTTTAAGACAGCTAAATCAAGATTAAGTTCTTTCCCGTATCCTTTAACTTCATATCTTTGCTGATTGTAAGTTACAATCCTTAATCTTTTTAGCTCTGTATCATCTAAATCATATATAGTATGATAAGCAGTCAAAACATAAAAAGTATTTTTATCCTTTGTAAGCATTACTCCAGATCCTAAACTTTTAAATTCTTTTCCGTCTTTTAAAACTAGCAAAACAGTAATTTTTTCTGCTTCTTCCCTAACTTCTGCACCTGTTAATGCCGGAGTAGTTTTAGGCTGAATTATTGCAACAATTACTGTGACAATAACAATAGCTAATAAACTGTTAAAATTTTTCATTTTATTGCTCTCCAATATATAATTAATACATTTAGCTATATATAGTAGTTTCTTACTGTAAATACTCCTTTTGTAGCCTCATTGAAGTCTCTTAATCTCGCTCTTATAGTGTTTTTACATGAGATGCAAAAAAAAGAATTTCTTATTTAGAATAGTAAAAAAATTCTGCACATCTTCTTGTTTGTTGACTTTTACCTCTGGCCTATAAAGTGGAGATATTTTAGACACAACCCAAGTGGAAATACTATATAAAAACTTAAAAGTTGCTTAAATTTGGAGTAAAACTACTCAATTCAATCTTGTTGTGGTATACTCGCCAATTAAACTTTCTAAAAAGTCTTGTATAGCAACAAGATAGTGATACAAGCAAAATAAATTGTTGTAAGTTATACATATATTATATAAGATATACTGTAATTTAGTATACAAAGCATATCACAGATAGAGAGTTTTCATTATTCTGATTTGGTAAATCTACTATGAAGTTAAAATTTTGTCTGAAAGGTAGCTTGGTCAGTATTCTTAGCCTGTTGAGCTTGGCAGCATTTCCCCTTACTGTTCGTGCTAATGAGAGTATTAAGGATAGTTGTACAAGTGACTCACCAGTTATAAAAATTTCCCGCCACGCGAAGCAAGAAAAAGATTTATTATTAAGAGAATTAAATTTCAGGTTCGATCAAACTTTCCCTAATGACCTAGACAGGGCACAACAACTCTGTCAAGAAAGTTCTCAAAAATTACAGGTTTATCTTAACAGTGGTCGAGAGTTAAAAATCATTCCAGCAAAACAAAACAATCGAATTATTGTTTGTTTAACATCAGAAGATTCTTGTACTGCTAATAGTGAAGAGTTATTTGCACTTAAAGCAGAAGAAAGCCCTGAATTGCTAAAAAACTTAGTAGAAGAAAAAATTCCAGATAAAGTTTATGAAGATGATGCGTACCTATCAACAGTTGGTTTGAGAGGAAATCGCTTTCACACAATGCTTCAAATGTTGATACCTTAAGATAACATTCGTAAACCAAGATTAAGTTATTGTTTTTTTATACTCCCCTCTTTTTAAGCTGTCTTTACCTTAAATAAACGGGGAGAATTTTTTAATACTTTGTAAGGATTCAGGTCTTATGAAAAAGCCTATAAATCTTAATGGATAAGTATTTCAAGCAATTTCCTCCAAAATTATATTCTCAATTAGAGATTGCTACAAGCCTTGATTTTCGTGATTATTGGAGTCGGGAGGCTGT
>JAAUYL010093520.1_pt1 | contig 12537 bp, 20 predicted proteins | sample 7278011 | NCBI WGS metagenome assembly JAAUYL01 (sample SAMN14350225, study PRJNA611818) | marine sediment metagenome | isolation source: surface marine sediment (1.8m) | place: French Polynesia: Moorea | collected 2018-08 | reverse complement strand
TTCGGATACAACCCTGGCCTTTTCTCTCGACGGTACCACATCCACTACCAGGACCTGGAAGATCAAAGTCAGCTTCATCGAGTGCATCAGCACCTCCAAGTATATTTTAGCTATATTTTTGTAATTAACTCATTATCTAATTATCATCTACTTAAAGGGCTCCCACGGATTGTGTGCAGTATTATACAGGAATCAGTCAGAACGGAGTTATGAGCTATAACTTCCCTGGTGGTCAGATGCTTCAGTCTCAGAATTTCGCCACTTGCGTTCGCAAAGAGCGCGGTAATAACTAAATATTGAATTAATTCATGACATTTATTAACTGGATTTTATTTGATTAGGCTACTGTTCAATCGAGTGGATGCAGAGCTCGTCGACAAGTCCGGATCCGTTCCAGCTTGATGAGACGACAGCGCCTGGCGATCGTGGCCTCTCCACCTGCGCCAATGCCTTCATCATGATTCCCAACGTGAACCAGGAGTTGGCTGGCACCGACGTCTTCTGCGGCGGCACCCTGAATGAGGTCGACACCGCCACCACGGCCGGCAAAGTCAGAAGTAAGTCCCCGGCGCCATTTTCATTTTGGTCGAGCTGATTTCACGGATTTTTTTGTCACTTAGGCGAGGCTGGAACTTTCTACATCAGGACCTGGTCGGACGATGCCTCTCAGGGAACCGTTTCCGGGTACAACCTGAACTACATGCAAGTCCCCTGTGGCAATTCGTAAACGACACAATGTTTGTCTTGAGCCAACTTGGACCTGATCAAGATTTGTATCCTTTATAAGGAGATCAATCAACCCCCAAAAATATGTGATTTTTAGTGTGGAAATAAAATGCGCGACGGAAAAGTTGACACATAAAAACAGTTTGAAATTTCCCGCCTTTTTTCTGGCTTTTGCTTATAGCTTCACCTTCACAGCCGTTGACCGGCATGGCGGTTTGATACCGGAAATTATTAAAATATTTTTATTAGGAGAGAGGTTGCGTGACATTTCTGACCTGGGGACTTTTCCGACGCAAAACTTTCTCACCCCCACTTTCCCACTGGAAATGCACTCGGTTTAGGAGCAGTGTCTAGTGCACCAGTAGATTGCTTTCACAACTCTTTGATTCGCGAAAATATCGAGTAAACAAACAACTTTGGCGATTTCCGCGTCGCAGAACGGATTTTCGCACAGCGACCCTCTGGTAAACGAACGTCAAACAATCTCGAAGTGAAAAAGTTGTACTTTAACTTTTTACCCCACTTTCCTTCCTGCATTGGGAAGGCTTGCCAAGTCCAAGGCATCATCACCGATACGATACTCTGGTCATAAAACAGCACTAACGTCATAGCGCGGCCGGGAATCGACTTCGAGAGAGCGCTCCGATTTGCAACGCCAGTGTAATTGCACGTGAACAGAACTAGGAGGCAGTCGATTGAAACGAGTTTTGAGTTTAGTTCAGTTGTTGGAAATCATGTCCCGGTTAAGAGTGAAGCCGGTGCTCCGTCTGGCCTCAAAATGGAGGGCCAGCCCCAGCTCGTCCGTGATCTCGGTCTGCTCAAGAAACTCGACATTGACGTCGGTGAGGAGCCTGATGTTGAGCTCGAGGGCGTTGCAACAGTACAAGTTCCCCGAGATCCCTAAGGAGGAGGAGGAGTTCATCGTCCGCTCGCCCTACTCCGACGTGGACATCCCGGAGATCAGCTTGACAGACTATGTCTTCAAAGACGTCGAAAAATGGCCTGAACGTACAGCTCTGGTAAGCAAATGTGAAGTAGGAAAATCATTCATTATGCAAAAAAAGAAAGTCCTTCAGGTGTTGTTTATTGATTTTTTCGCTCGTTAAGCAAGGTATAGTGCGTTGGAGATAGTTTTAAGGATGAATGACATGATATCCAAAATCTACATTTTTTAGGTTTGCGGCATGACCGGCCGGCAATACACGTACGAAATGACCTACTCCATGGTCAAGAAGTTCGGCGCGTCCCTCTTGAACAATGGCGCGAAGAAGGGCGACGTCATGTGCATGGTGGTTCCCAACATCCCCGAGTTCCCGATCGCCTTCTTCGGCGCCGCCGGGGTCGGGGTCACCCTGACTACCATGAACCCCACTTACAGACCAGGTTAGTAAGCAATATGATACACTTCCGGTTTGGAAGTCAATGGTTGTTTTGTTTTACAGAGGAAATTGCGAGGCAACTCGAGAACTCGGGAGCCAAGTACGTGCTGACAATTGGGTTGTTCTTGCAAAACATCCGCCAGGCGTGCGAGATTTACGGCGGGGTCGAGAAGATCATCGTGCTCGGGATGGAAGAGAAGCCCGACGACTGCCTCGGGTTCATCGACATGCTGATCTACGATGACGGCAGCGCCTACGACACCCGCAAGCCGTTCGACGTCCACGAGGACATCGTGGTCTTGCCATACTCTTCGGGTACCACGGGCCCCCCGAAAGGCGTGAGCCTGACTCACTACAACATGGTGGCTAACATGACCCAACTGAACCATCCGGAGGTGACCATGCTGCGAGAGACCAATGACCAGAACCAGGAGAGCACGGTCGCCGTCCTCCCCTTCTTTCACATCTACGGCATGAACACCATCATGACCATGGGTCTCCAGATCGGCGCCAAGATCGTCACCGTGCCCAGGTTCGAGCCCGAGCAGTACATCAAGGCGCTCGTGACGTACAAGGTATAAAGAAACATTTAGAATCCCATTGTTGGACAGCATGTTAATTTTGATTTTTGTAGCCGACATGGCTCAATTTGGTGCCGCCATTGGTCAGCTTCCTCTCGACAAACCCGGCCGTGAAATCCGAGTACCTTCAGAGCATCGACGCCGTGACGGGCGGCGCCGCCCCCTTCGGACCCGCCCTGATCGAGAACTTCAAGAAGAAGTGCGCTCCGAAAGAGATCAAATTCCGAGAAGGTAAACAAAACATGGACTTTCCCATGGAAAAAATATTGTGTCTGAAAAAGCCAAACTTTGACCTCAGCTCTAAATAGGCCAATAATTTGGCGGAACAAGTTATACAAGCTAGGTCAAAGGTCTAGCAGGATCAATGAAGGGGAAGTGCTTAGCAAGGATTAAGTTTTACGATGAAACGGATTGGACTTTGTTCATTCATGTCTAGTTCAAAGAACTAAAGCTCAAGATATTTTAGACAAAAAATATTTATCTTTCTACTTTTTTAGGCTTTGGCATGACCGAGTCCTCGCCTGTGACGCATTTCCAACCCGATGAGGGTGCTGTCCTCGGAGGCTGTGGACACCCCATTCCCAACACGATCGCCAAGATCATCGACATCGAGACCGGCGAGGCCCTCGGTCCGGAACAAGACGGCGAGCTCTGTGTAGCGGGACCTCAGGTACAATAACCAAGTTGCTGGTTTGTTTCCAATTGTTCTTCAACTCTTTGTTTTGATTCAGGTCATGAAGGGTTACTACAAGAATGACAAGGCCACCGAGGCCACCATCATGGATGGTTGGCTGCACACCGGCGACATTGCCAGATACAACGACGACGGACAGTTTTTCATCATCGACAGGCTCAAGGAGCTCATCAAGGTCAAGGGACTCCAGGTAAGTCACAAGATCTTAGAAAATGTAAACAAAGTCCAACCATGTGTTTGTTTGTTTTAGGTGGCTCCGTCTGAACTGGAAGACTTGATCCGACGCTGCCCGGGAGTTAATGATGTTGCCGTCGTTGGCGTTCCTGATGATAGGGCGGGCGAACTCCCTAGAGCTTATGTGGTCAGGAAGAATAGACAGGTCCTGGAGGAGACCATCGTGGACTGGGTCAAGGAGCGCGTTGCTCCCCACAAGCAGTTGGCAGCCGGCGTAATGTTTGTCGACACTTTGCCGAAGAATCAGACTGGCAAGATCCTCCGCCGCGAGTTGAAAGCTCAAGTGTTCAAAGGCTCCTTTGGCTATTAAATCCAAGACTTTGCGGCCTTTTCTGAACAGAACAAGAGACTTAGCAATAAATAATTGTTGCACGACCCCATCCTTCCCCTCCCTCGTTTCACAACAATTTTGAAATCTTCAAAGAGAGATTTGATCTGAACAATTCTGTTTTACAAACTTAAATTGAGTATAATTTTCGGTTGAGAAATGTAAGTTAAAATCATCTGTTACCATTTATTTGCCAGAAGCGTTATATTTGTTTTCTTGAACAACATGAGGAGCTTAAGGTAAATAACAATCTTATGTAAAAAGAATCCACCAATGCAAAGTAATGTGAAAATAAACAAAGCCAGTGTAGATCCCAACACCATGATTGTTTACAATTTCAAGGCTGCCGGGTTCAAATGGCCTTTGGCCTTCTTCTTCTTGCTGGTCTTTCTCCCGTCTTGGACAACTGACAAAGCTTCGTTTTGCAACTGATTGAAGAACGCCGTCGAGGATTTCACAGCCTTGCTCTTGTCCTTTATTGTTTTGACCTTGCCCTCCTTCTCGGCCTTCTCGATCTCCTTCATGACCGCCTTCTTCGAATGCTTGTTCCCCAATCCCGGATTCAGCTTGGCGACCAGCTTCTCCTTCTGGATTTTGGCCTTTTCAGTCTTGCGCTGCTTGGCCTTTTTGAGTCGACGATCACGATTCTTGTCAGTCTTTTCACGCTCGTCGGTTCCGATTTCTTCGCCGCGTTTCTTGTCGACGATTTCTTGAGGAGCAAGAAGTTGAGCATCGCTCATTGCCGTCGGAGCGACCTCCTCCATGGCCAAAGTCGGGAGGTTGCGAACGATCTTGACGTCGGCATTCACCGGCTTAGGAGTGTAATGGTAATGAGTCAGCGTGTCCAACTTGACAAACAGCTCGTTCATCCGACGCTTGATTTCCTGCACAGCCTTGGGATCGTCCTCGGCCTGGTCGTCGTCAAGCAAGCCCACGGTTTTCTTGGCGGCCTCCGCGTCGCCCTTCTGCTTTAGGTATTCCTCCTCGTAAACTTGGGCCAAGCTCAGCTTGCTCTTCTCCTGATCCAGGATGAGTTTTTTCTTGTAATCGTATGGATTTTCAACTGGCTTCACCTTCCTCTCGACATCGTCCCATGCCTGATCTTTGATCCTGTATTAGAAGCTCGTGAAATTAAAAAATCCTGAAAAATGGAAAAGTATTATACCTTTGTATGATGATGTCCTGGAGCCGCTTGGAGACCTCCTCGGTGATGATGGGTGCCTGTTTGGAAACGGTTTCGTAGTCGAGATGTTCTTCGAGGAGAGCATTTTCTGGCCTCGCGGCCGCCGCGACCTCGCCGGTCATTTGCCACTTTTTCTCCTCGACAGCCTCGTCCTCCATTTCCCGAATCCGCTTTTGTAGCCTCGCACTTCTCTGTTCGTGAGTCGACTTGATTTCACCCAAGTCTTCCTTAGAGGACGACGTCTCGTCCGAAGAATTGTCGCTGAGCAAATCTTTGGAGCCTTTTGATTTTTTTGCCGGAGGCTCTGTCTCATCTTCTGACTCACTTTCGTCTTGATCCGATCCTGCCGAAGCAGCAGCTTGTCCACCAAAGTAGTCTTTGTACTTCGCGTTCTCGTCTTCGGTATCACTTTGATCGTCGAACAAGTCGATCCCGCCGTCATTGTTGTCCTCATCATCACCCCGTTCGAATTTGGCATCTTCGGCATCCAGGAACTTCTCCATATCGTCCAGCTTGAAAAAGTCGTCCTCAACTGACGATTTGAGGTTTTTGGAAGCAGAATCGAGTTCATTTTGTTTCTTGCCAGATCGAGATTTGAGCGTTTTCATTACGTTCGTGAGATAGTCGTCGGCCTTGGCATCAACTTCTCTTTGGCGAGCTTCCTCTTTTTCCCGCTCCTTTTCAAACTTTTCGGCATTTTCGTCCTCGTCGATGGAGTCATCGTCAGAAGACTCTTCCTTGTCGAAGAGTGGCAGCTTGTCATCCAGATCGGAATCGGACATGTTTTGGAAATCGGGATCGTTGAGAATGCTGTCCATTTCGTCGGCTTCATCTTCTCCGCTTTCCTGATCTGAATCTTTCTCTTGTTCGTTGTCATCAATGAGCCCACCATCACTGTCCTCCTCCTCCTCCTCTTCAAGAGTATCTTTGTTCAAATCTAAAGGAGGCAGATCATCTTCGCTTTCCGCCTCCTCGTTTTCTGAAGGTTCTTCTTGCTCTTGATTCGGCACTGCGAACAAGTCCAACTGGTCTGGTTTTAAGGAAAGCAATTGGCTTATTTTGTTTGGGAAATAGTCTCCATGAGATTTGTTCTGGAGCTCAATGGCGGCCCACACTTGCTCCTCGTCGAAGTTGTCGATGATCAACTCTGGCAGCGTGTTGCGATCAATTTGGCCTTCGACGGATTTCGTGGCATCGTAGAGAACTTTGACGAGAGTTTTGCTCTTGTCGAATTCACTCTCTGACGGCTCAAGGAATCGCTCCGGTTTGGCAGTGAAGCCTTTTGTCTTGCCCAGCACGTCCTTCCAAATGGCTTCCATGTTTCCAATGTGAAGAAAAGCACTTGATTTCCTTTAAAATCGAAACTTTTTCAAGAATTTTATCTCGCTGCTCACATCACATCACATGTTGTTTTTGTTTTTGATTTTGTTTTGATTCTCGTCGGAAACGAAACAGTTTGCACACGCAACCTCCTATCAAATAATTCATAATTTTTCATGAGATTTGAAAAGAACAAGAAATCGAAATAAATCAAAATCCTAAATGAAATACGATAAATAGTTTTCGTATTTTATTGGCCCCATTTCTTAGTTAGTTGCCTAAATGAAACAGCCTGTTTCGACAGTACAACTTTACAATAGATGATTCGCAACTGCAAAGTGCATCTAATTTTTGAACAAAATTGGCAAGGATTCTGAAATAAATTCTTGTCAACAGTCAGATTTTTTCAGTCAGTTTATTTTACTGCTTAAAAGTCACGCGCCGTCATTAGAATTTCGAGTTTACAGCTAGCTTATTCCATAAACAAGGAGAGTAGTGTAAATAGTCACAGTGGCCTTGGCAGTGTGCAAATTTTGTACTTCAATTCAAGTACTTACTCCTTCTGGTCCTGTGCTGTGCCTATCCCTGCTCTACACATATACGCAGTTTACCTTGGTCGAATTGACTTCACAGAATCAAAACAGCAGCTACAAGATGCCATTAGTGTGAGAAAGTGACAAAATTGAGAAAAGTTTTAGAATCTCAATAACCATGGAAGAATCATGGACCAGGAGACTGAAAAAGACGACAACAATGATGTTCATGAAGTTCTGGATAGATTTGAATTAACCGATAAAATACTGGTGCTCATCACAACAAAGGGCTTGAACAAAATCCTAAAAAAGTTCAAAGCTTCCAAAAGTGAGAGTAATATCCTAAAAGCTCATAGAAGGACACTCAAAAACAGGTTGATAAATACAATTTTTAAGCTAATTAAGCCATAATCTAATTAATCATTTATATAGGGGATATGCGGCCGGTTGTCGGATCAGGAAAGAAGAACAGAACGAAAAGGTTAGGAAGGAAATAGCAGATTTGAGACTGAAATTAATCGCACAAGATAAGAAATCAAAAGAACTGGATATAAAGACTGAAGATCTTGCAAAGCAGAATGACAAACTTCGGGATGCAATCGACCAGGAGCTGGATAAGATCAACAATCTGTTTAAACATCACCCGGAACTTGCCTCAACCCATGAGAATCTTGAGATCACGTGGTATTTATAGAAATTTGTGATAGTATTTCATAACCTGAATTATACGTATTGAGACTGAATAAAATGAATGGTTAACTCTTTTGCTCCTGTAAAATCTTGCCAAGGGCCATCAGGTTGGTGTGCTCGTTCTCGAACTGGTTGGCGACGCTGAGGCTGGCCTCGATGATGTCGGTGGGGAGGCCGGCCATCCTGGCTGCGTTGAACCCGTGAGACTTGGAGCAGGGCCCCTCGCTCACCGTGTACAAGAACACGACGCTCTTCTCAGCCTCGTCCTCCACCACGCCCATGTGGTAGATCTTGATGTCCTCGGCGGCCTCGAATTTTCTGATCAACTCGTGATAGTGAGTTGAGAAGATGGTCCTGCATTTTTTCGAAGTCAAATACTTGGCCACAGCATAGGCGATTGAGCAGCCATCTAAAAAACCAAGAATCAAAATGAATTGGAAAGAGTAAGATTTTTTGAGTTTGTTTACCAAAAGTTGTCGTTCCCCGGCCGAGTTCGTCGATCAAGACCAGGGAGTGGACGTTGGCATAGTCCAGGATGATCCTGGTCTCCGTGAGCTCGACGAAGAAGGTGCTCTCCCTCTCGAAGATGTTGTCGTTGGCGCCGATTCGAGTGAATATTCTGTCGACCGGAGTCAAGCTCATTTCTTCAGCCGGGACCCTGCATCCCATTTGTGCCAAGACTGTCAGCAGAGCAGTCTGTCTCATCAGAGTCGATTTTCCACCTAAAACAAAAACAAAAGTTACGAAATACCAATTTAAAAAAGCTGTTTCTTACCCATGTTGGCGCCGGTCAAAATGGCAAGCTTGTCGTCCAGGCTGAAGTTATTCGGGATGTACGCAATGTCGGGGTTCAACGCGATCACGATCGGGTGGCGACCTTGGACAACCTTGAGCACCGGTCGGCCTCCAGCCTCATTTGGCGACAAAAACTCGGGAAAAACATCCTGGTCCGAGCTGTACGTGAACAAGCTCAAGAGAGCGTCGGCCGTAGCGACAACATGAATCAATTGTTCCCAAAGCAACCGAGATTCGCTGAACTTATTGAAAATCCGGCGGCTGACCTCCGACAGGACCTCTTGTTCAAAGTCTTCGACTTGAGCAAGCCTGCAACAAATAATTTTTTGTAGGTAATGTAAAAGAGAAAACACTCATAGATTTTTACCTGGTGACAAAATTCTTGGTCTCCTCAGTAGTGTAACGCTTGAATCCTTTACGATTTGAGCTGACTGTGTATCTTGAGTCGGCCTTCTTGGCAAAGGCTTCGGGCACTTCGATCTGATAATGGTTGGGCGGCTTGCCGAAATACTTGACGTCCCGAGAGCCAAAATGGCGCTTCTGCTCGTTGAGGTATTTTTCGAGATCATTTTCTAGCTGGCGCTTGTCCTCGCAAACACGGTCATAGTCGTCGTCAACCCCCTCCTTGGGAATGATTTTGCCAGTCTCTTCTGCTTGTTTTCGGTTGAAAGCTTTCTTAAAGAACGTCAGTCTCTCTGAGAGCTCAGCCAGAACGTCGACCGGGATGAGATTCTTGATCAGCTTGGCCTCCGAGGCCGCGAGGTCGTCCTGGACGGCCTCGAAAAACTGCTTAATCCTGACGAATCCGTCAAGACATTGGAGCAGTTTCTTGATTTTTCGAGCGGACGAAAAATCCTGGGTGTAGTAGATGGCTCTCTGTTCTGGATGATCACTGGATAACTTGACTCCAGACCGGGCGACGGAGGCGACAAGCCGTTCAAGATCTGGCAAGCCTTTCAGGTTATCCCTGAACACTTCGACCATGCCGGTGTTGGACTCGAAAAAACGCACAGCCGCCTGACGATCGGCGATGTCCTTCGTCCTCAACAATGGCAAGAACGTCCACTGCTTCAACAGCCGTTTGCCCATCGCGGTCACAGTCTTGTTGACAACCTTGAACAGTGATGGGATGTCCAGGTTGGACAAGGTCTTGTTGTCCAAGATCATGTTGGACCCCGGAGGCAGGTTTTCCGCGATGGAGTCTGCCCCCAGGCTTCTCTCGAGGTCGATGGGCTTGACGTTGGTGAACTGTTTCATGTTTAGGACGTATTCGTCGATAAGATTGTCGCTGAGGTAGTTGATGATTGCTCCCAACGCTGACAATGCCAGCTCGCTCTCTTTTCTTCCATGAAGGCCAACGGAATCACTTTCATCCAGATGTTCCTTGAGTTCCTGTGGCCAATCGTCCTTGGTGTCAAAAGCCTGGTATTTATGGAGTTTCTGAAAACAAGTTTCCTTTTTGAGTGAATTCATTTTATACTCTTAAAATGATCTTACTTCGAGGGTGGCAGTCGATTCGGGGAAGCTCGAAGATCTGCTTGAGTTTTGCTTTTTCGTAGCAGTAAACTTATCAAGGATGTCTTTCAAGGACTGGGGACATTTGGACTTGTCAAACAGCACTTCTGATGGCGGACACAGAGCCAGCAAGGTCTCCAGTTTGCTCAATCCTAGAACGAGTGAGACAGTTGAGAACTACCATATTAGATTCAATTAAAACTTTTACCTTTGTGATCATCAAATTGACCGAGGAAGATACGGCCGATAGACGTGTCCAAGAAGCAGACGCCGATCTTGATCACGTTGTCATCCTCGGACTTGAGGCCGCACAAGGCAGTCAGGTAGCACATCTCGTTGGCGGTGGTGTTGATCCTAGTCCCGGGGGTGGTCACCTGGCACACCTCCCTCCTCACCACCTTGTCGAACTTGGTCGCCCTCGCCATTTTCTTGCACCGCTCCGCGTTGTCCTCGGGTGTCTCGGTCTGCTCGATCCTGGCAACTTTGAAGCCTTTGTTGATCAGGACATCGGCGTACCTGGAACCACAATAATCTTCAGTTTTACTTTCACTTGGACTTTGACTGAACTTACTGTTGGAATGAACTCTCCGGAAATCCGCAATGAGCGATCGGCTTGTTGGGCATGAACGTCAGGCCGCAGATTTCGACCCCGAGGACCGCATCCATGTGAAATAACTCGTAAAACTTGCCCATTTTGAAGAAGAGCACGGTGTCGAAATGGCGGATCTAAAAACAAAGGTCCTTGACTCATTGAAGACGTTTTATGAATCTTTGAGTTTACCTTGATTTCCCACCATTGGCGTTGGGCTGGAGTGAGATCTTTGAGGAATGATTCTGGAACATGGAGCGTGCAGTCGTCGTAGTCTGGATCGTCTGGCGATCGCCTGTGCATATCTCTGATATGTTTCGGATCGAGAAACTTGTAATTCAGATGAGGATGGTTGAATGTCACGGTCTCCCCTTCTTCGCCCTCGTCATCCTTCTCTTTCTTGTCACTGTCGCCAAAATCGTCCTCGTCATCTTTGACCGACGGGGACGCGAACGCGGCAAGTTTCGACTTTGTACTGCTCCCCGGTGGCGAACTGTTCTCCTTTTCCTTGGGAGTTGAAAACTTCGACAACGTCTTGGCCAGCTTGCTAGAGCTCTTGGGAGTCCCCTTCGACGATCCTTGAAGTTCTTTCAATTTCGGGGTGTTCTTGCTCTTGTCTTGACGTTGCTTCTTTTTTGGAGTATAGTTCGACTCGTCGTCACTACCTTCATATTCATAATCATCGTCAGAGGACGAATCCAGCATTTGGATGCGCTTTCTTTTCTTTTTTACAGGACTCTCCTCTTTGACTTCAATGTCGCTCTCATCATCGTCCTCAAGACAAAGCCGGGTCAACTCCTCAGCCTCCTTTTCACTGATCGTCTTGTCTTCGCAATTCGACGCTGTGCTCTCGTTCAAGCTCCTATCTTTCGGATCTGAATCAGTAGCTGATAAAAATAACATTTTAGGGTTTGATCTCAGTCTGAAGTCTCTCGATGCCGAATTTGATCCTTACCTTTCTTTGCTTTGACCGGGAGGGAGCAATCGCCGGTCGAATTCGGGGCCTTGGTAGCCTTCTTGCTAAAGTAGTTCAAGATGCTGTTGGTTGGCTTCTTGGCCGACATCTCGGACAGATGTGATTTTAACACTGACACGACAATGACAACGTGATAGAGACGACAAAACTTCAAATTCAAAATGGAGAAAAAGTTGAAATCGCCATTCGCCAAATCGTTGAAAATTGCGGGAAAATGTCAACAAAACATTATGCAGCGTTACCAGATGTTTGGTGACAAAAACAAGATTTTATTTATTTCATACAAAGCTACATACAAAGTTATTTGTTCTATATTGAGATTGTTTTACAAAGTTAAGGCGATTTTTCGCAGTGATTCCAGAAGTTTGGTCCTCAACTCGGAGTTAAGTGTTATTTTCTGGTCTTTGGTCATTGCTTTCAGCTTGAGCATCGCCTCTTCAAATTCAGGTACCTTGGAGTCCTCTTGGTTTTCGGCCTGAAAGAGAAACCAAATCGAAATTGATACAGCACAGACTTGTTAAATTACTCGGATAAAAAAGCTTTATTGAATAATTTTGTCAGCAATTACTGCAAATGTAAACCGGTGCAGTGTCAGCCCTCAAAAACGGGTACGGCTAAACACACATAGGCCTACAGGCGCAAGCACATTGCCTACTCGGAGACGGAGAAGAACAAAAATTATAGACCCACGGACTACAGCGACAGTAAGGCTAATTGTTGCCATTTCCACAATTGTGATCCGATTTTCATGGAAATATTTTTCCTGGTATCCACAGGCCCTGGGGGATCTTGTCAAAGTGGAAGTTTTGGTCTAGTTCAATTTTTTTTTGAAAAAATCAATTTTTTCAAAAAATTTTGGCGTAGCCGAAAAATTCCACTTTCACAGGATCCCCCAGGGCCTGTGGATGCCAGGAAAAATATTTTCAGAAAAATCGGTTCACAAACATGGAAATGGCGAGCATAAATAGTTTCAGATTTTTGGCCAAAAATTGAA
>JAAUYL010094285.1_pt1 | contig 12538 bp, 11 predicted proteins | sample 7278011 | NCBI WGS metagenome assembly JAAUYL01 (sample SAMN14350225, study PRJNA611818) | marine sediment metagenome | isolation source: surface marine sediment (1.8m) | place: French Polynesia: Moorea | collected 2018-08 | reverse complement strand
GTCCCAGATGCATGAGCCGGCGGATCTTTTCGGCGGTAGGCGTGAGTTCGCGGGCACCCACCAGCATGTCCACCGCCTTGGCCGCCGCCAGGTGGTGGCTGACCGGACATATGCCGCATAGCCGCTGCACCAGCACGGGCAATTCCCAGTAGGGCCGCCCCTGGATGAACTTCTCGAAGCCCCGGAATTCCACGATGTGCAGGCGCGCCTGCTCAATGTGGTTGTCGTCGTCCAACAGCAAAGTGACTTTGCCATGCCCTTCTACTCGGGTAACAGGCTCGATCACTACCCGCTTCAGCCGCTCGGGGTGCTCGGCAGTTTCCAGTCGTCCGTTCATGTCCTTAATCCTCGAGGAAGGACGGCAACGCCGTCTCAGTCGTAGTGTATCTGGGTGTACGGCAGCGCAATGGGCTGTCCGGTCAGCAACTCGTTCAGGAACGTCCAGATGGCATCCGCCGCCGGCGGGCAACCGGGCAGAAAGTAATCCACCTTCACCACCTCGTGGATAGGGTGGACCTTGTTGAGCAGCAGTGGGATCTCCGGGTCGTTCGGAATCATCGGGTTATCCACGCCAACGCCATCCACGTAGGCCTCCGTGAGACAATCCGCGAGCTCGAACTGGTTGCGCATGGCGGGAATGCCGCCATTTATGGCGCAGGCGCCCATCGCCACCAGCACCTTGCAGTGTTCGCGAAAATCCCGCAGCACCTCCACATTCTCGGCGTTGGCGACTCCGCCTTCGATGATGCCCACATCGCAGCGACCGACCTTCTTTATGTCGGTGAGCGGCATCCTGTCGAACTCGACCACCTGGATCAGATCCAGCAGCCGCTCGTCGATATCCAGCAACGACATGTGGCAGCCGAAACAGCCTGCCAGCGAGGCGGTGGCAACCTTTGCCTTTTCACTCATTGCTCTGGTCTCCTTGCTCGGCGGCTCGCGCGTCCCCTACCTCGCTAATGGGCTGGCGGTCGTAGAGCCGCTCGCCTATGGGCTTGTCGTAGCCCTGGTGCTTGAAGAGTATGGCGCCCACGGGACAGACGTGGGCTGCCTTGTCGCCGGTATGGAAATCGGTATCACCCAGGCGGCCGGATGGTGAATTCACGACGAGGCGGGAGTTGATACCCCGGCCGCTGATGGCGAACAGATCCTTGCCGTCCATGTCCCGGCTGGCGCGCACGCAGAGCTCGCAGAGAATGCAACGGTTGAAATCAATGAAGAAATCCGGGTGCGACGCATCCACGGGTCGCTGGGGATAGAAGTGGTTGTAGTGAGGCGACAGCATGCCCACGTAGTATGCGACCGCCTGCAGCTGGCAGTTGCCACTGGCCTCGCAGGCGGGACAAACGTGATTCCCCTCCACGAAGAGCATCTGCAAGAGCCGGCGTCGCTCGGTCTGCAGTGCCTCGGTCGAAGTCTCCACAACCTGATCTTTCTGTGCCGGCATGGTGCACGCTGCCGCGGTGCGGCCGTTCACCGTGACGACACACACGCGACAGCTGCCATGGGGCTTGAACTCAGGGTTATGGCAAAGATGAGGTATGTAGGTCCCGGCTGCCATCGCAGCATCCATGATGGTCTGGCCTTCGGAGAAAGGCACCTTCTGGCCATCGAGCAGTATGCTGGCCTCTTCGCTCCGTGCCACTTCGTCCGACACTGCTTCCGCGGTCGTCCCCTGTCCATCGAGTCGTACGCTGCTTTGCTCGCTCATGGCTACTCCGTTTGAGGCTATCGTTCTTACCTGTCTACCCTGCGGATTGCTGGGCGCTCCCGCCTGCTGGCCGAATCTGCTGCGGGCTTACAGATGGGCAGCAGAGTCTTCACGACCGGTCAGCTGGCGTGCTTCCTCCAGTGCGCCATCCAAATCGAAGGCCGGCTCGAAAGCCGTGGACTTCAGGCGACGCTGGTAGACGTCGGAGAATTTATCCAAGGTATCCAGGATGGCATTCGGCGCCGTGGAGCCCAGACCACACTGGCTGGTCTCTTGCATGACCGAACCCAGGTTACGCATCTCCTCCAGATCGGCTTCGGTACCGTGCCCGGCGTATACCTTGTCCATCAGGTTCTTCATCAGAGACGTGCCCACCCTGCAGGGAGTGCAGAACCCACAGCTCTCATAAGCGAAGAAATGGGCGAAATTACGCGCCATGTCGAGCATGTCCCGGTCGCGATTGAACACCATGAAAGAGCCACCTGTGGCCACGTCCTCGTAAGCGATGCGCCGGTCGAACTCCGATTCCGGAAAGCAATGACCCGCCGCGCCGGCCACCTGAACCGCCAGCGCATTGTCGGCACCGCAGTCAACCAGCACCTGACGCATGGTCACTCCGAAGGGGTACTCGTAAATACCCGGACGGGCACAATCGCCGGACACACTGAGCAGTTTGGTGCCCTTGGATTGTTCCGTGCCCATGGCGGCGAACCAGTCGCCTCCGCGCTCGGCAATCAGGGCCGCGCACACGTAGGTCTCCACGTTATTGACCACGGTCGGCTTGTTGACGAACCCGTGTGTCACGGGAAACGGCGGACGCACGCGCGCTACTCCACGCTTTCCCTCCAGCGACTCGATGAGGGCGGATTCCTCGCCACACATATACGCTCCCGCCCCCAAATGGATCTCGATGTCGAACGAAAAACCCGGCACGCCGAGAATGTTCTCGCCCAGCAGTTCCGCCGCGCGCCGCCGTTGCAGCACGGTTTCGAGCGCCTCCAGCATGTAACGGTACTCGCTGCGCAGATAAAGATAGCCTCGCTGGGCCCCGATGACGCGGGCGCACAGGGTCATACCTTCGAAGACCCGGTCCGCATCACGATTCAGAAGGACGCGGTCCTTGAACGTACCCGGCTCGCCTTCGTCGGCGTTGCAGACCACGTAGCGCTCAGTGGAATGGGTCTCGCGACACAACGACCATTTGATGCCGGTTTTGAAGCCAGCGCCGCCGAGCCCGCGCAGCCCGGAGCGGACAATCTCGCCCAGCACGGCCTCCTCGCCACGGTCGAGCACCGCCCGCAGGGCGGCGCCGTCCTCCAACGCCGTGCCCAGCAATGCATCCTCGCGGCGAATGTTGTCCTCAACCTGGAAGTATGCCGCGGGCCACTCCGACAGCGGTTTGCCCGCATCGATCAGCTCCACCATCTCGTCTACCCGTTCCTTGTTCAGACGGGTGACGGTGTAGCCGTTCACCAGACCGGCGGGCCCCTGGTCGCACATGCCCGTGCACGAAGCGTTGCCGACGCTCACCCGACCGTCGGCCCTGGTTTTACCGACAGACACGCCCAGCCGCTCGCAGAGATAATCCATGAGGGGCTGCTTTCCGAGCATGTGATCCGTAATGCTGTCGCTGAGCAGTATCTCGTATTGACCGCGCGGGCTAGTGTGGAAGAACGAGTAGTACTCGACGACGCCCTGCACCCGCCCGAGGGATACGCCAAGCGCCGCAGCCACCGGTGGCATTGCTTCGCTGGGCACATGCGAGTACCTGTCCTGAACCTCACGCAGAACGTTAATCAGCTGAAGGGGATCCCGTGAGTACTGGTCGGTCACGCGGGAGATGAAATTACCCAGATCCGATGAGGACATTGCCCTACCTCGTTGTGTGCCGAAACAGCCGAAGCACGGACTGACGGCCTGCCTGCCTGCGGTCGCCCATCCATGGCCGGGTCAACGGTCGATAGGATACGCTCTTAAGCGGTCCGACTACCAGTGCAACCTTGACCGGGGCTGGGGATGGTTGCACAGCAAGGTGACAACACCGTGACGCGGGCGGCGGCCCGGAAAAACGCCCAGGCAACAGGATTTGCCGTCATCGAGGTGGTTTCCGCCGCCTGCCACGCGGCGCTTGCGCACATGACAGGGGCCACTGCCTTCGCTAGCATGGAGAGCCTTCCCCGCCCGACGTCGACTCGTGTCCATGGCCAGAAGCTTGCGACGATGGAGCCTGTTGCTGGTCCTGCTCGCGGGCGGTGCGGCGGGCCTCTGGCAGCTTACCCGCCCGGAGCCCGTGACCGTGGTGCTGGCAACGGTCGACGTGGGCAGCGTCGATGCCACGGTGGCGAATACCCGCGCCGGCACCGTCAAAGCCTGCCGACGTTCCCTGCTGGCACCCGCCACAGGAGGCCAGGTGGCGCAGCTGCCCGTCACCGAGGGGGACCGGGTCGAGGCAGGTCAGGTCCTGATGACCATCTGGAACGACGACCTGCGGGCGCGCGTGCAGCTGGCAGAGAGTGAGGCGGCGGCTGCCGTGGCCCGCTCGGAGGAGAGCTGCCTTCGGGCCGAGGTGGCCGAACGCGAGGCCCGCCGCCTGGTGCGTTTGAAGGAACAGAAGCTGGTCTCCGAGGAGCGCGTCGACCGGGCCGTCACCGAGTCCAGGGCGGGCCGCGCGGCCTGCCGGGCGGCGTTGGCAGCCGCAGAGGTTAGCCGGGCGAGGGTCGCGGTGGCCCGCGCCGAGCTGGCGCGAACCGTCCTACAGGCTCCCTTTGCGGGCATCGTCGCCGAGGTCAACGGGGAGCTGGGTGAGTTCATCACGCCTTCCCCTCCCGGCATTCCAACCCTGCCGGCGGTTGATCTCATAGACGACAGCTGCCTTTACGTCTCCGCCCCCATCGACGAGGTGGACGCGGCAGAGATCCGCCCGGGCATGTCGGCGTGCGTGTCACTGGATGCGTACCCGGGGCGGCGTTGCGAAGCACGCCTGCGGCGCATCGCACCTTACGTTCAAGACTGGGAGCGACAGGCTCGCACCGTGGACGTGGAGGTGGAGTTCACCGACGCGAGCGGCACGCAAGGCCTGCTGGTAGGCTACAGCGCGGACGTGGAGGTGGTGCTGGCGACCCACGAGCAGGTCCTGCGGGTGCCAACCGAGGCGGTCATGGAGGGCTACCGGGTGCTGCTGTTCGACCCCGCTTCGGGCCGACTGGTCGAGCGGCACTTCGAGCAAGGCCTGGCGAACTGGGAATACACCGAGGTGGTCTCCGGCCTCAGTGAGGGTGACCGGATAGCCGTCTCCATTGACCGCGAGGGCATCGGGGCGGGCACTCTGGTGACGCCGGAGAACCAGGACCGGGGAAGCGCCAGCCGGTGATTCGCCTGCGGGGCATTCAGCGCCGGTTTGTCGTGGGCGACCAGAGCGTGCACGCCCTGGCGGACGTGTCGCTGGATATCACCGATGGAGAGTATGTGGCGATCATGGGTCCCTCCGGCTCGGGCAAATCCACGCTGCTGCACGTGGTCGGTCTGTTGGACCGGCCCGACGCGGGCGAATACCGCCTCTCGGGGCGGGATGTGACCACCCTCGATGACGACGGGCTCGCACACATCCGGCGCAGCCAGATCGGCTTCATTTTCCAGTTCTTCCACCTGGTCCCCCGTCTGAGCGCGGCGGATAACATCGCACTGCCGCTGGTTCTCGCGGGTGTAGCACCGCAGCGCCGGGCCTCGGTGGTGGCACGGGCCCTGGAAGAGTTCGGGCTCATGGACCGTGCCCGCCATCGCCCGGACCAGCTCTCGGGCGGGCAGCGACAGCGGGTCGCCATAGCCCGAGCCACTGTCATGCAGCCTGCCGTGCTGCTCGCCGACGAGCCCACCGGCAACCTGGACCGCGCCACGGGTTTCGAAGTGATTCGAATACTGGAAGCACTGACGGACAAAGGCATCACGCTGGTCATGGTCACCCACGATCCCGAGCTTGGCAGACGCGCCCGGCGGCAGATACACATGCGGGACGGCCGTGTGGTGGAGGATAGCGGCCGCCGGCAATGAGGTGTGAACGCACCAACGGATCCCGTCGCACGGTCCACAAGGGGTCCGCCGTGGCACTGCGGCCGCCTGCCTCGACCCCTGGCGCCGGCGGCCCATGACGCTGGCGGATGTCCTGGGCTTCGCCGGCACGGCCCTGCGCGGCTACCGCCGCCGCAGCCTCCTGATGCTCCTCGCCATGGCCATCGGCGTCGCCGCCGTGATCATACTCACGGCCCTGGGCGAGGGGGCACGACGGTATGTGACAGGAGAGTTCGCTTCCCTCGGCACCCATCTGCTCATCGTTCTGCCGGGACGCTCGGAGACGACCGGCGGGCCGCCGCCGCTGATGGGAGAAACCCCGAGAGATCTGACCCTGGACGATGCGCTCTCTCTGACCCGCAGCCTCTATGTTCGCCGGGTGGCACCCATCTCGGTGGGCTCGGCCCCGGTTTCCTGGCAGCGCCGCGAGCGGGAGGTGAGCATCGTCGGCTCCACGGCAAGCTTCATCCACGTGCGACATCTGCGTATGGCGAAAGGGCGGTTTCTCCCGGCGATGGACCCCCGGCGAGCCAAGCCCGTGTGCGTCATCGGCAGCACCGTCCGCGAACAGCTGTTCGGTCCCGAGGCGGCGCTCGGCCAGTGGCTGCGCGTGGGCGATCGTCGTTTCCGGGTGCTCGGCGTGCTGGCTTCCGAGGGGCGCTCCCTGGGTATCGACCTGGACGACGTGGTGATTATTCCGGTGGCGTCGGCGCAGGCCCTTTTTGACGCGCCGTCCCTGTTTCGGATCCTGGTGGAGGCCCGGGGTCGCGATGTCATTGGCCGCGCCGAGCAGGAAGTCCGCCGCATCATTCAGCGCCGCCACGAGGGCGAGGACGACATCACGGTCATCACCCAGGATGCGCTGGTGGCCACCTTCGACCGCATTTTTCGCGCCCTCACCTACACTGCGGCAGGCATAGCGGCAATCAGCCTGGCGGTCGCCGGCATCTTGATCATGAACGTGATGCTGGTGGCTATTTCCCAGCGCACCTCGGAAATCGGCTTGCTGAAATCACTGGGGGCCTCCGGACGCCAGGTCATGGTGCTGTTCCTGGCCGAGGCCGGCCTGCTGTCCGCATCGGGCGCCGCACTCGGGTTGGGTCTTGGCCTGGCCGCCACACAGCTGGCTCGCCAGCTCTGGCCGGTGCTCGACATGGTGCCGCCGCTTTGGGCCGTGCTGGCGGGGCTGGGAGTTGCCCTGGCGACCGGCCTCGTTTTCGGGGTCATGCCCGCACGCCGCGCCGCCCGCCTGGACCCCGTGCAGGCCCTGTCCCGGCGCTAGCCCGTGCGGCCGGCCGACCTCATCGGACTTGCCACGGGCGCCATCGTCGCCCATCGGTTGCGATCCCTCCTGACCACGCTCGGCATCGCCGTCGGCATCGCCGCCGTGGTCCTGCTCACGTCCATCGGGGAGGGGGTGCATCGATTCGTGCTCACTGAGTTCACCCAGTTCGGCACCAACCTGGTGGCGGTTACACCGGGCAGAACCGAGACCTTCGGCATGTCCGGGGCGATCATCAGCAACGTGCGCCCGCTGTCCCTGGACGACGCTGAGGCGCTCGGACGACTGCAGTCGGTGACGGCTGTCGTGCCCGTGGTGCAGGGCAATGCCCGCGCCGAATCCCGTAATCGCGACCGGCGCACCATGGTCCTTGGCGTCGGCTCCGAGGTGCCCCGAGTCTGGCAGATGCGGGTGCGAAGCGGCCGCTTTCTTCCGTCAGGCGATCTGCGCACGGGACGAGCCGTGGCGGTGCTGGGCAGCACCCTCCGCCAGGAGCTCTTCGGCCACCGCAACCCCCTGGGCCAACCCGTCCGAATCGGCGGAGAACGCTTCCGGATCATCGGCGTTATGGAGCCCAAGGGCCAGTTTCTGGGATTCGATCTGGATGACACCGTCTACATCCCCGCCAGCAAGGCGCTGCAGCTCTTCAACCGGGACAGCCTCATGGAGATCGACCTTCTCTATCGGCCCGGCACACCGGTGGCGGAGATCAGCGCCGCGGTGGAGCGCCTGATGCTGGCCCGTCATGGTCACCCGGACTTCACGGTGGTCACCCAGCAGCAAATGCTTGACGTACTCGGGTCGGTGCTGAATGTGCTTACCGTTGCCGTCGGGGCCCTTGGCGGCATCTCGCTCCTGGTCGGCGGCGTCGGCATCATCACCATCATGACCATCGCGGTTAACGAACGGGTATCGGAGATCGGCCTGCTGCGGGCGCTGGGTACGACGCGCCGGCTGGTCATGACGCTGTTTCTGGGAGAAGCCGTCGTGCTCGCAGCCCTGGGCGGACTGGCGGGCCTGGTGTTGGGCATCGCCTTGGCGCAGGCGCTGCGCCTGTTCGTGCCGGCCTTGCCCGTGCACACGCCATGGAGCTACGCGGTGTTGGCGGAACTGCTGGCCATGGTCGTCGGACTGCTGGCCGGCGTGCTGCCGGCACGGCGGGCGGCCTCCATGAAACCGGTGGAAGCACTGCGCGAGGAGTGAGCCGCCTACGCCCGCCGCACGGCCCGGCAAAGACGCCTAGCCATCGTTTTCCTGCCGACGGCCGCGCAAAACCCGGGCGCGCCCTTGCGCGCCGCGCGTGCGGGGAGCGAGAATTGCGCGCATACATTAGGAGGCGTTGATGGACGATACCCTCAAGCGGCTAATTGAAGCGGAATCCCGGGCAGAGCAGATGGTGCAGGAAGCAAAGCTGAAGCGCGAGGAAGTGACCCGCAAGGCGCTGGACGAAGCCAGGCACGCGGAGCAGCGCTTCGCCGACCGGGTTCCGGAGCTGCACGCGTCTTTCCTGGAGAAGGCTGAAGCGCGCGCGGAGCAGACCATCCACGAACTGCAGCGCCGCTACGACGAACGCAACAAAGCGCTGCGCGCCATGGCGGAAACACGCGAGCAGGAGGCCATCGAAGCGGCCCTCCAACGACTTCTGGACGGGGCCGAGACGCCGTAAGGCCCGTCGGCCCGGTGCACCTATCGGCCTAGCAGCATGCGCGCGGTCTATCCCCCCTACCTGAACGCCCGGATCTCCATGCTGGCCGATCGCCTGCTGCCCCGAAGCAGCCTCGAGTCCTGGATCACCCAGCCCGCCGAGGAAGGCGCGGCACAGACAGACGTGCTGCAGCTAGGCGTGCAGCTCGACGATTTGGGGCCTGGAGCGGTGAGTATCGAGCAGGCGCTCCTCAGTAAGCTGCTCCAGGACGTCCTGGTGGTCACTCGGCCCCTGACCGGCTCCGAACGAGATTTTCTGGTGTACAGCCTGCGCTGGTTCGAGCTGGCGAATCTCAAGGTGGTCATACGCGGCAAGCTCTCCGGACTGGACGACCAGGACATCCGGCAGCAGCTGCTGGACATCGCGCCCTTCAACACCCTGCCTACCGAGGAGCTGCTGCACACCGAGGATCCGGCAGAGATGCTGCGCCGCCTGGAGGATACGCCCTATGCCGACCTGGCCCGCCAGGCACGCCGCGCCTATGACGAGCACAAGGATTTGTTCTCAGTGGAGCTCGCCATAGACCGGCGCTTCTTCGTGGACCTGCAGAAGCGGGCGCGGGCCGTCGGCGAGGACCAGCGAATGGCGGTTCTCTACTTGAGCGGCTGCACCCTGGACCGCTTCAACCTGGTGTGGCTGCTGCGCTACCGCTTTTCCTACGAGCTCTCACCCGCCGAGACCTATTACCTGCTCATTCCGGCCGGCCACCGACTTTCCGCCCAAAGTCTGGAGAGCCTCTGTCAGCTGGGATCTCTGGAAGAGGTGCTGGAAGCGCTGCCGACGCGCCTCAAGCACACTCTCGCCGGAGCCACCAGCATCACCATTGTCGAGAACCTCCTGGAAATTCAGGCCCGCAAAGTGGCGATGCAGTTTCTGCAGGATTACCGGCATGTGATTGCCCGGGCATTTGCGTACATTCTCCTGCGGGAAATGGAGATGCGCCAGATCATCGCAATCGTCAAGGGTAAGCGACTGGGTTTCGATCCCGCTCTGATCCGCTTTGCGGCGGCCATGGAGGAGCAGCCGTAATGTTTCGCCCCGTGCCCATGCAGAGGGTAAGCCTGCACGTCCTGCGGGAGGACGCGCCCCGCGCTGCCACGGCGCTCGCCCGCCTGGGTGTCTTCAATCCCGAGGCTGCCGAGCTTCCCGAGAACCAGCTGACGGAGTTTCCCGCCGAGCGCTACCGGCAGATTTATCAGCGCGCCCGCACGCGCCTGCGCAAGATCCAGGCGAACACGGCCTGTCCCCTCGACCAGGGCCGTCAGCGGCTGGTGGACCTGGCGGAGCTGGACAACCTGGACGTCCGCCTGGGGGAAATCTGGCGCCAGTTCTCGGTTATGGAAGAGGATCACCGGGCACTGCTGGAACAACGCAACTCAGTGCAACAGCTGTGGGAGAGCCTGAAGCGCTTTTCGGCCCTGGACATCGACCTGAGCCTGTTCCAGCAGCCGGGTGCCTTTCTCTCCCTGCGCCTGGGTACGGTACGCACCGCAAATCTGCGTCAGCTGGAACGTGCGGCCGCGCTCGCCGAGCATTTCGTGCAACCCGTCTACTCGGTGGGTGACACCCATTACGTGGTGGTGGCGGGCCCCACTAACGTGCAGGAAGATATCCAGGCGCTGCTGCGGGCAGCCGACTTTCAGCCCGTGAAGATCCCGTCTGAGTTCCACGACCATCCTGAGAAGATCAAGCTCGACCTCACGTCCAAGGCTGCGGAGCTGGAGCGCCTCATCCTGGAGAGGGAGGCCGCTCTGGATGCGCTCATAGAAGGGCATCGGGAGGAGCTTGGCGACGCCTGCCACATCCTGACCTGGGCGGCGCCCTACGCCGCTCTCGCGACCCAGCTTCGGGCGCGCGGCGGGCTGACCATGGTGGAAGGCTGGATTCCCGCCGACCAGGCCGAACCACTGCAGCAGTCCCTGACGGCGGCCCTGGAGCAGCCTTTCGTGCTGCGGACTCGCGAGCCGAAAGCCGACGAGCGTGCGCGTGTGCCCACGGTGATGCGCCACTTGCGCTGGCTGCGACCTTTCGCCGCCTTGGTCAGGAACTACGGCGTTCCCCGCTACGGCGAGATCGATCCCACCATTCTTTTCGCCATCACCTTCGTGGTCATGTTCGGCATGATGTTCGGTGACGTGGGACACGGCGCCGTGATCGTGCTGGCCGGCCTGGCCGTGCGCCGACGCTTTCCGGCAGTGGTGCCGTTCGTGGTCGCCGCCGGCCTCTCCTCCGTGGGTTTCGGCTTTGTCTACGGCAGCCTGTTCGGCTACGAGCACATCATTCATCCCATCTGGATGTCGCCCCTGTCGGATCCGCTGCTCATGCTGGAGCTGGCTCTGTACTGGGGCATAGGCTTCATCGTGCTCATGAATGCTCTGACCATACGGAATCTGGTGGACGAGGGCCGGATCCGGAAGGCACTGCTCGACAATAAGGGGGTGGCGGGCACGCTGCTCTATGCTGGCGGGCTCTTCGGCGGCTTCCGCTGGATGCGGGACGGCGTATTCGGTGTGCTGGAAGCGGCGGCGATACTCGTCCCGCTGGCAGTGATCCTGGCCTACAAATGGCACGAGCAGGACAGTCCGTTGGGCGAGAAGCTCCTGGTCGTGGCCGTGGAAGGCTTCGAGTCCGTCATGAACTACCTGGCGAACACACTCTCGTTCCTGCGGGTGGCCGCCTTCAGCCTCAACCATGTGGCCCTAGCCATTGCAGTATTTACCCTGGCCGACATGATGGGTGTCGCGGGCCATTGGATCACCGTGGTGCTCGGCAATGTGTTCATTATCGGCCTGGAGGGGGCCATTGTGACCATCCAGTGTCTGCGCCTGGAGTACTACGAAGGCTTCTCCAGATTTTTCCGCGGCGACGGGCGGGAATTCCGGCCGCTGCGCATGCAGGTGCCGGGCACCTGAGCGCTCGTGAACCTGCCCACCGCGCAGTGTGGCCAAAGGCTTTGGGGCCAGCCGCGACCAGTGAGCACCGGGCCGTCAAACGGATGGGAACAACTGCTCAAGAATTCAAGATAACGACCAGAAGGAGCCTGCTATGTACTGGTTACTCGCACTCATGACCATCAGCCTGCTTGGCATCATTGCCGCCGGCATCTACTTCGAGTTTCGACCCTTGCCAGCCGGCAGCCCGGCCGACCGCTGGCTGAAGGGGGGCGTCGGCATCAATCTGCTTACCTTCGTGGGGGCCCAGGTGGGCCTGGTCGCCCTGGGTATCCAGGACGTCATGGCGGAGCCGGCGGCGACCGAGGCGGCCGGTGAGATCTCAGTGGGCATGGGGCTGGCGATCATCGGCATCGGCATCCCGACGGCACTGGCCACGGTCGGCGCCGGCATCGCCGTCGGCCCGGTTGGCGCGGCCTCCCTGGCGGTGATTGCGGAAAAGCCGGAAATCTTCGGCCGCACTCTCGTCTATCTCGGTCTCGCCGAGGGTATCGCCATCTACGGTCTGGTGGTGACGATTCTGCTGCTCGGGAGAATCTGATGCGCATTATCGCCATGGGCGGGCAGGCCTTGATCGACGGCTTTGCCCTTCTGGGCTGCGAGACTCATGCCGATGCGACGCCGGATGACGTGGAGCGCGTCATCGCCGACCTGCTGCGCAGAAAAGAGAAGGCCATCATTTACCTCGAGCACGGCATCAGCCGCGCCGGGGGGCCGAATCTCGAGCGGCTTCGAAGCGAGGGCGGTGACATCATCATCAGCGAGGTCCCGCCGCTGCACGCCCCCGAGAACTATCATCCGCCGGTGGAGGCACTGGTGACCCG
>JAAUYL010020961.1_pt1 | contig 12557 bp, 11 predicted proteins | sample 7278011 | NCBI WGS metagenome assembly JAAUYL01 (sample SAMN14350225, study PRJNA611818) | marine sediment metagenome | isolation source: surface marine sediment (1.8m) | place: French Polynesia: Moorea | collected 2018-08 | reverse complement strand
CCTTGGAGGGCGAGGCTTTCTTGATCTCGCAGATCAGGGCGTAGCCTTCTGCCGCCGCGACCTGGCGCAAACGGTCCAGGAATCCGCGCGGTGGCGAGGCCTCGCGGGCCCGGGCTTCCAGGTCGGCCAGGGGAACGGCGGCCGCGCAGGCCGCGATATGGTCCAGCTTGTCCGCGCAGATCCGCGCCAGGACGTCGCTTTCGATCCGCTTGGCCGGTCGGCTCATTGCGGCGCCCCCTCGTTGGTGATCGCCACCAGGCGGTCCAGCACCGCCTTGGCCTTGCCGCTGGCGATCGCCTCGGCGCCCATCTCGACGCCCTGCTTGAGGTCCGAGGCCTTGCCGGCGACCAGCAGCGCCGCGGCCGCGGTGTAGAGCACGATATCGCGGTACGGGCCGCTCTCGCCGCCGAGCAGGGCGCGCAGGGCCGCCGCATTGGTTTCCTGGTCGCCGCCCAGCAGGTCCTGCAGCCGGGCCTCCGGCAGGCCCGCGTCCTGGGGCGAGACCTCGAAGACGCGGATCTCGCCGTCCTTGAGCTCGGCCACGGTCGACGGCCCGGTGGTGCTGAGCTCGTCCAGGCCGTCGGCGCCGTGCACCACCCAGGCACGCTCGTGGCCCAGGCCCTTCAGGACCTGCGCCAGGGGCTCGACCCACTCCTTGGCGAAGACCCCAATCAGTTGCCGCCTGACCCCGGCCGGGTTGGACAGCGGTCCCAGCAGGTTAAAGATCGTCCGGGTGCCGAGCTCGACCCGGGTCGGGGCGACGTGGCGCATGGCGCTGTGGTGCCGGGGCGCCATCAGGAAGCAGGTCCCGGCTTCCTTCAGGGCCCGCTCGAGCAGCTTCAGGTCGGCGTCGATGTTGACCCCCAGCGCGGCCAGAACGTCGGCGGCGCCTGTCTTGGACGACAGCGCGCGATTGCCGTGCTTGGCCACCGGAACGCCGCAGGCGGCGACCACGAACTGGGCGCCGGTCGAGACGTTGAGCGTTCCCTTGGCGTCGCCCCCGGTGCCGCAGGTGTCGATCGCATCGGCCGGCGCCTCGATCGGCAGCATCTTGGCGCGCATGGTCCGCACTGCGCCGGTGATCTCGGCCACGGTCTCGCCGCGGACCCGGAGGGCCATGAGGAAGCCGCCCATCTGCGAGGGGGTGGCGTCGCCTGACATCATGATGCCGAAGGCGGCCTGGGCTTGGTCCTCCGAGAGCTGGCCGCCGCTCGCGACGTAGGACAGGAGGGTTCGGAAATCGGTGGTATCGGCCGCCATGCGATCTTTCCCTGGTTCAGGCCCTGGCTCAGGCGTTATGGCCGGCGATGGCCAGGAAGTTGTGCAGCAGGGCGTGGCCGTGCTCGGAGGCGATGCTCTCCGGATGAAACTGCACGCCATGGACCGGCAGCTCGCGGTGCTTCAGCCCCATGATCGTACCGTCCTCGGTCTCTGCGGTGACCTCCAGGCTGTCCGGTAGGCTGTCCCGCTCGACGGTCAGGGAATGATAGCGGGTCGCCGAGAGCGGGGAGGGCAGGCCTTCGAAGACACCTTCGGCTTCGTGCCGGATCGGGCTCAGCTTGCCGTGCATCGGGTGCGGCGCGCGGACGACCCGGCCCCCGAAGGCCTGGCCGATGGCCTGATGGCCGAGGCAGACTCCGAGCAGGGGTAGGCGGCCGGCGGCCTTGGCGACCAGCTCGAGGCAGATCCCGGCCTGATCGGGGTCGCAGGGTCCAGGGGACAGGATGATTCCCTGGGGTTCCATCTCCAGGGCCTCGTCGGCGGTCAGCGCGTCGTTGCGCTTGACGGTGATCCGTGCGCCCAGCTCTCCCAGGAAGTGGTAGAGGTTGTAGGTAAAGCTGTCGTAGTTGTCTACTAGAAGAAACATTTCAATACTTTATTTTGCTTTTCTTACAGCTACCTTGAACTGCCTATTCCTCTTATATCAGGTCGCCCGGATCTAAGAAAGCGCGGCCCGTCGGGCCCCAAGCGGGAACCGCGAAACCGGCCGGATTGGGATCATAAACCGAACCTTAACCTTCGTCTTCCAATGAAGGTTTGGACAGGCCCGTGCGAATCTGATTGGCTGGAGTCAGCCGGGGCAGGCGCCTGGTGGGCGACCGGCCAGGGGGGAAGGGGGTCTTTCGAGACCCCGATGTCCAGTGCGACGAGCCTCCTGGTTTCTAAGGGTGATACGTGGGACGTAAGAGGCGCCGTAGACAGCCGCAAAGGCCGAAGACGACACGACAGCCGGCTGCCAAGAAGGCACCGGTGGTCGCGTCGGCGCGTCCGGAGCGGAAGCAGGGCCATTGGCTCGTCCTGGGGGCGGTCGGCCTGTTCTTCAGCGGCGCCCTGATCGGCTCCGTGGTCGGCACCCAGATCGCCCGTCAGGATTTCGAGACGAGGCTGGCAGCCTTGGAAAGGACCGCGCTCGAAAAGCCGGCGTCCGGCATGTGGCGTCGCGAGCCTTCCAAGCATGCACTGACGGTATTCCTTCCTGCCAAGGCGAGCGCGAAGGTTCCCCCGCCGAGCGCACCCGAAAGCGCGCCAGAGGCGGTGGCAGATTCAACTCCCCCCGCCGCAGAGATCGGTGCTCTTTCCGAGGATCCTGGGCCGCCGATTCCGGTAGATCCGGCGCCGCTGGCGCCAGAGCCGGAACCGGTCGAGAAGCCGACGCAGCTGGCACACGTGAACCCGACTCAGGAACCGATGCCGGCCTGGCAGCGCCATGCCGTCCAGGTGGCGGCGCTCGGGGACCGCCCGGCGATCGCCATCGTCCTGGACGACCTGGCGCTCAATCTGCCGAACACCCGCAAGGCGATCGCCTTGCCGGCACCGCTCTCCATGGCCTTCATGACCTACGGCTACGATCTTGAGCGCCTGACCCGGAGCGCCAGGGAGGCCGGCCACGAGCTTCTGGTGCACATGCCCATGGAGCCCAGGGACCGTTCGACCGATGCGGGACCAAACGTCCTGACCACGGGCATGAGCAGGGCCGATCTCGCCAAGCGGATCGACTGGGGGTTGACCCGCTTCGAGGGCTACGTCGGAATCAACAACCACATGGGAAGCCGCTTCACGGCCTCGGCGCCGGAAATGACCCAGGTCATGACGGCGCTTAGGCGGCGCGGGCTCATGTTCCTCGATTCTCAGACCGTCTCGGACAGCGTCGGCGGGCAGGTCGCCGAGGCGGCCGGGGTCCCTTTCGTCCGTCGCGACGTTTTCATCGACAACACGCCGGAAGCCGAGAAAATCCGGATTCAGCTCGCAAAGCTCGAGCGCCTTGCCAGCCGCCGCGGCTACGCCGTCGGCATCGGCCATCCCTACAGCGAAACGATCGAGGTGCTGGAGGCCTGGATCCCAGAGGCAAAGGCCCGCGGCTTCGTTTTCGTCCCGATCAGCAACATCGTGGGCCGCGCCAACGTCTCTGGCTGACGGCGCCGATCAACCCCTCTGAGCCGCGTAGCGCATGGCTTCCTCGGCGGCCCGGATCACCGCGCGCGCCTTGTTGCAGCTCTCCTGGAATTCGGCTTCCGGGTCGCTGTCGGCGACGATGCCGCCGCCGGCCTGGATCTGGACCTTGCCGTCCTTGACCAGGGCGGTGCGCAGAGCGATGCAGGTATCCATGGCGCCGCCGGCCCCGAAGTAGCCAACGGTTCCGGCATAGATGCTGCGCCGCTCCGGTTCCAACTCGTCGATGATCTCCATGGCTCGGACCTTGGGTGCACCGGAGACCGTGCCGGCCGGGAAGCCGGCGACCAGCGCGCTCATGGCATCCTCGCTTTCGGCCAAGTCGCCGATCACGTTGGAGACGATGTGCATGACGTGGCTGTAGGACTCGACGGTGAACTGCTCGGTGACCTTCACGCTCCCAACCTTGGCCACCCGGCCGACGTCGTTGCGGCCGAGGTCCAGCAGCATCAGGTGCTCGGCGCGCTCCTTGGGATCGGCCAGCAGTTCCTCGGACAATTGCCGGTCTTCCTCGGCGTTGCGGCCGCGCGGCCGGGTGCCGGCCAGGGGCCGGATCGTCACTTCGCCCTCGCGCAGCCGGACCAGGATCTCCGGGCTAGAGCCGACGATCGAGAAGGCCCCGAGGTCGAGGAAGAAGAGGAAGGGAGAAGGGTTGAGCCGGCGCAGGGCCCGGTAGAGCGAGAAGGGCGGCAGCGCGAAGGGCAGGGTGAAGCGCTGCGACAGCACGACCTGGAAGACGTCGCCGGCGAAGATGTACTCCTTGCCGCGCTCGACCATGGCCCGGAAGGCCTCAGGGGGCATGTTGGATTGCGGCTCCGGCAGCTCCGTCGCGGCCTCGACCGGCTCGCGCCGATAGGGCAGGGAACGTTCGAAGTCGACCACCACGTCGGACAGCCGCTCGCAGGCCTGGGCATAGGCTGCCTTGGCGCCGACCTCCGGGTCGGGCCAGACCGGGGAGAAGACCGTGATCAGGTCCTCGACCCTGTCGAAGACCGCGATCACGCTGGGACGCAGGAAGACCGCCTCCGGCACCCCCAAGACGTCCGGATTCCCGTCCGGCAGGCGTTCCATCTGCCGGACCATGTCGTAGCCCATGAAGCCGACCAGTGCCGAGGCCATGGGCGGCAGGCCCGGCGGCAGGTCGATCCGCGATTCCGCGACCAGCGCCCGTAGGGTCTCCAGAGGTTTGCCGGGTAGAGGCTCGAAGCTCTGCAGGTCGAAGTGGGCGTTGCGGTTGATCTCGGCCTGGCTTTCGCGGCAGCGCCAGATCAGGTCCGGCTTGCGGCCGAGGAAGGAATAGCGGCCGATGGTCGCGCCGCCTTCGACGGATTCGAACAGAAAGCTGTTGGGCCGGCCGTCGGCCAGCTTCAGGAAGGCGGAAACCGGGGTTTCGAGATCGGCGACCAAGGTGGTCGATACGACCTGTGCCTGCCCTCCCTCGTAGGCTTGGGCGAAGGCCGCGAGGTCGGGCTGCGCGCGCATCGGGTCAGATGTTGCCGGTCAGCTGATCGACCAGCTGCTCGTTCACCGTGATGTCATAGCGTTCGCGCAGGGCGGCGATGAACTGGGCCATGAAGTCCTGCTGGAGGCCTGCTGCAAGCTGTTCCTGCAACGCCTCAAGACCTTCGGAATCGCCCGCCGGATCGGCGGGAAGGATCTCGATCAGCTTTGCGACGACGTAGCCGTCCGCCGCCGGCGCCGTCACCACGCCGTTCAGCTTGGCGTCAAATAGCCGGGCGGTCAGCTCCGGTGCGGGCACCTTCTCGGCGTTGGTCTCGTCGCGGCGCAGCGGCTCGGTTTTCGCAAGGTCTAGGCCTTCACTCGAACCGATACCGGCCAGGTCTCCGGCCTCGCCGAGCCTCTGGGCCAGGCTTTCCGCCCTCTCGCTCAAGAGGCGGTCGATCTCTTGCTCCCGCCAGGCGGTGAGAACCTCGTCTCGCACCTCGGCGAGCGGGCGCTGTGCGCTCGGTGTGACGCCATCGACACGGACCACGAAGTAGTCGCCGTTGGCCGTCTCGATGACCAGGCTTTCCTCACCGCTTTCCAGATCGAAGGCCTCGCGAAGGAAAGGCCGCGTGTCGGGAAGGCCCCCGACCTCTTGGTCCCCGGTGTCTCGGCCGCTCCTGGAGATGGCGTCGACCTTCTTGACCGTCAGGCCCAGAGAGTCCGAGACCTGCTCCAGGGTATCACCGCGACCCAGGTCGTCGTCCAGCTGACCGGCCAACTCCAGGACCCGATCCAGCGCCTCGGTTTCGGTCAGTTCCTTCTGCAGGCCGTCGCGGACCTCTTCGAAGTCGGGCTCCTGGAGCGGCTCAATCGAGCCGACCCGGACCAGATGCCAGCCCAGTGGCGATTCCAGCGGTGCGCTGGCCTGCTCCGCTTCGAGTGCAAAGACCGCGTCGGCGATCTCGGGCAGAAGCTCGCCCTTGGTCAGGGTGCCGAGGTCGATCGGGGCGATCCCGGTGGTCTCTTCGGCGATGGCGGCGAAGTCTGCACCGCTCGCCAACTGCTCGGCCGCAGCATTGGCCGCGGCCTCGTCGGGCAGGATGAATTGTTCGATCTGCCGGCGCTCCGGGACCACGAAATCTTCGCGGCGCTCCTCGAAGGCGGCCCTAAGATCCTCCTCGGAGATGATCACCTCGGCAGCGATGTCGGCCACCGCGAGGTGAAGGTACGACAGTCTGCGGTATTCCGGCGCCATGAACTGGCTGCCGTTGTCGTTGTAGAAGGCCTCCAGCGTCGCTTCGTCGGGATCGGCCGGCGCGTCGACCCCCGAGCGTGGGAGAAGGATATACTCGGCGATCCGCCGCTCCGAGCGATAACGATAGAGAATCTCGGCCAGGCTCCCGGGCGCGGTGATCCCCTCGGTCACTGCGGCGTTGATCTGATCCTGGCTGGTCTCACGGCGCAGCTGTTCCAGCAGCATGCGCTCGGTCATGTTCGCGGTCTGCAGGGTCCGGTCGAAGATCACCCGGTCGAATTCGCCGGCGGCGTTCTGAAAGGCCGAGATCTCGCGCACCGCCTTGCGTAGCTGCTCGTCGCTGACCACCAGCCCCATATCGCTGGACAGCTGATCCAACAGGGCCCGGCTGCTCAGCTCGCCGAGGACCTGGTCGACCAGTCCGAAGCTGCGCGCTTGGCGCATGTCGAGCGGCTGGCCCAGCATCTGCTGGATGCGGTCCATGGATTGCCGCAGCGCTCGGTCGAAGTCCTCCCGCGGCACCTGGGTATCGCCGACCTGAAGGACCGAGTTGCTGGCCGTCGGGCCGCGCACGATGTCGCCGATACCCCAGACAGCGAAGCTCAGGATCAGGAGCCCGAAAAGGATGAAGGTGATGATCTTCGCACCGGTCTTGCGCAGGCTGGTCAGCATGGCGGGGCTCTGGTCTCCCGGTCTCGGCTCGCGGCTTCGCCGTTGAGGCTCGGCGCAGGGGGCGCCGGCTCGCAAGGCGCGGCATCTTAGAGTCGCGGCATTTGCCCGGCAACACGCAAATCCTGGCGGGCTTTGCGGGTCTTGGGGCGCTGTGCTAAGGGACCGGATCGGCTCTCGAGAGAAGGATACTGACCATGCGGCGCAAGCTGATCGCCGGCAACTGGAAGATGAATGGCTCCCGGGCTTTTTCTAGGAGCCTGGCTCAGGACCTGCTGGATGGATCTCCGGGGGCCGAGCCGACATGCGAGCTGCTGGTCTGTCCGCCCGCCTGCCTGCTGGAGACCGTTGGCGGCCTGGTTGCCGGGACCCCGATCGCGCTTGGCGGCCAGGACTGCCACGACGCCGAATCCGGCGCCCACACCGGCGATATCTCGGCGGCCATGCTGAGCGACGCTGGCTGCGCCTACGTCATTCTCGGCCACTCCGAACGGCGCCAAGACCACGGCGAGGCCGATGCCCTGGTTCGGGCCAAGGCGAGCGCGGCGCTGGTCGCGGGTTTGACCCCGATCGTCTGCGTCGGAGAGACCTTGGAGGAGCGGGACGACGGCCGCACCGTGGCCGTGGTCGAGGCGCAATTGGCCGGCTCCCTGCCTGATCTCGGCTCCGGGCAGGCGCTTGTGATCGCCTACGAGCCAGTTTGGGCCATCGGCAGCGGCCGGACTCCGGGCACCTCGGAGGTCGGCGAGGTCCACGCCGCAATCCGGCGCTGGCTGGAGGCCCGTCTGGGCGGCGAAACCGCCGCCGCCGTCCGGATCCTCTACGGCGGCTCGATGAAGCCGGGGAACGCCGCCAAGCTTCTCGCCGTTCCGGACGTCGACGGCGGGCTGATCGGCGGCGCCAGCCTCAAGGCCGAGGATTTTCTGGCAATCGCCCGGGCCTGCGCTTAAGTCCAGATATGGGGTGGAAATCCGGGCTGGTCAGGACCCTTCGGAGCCGGTAAAAAGCTGCCGCGACCGACCCGGGCTAAGGGACCCCTGTTCCCCGGCCCGGCCGGCGCCAGCGTCCCCGGACAAGAGCTACGAGACCAAATCGATGACCACCGTCCTCCTCGTCATCCATCTCCTGCTTGCGATCGCCCTGATCGCCACCGTCCTGCTCCAAAAGAGCGAAGGTGGTGGCCTTGGAATAGGCGGCGGCGGCGGCGGGGGCGGCGGCATGGGCGGTTTCCTGACCGGCCGCGGTACTGCCAATCTCCTGACCCGGACCACGGCGATCCTGGCGGCCTGTTTCATGGTCACCAGCCTGACCTTGACCCTCATGGCCGGCGGCGACAGGGAGGCGGGCTCGATCCTCGATGCGCCGCCCCAGGGCGAAGTTGCGCCAGCAGAGACCGAGGAAAGCGCACCGCCCGAGCCTAGAGAGCCTTCGGTCCCCGTTCAGTGATCGGGTCGCCGAAACCCTAGGACATCGGCCCACCGAATCGAAACATCCTTGCGTCCTTGCGCTGGCAGCGTGGCCGGCGAGAAGGTCTTTGCGCCGGGTTTGACGCCCTTGGACCGAATGCAGCCCGGTCGGGACATTCAGGGATTCCGCGGCCTGTGTGGCAATTGCGGTGCGGCACCGTCCCAAGGCTTGCTCCGGCCGGTCGTTGGACCGATAGTGCCGGTCCATGGCGCGGTTCATCTTCATCACCGGCGGCGTGGTCTCCTCCCTCGGCAAAGGTCTTTGCTCGGCAGCCCTCGGCGCGCTCCTGCAGGCGCGCGGCTTTAAGGTCCGGCTGCGTAAGCTCGATCCTTATCTCAACGTCGATCCGGGGACCATGAGCCCCTATCAGCATGGCGAGGTCTACGTCACCGACGACGGGGCCGAGACCGACCTCGACCTGGGGCACTACGAGCGCTTCACCGGCGTGCCCTCCCGGCGCGGCGATAACGTGACCACCGGGCAGATCTACTCGCAGGTCCTGGCCAAGGAACGGCGCGGCGAGTACCTGGGCGCCACGGTCCAGGTGATTCCCCACGTCACCGATGCGATCAAGGACTTCGTCCGGGCCGGCCTCACCGACGAGGACTTCGTGGTCTGCGAGATCGGCGGCACGGTCGGCGATATCGAGGGCCTGCCGTTCCTCGAGGCGATCCGCCAGCTCGGCAACGAACTCGGCCGAGAGCGCAGCATGTTCATCCACCTGACCCTGCTGCCGTACATCTCCTCGGCTGGCGAGCTGAAATCCAAGCCGACCCAGCACTCGGTCAAGGAGCTGCAGAGCGTCGGTATCCAGCCGGACATGATCGTCTGCCGGACCGAGCACGAAATCGGCGAGGATGCCCGCCGCAAGATCGCCCTGTTCTGCAACATCCGCAGCGAAGCGGTGATCCAGGCCCTGGACGTCGATACCATCTACGCGGTGCCGCGCAGCTATCACGAAGAAGGCCTGGACCGCGAGGTCTGCCGGCATTTCTCTCTGGGCGGCGGCGATCCGGACCTGGAGGTCTGGGACCGCGTCGTCGAGCGGATCCGCCAGCCCGACGGCGAGGTCACGATCGGCGTGGTTGGCAAGTACACGAGCCTGATCGACTCCTACAAATCCCTAGCCGAGGCCCTGACCCACGGCGGCATCGCCAATAACGTCCGGGTCAAGGTGAACTGGCTCGACTCGGAGATCTTCGAATCCGAGGGCGCGGTCGACCGACTGGAGGGCGTCCACGGCATCCTGGTGCCCGGGGGCTTCGGCGAGCGCGGTTCCGAGGGCAAGGTCGCTGCCGCCAGCTTCGCACGGACCAGAGGCGTGCCCTATTTCGGCATCTGCTTCGGCATGCAGATGGCGGTCATCGAGGCGGCCCGGAACCTGGCCAGCCTGGAGGGGGCAGGATCGACCGAGTTCGGCGGCTGCGAGCATCCGGTGGTCGGCCTGATGACCGAATGGACCCGAGAGAACGTCGTCGAGCGCCGCGACTCCGCGAGCGACCTGGGCGGCACCCTGCGGCTCGGCGCCTATCCCTGCCTGATGGCAGAGGGCAGCCAGGTCGCCGGCATCTACGGCGCCTCCGAGATCAGCGAGCGCCACCGGCACCGCTACGAGGTCAACATCAACTACCGCGGTCAGCTTGAAGACGCCGGATTGCGCTCTTCCGGCCTCTCGCCCGACGGCGAGCTGCCGGAGATCGTCGAGCTGCCCCAGCATCCCTGGTACATCGGCGTCCAGTTCCACCCGGAGCTGAAGTCCAAGCCCTTCGCCCCGCACCCCCTGTTCACCTCCTTCATCGAGGCGGCGGTCGCCCAGTCACGGCTGATGTAGCGGCCAGATCAGGTCGCGCCACCCAGACAGGGCATTGCGGTCTAGCGCGAGAAAGTCGTTGAAGTATGTTGAAGGGCCAGGCGTAGCTTTGCCGGTCCTAAAGAGAGGGAAGAGGGATAATGACAGCCATCGTCGATATCCGGGGACGGGAGGTCCTCGACTCCCGCGGCAATCCGACCGTCGAGGTCGACGTGGTCCTGGAGAGCGGCGCCTTCGGCCGCGCCGCGGTGCCCTCGGGCGCCTCGACCGGGGCGCACGAGGCGGTCGAGCTGCGCGACGGCGATAAGGCGCGCTACTGCGGCAAGGGCGTGCTCAAGGCGGTCGAGGCGGTCAACCACGAGATTCTCGATGTGCTCTCCGGGCTCGATGCCGAGGACCAGGTCCAGATCGACCTGATGATGGCCGAGCTGGACGGCACCCCGAACAAGGCTCGGCTTGGCGCCAACGCCGTGCTCGGCGTCAGCCTCGCGGTCGCCAAGGCGGCGGCAGATGAGGCGGGCCTGCCGCTCTACCGCTACGTCGGCGGGACCCAGGCCCGGACCCTCCCGGTGCCGCTGATGAACATCATCAACGGCGGCGCCCACGCCGACAACGCCATCGACTTCCAGGAATTCATGATCGCCCCGGTCGGCACCGACAGCTTCGCCGAGGCCCTGCGCCGCGGCGTCGAGGTCTTCCACGCCCTGGGCGGCCAGCTCAAGGCCGCGGGCCACAACACCAATGTCGGCGACGAAGGCGGCTACGCGCCGGGCCTTTCCACAGCCGAGGAGGCTCTGGATTCGATCATGAAGGCGATCGAGTCAGCCGGCCTGAAGCCGGGCGAGGACATCCTCCTCGCCCTGGACACCGCCAGCACTGAGTTCTACCGCGACGGCAAGTACCACCTGGAGGGCGAGGGCACGACCCTGGGGTCCGACGGGATGATCCGGCGCCTGGCCGAGCTGACCTCGGCCTATCCGATCCGCTCCATCGAGGACGGCCTGGCCGAGGACGACTGGGAAGGCTGGGCTGCCCTGACGACCGAGCTGGGCGGGCAGGTACAGCTGGTCGGCGACGACCTCTTCGTCACCGCGACCGAGCGGCTGGCGCGCGGCGTCGAGGCCGGCGCCGGGAACGCCATCCTGGTCAAGGTCAACCAGATCGGCAGCCTGACCGAGACCCTGGCGGCGGTCGAGATGGCCCAGAAGGCCAGCTTCGGCGTCGTCATGTCGCATCGCTCCGGCGAGACCGAGGACAACACCATCGCCGACCTCGCGGTGGCGACCAACTGCGGCCAGATCAAGACCGGCTCGTTGTCGCGCAGTGATCGCACGGCCAAGTACAACCAGTTGCTACGCATCGAGGAGGAACTGGGCCCGGCCGCGCACTACCCCGGCGCCAGGGTCTTCGCCGGGAGTCGCTAGACGAGATCAGCCTTGGCGCTCTGGACGCAGATTCCTTTTCGCTGGCGCCGCAGCGGCCTGTTGGGTGTCTGCCTGTTGCTCTTCCTGTTGCCCTGGCTGTCCTTCGCCGGCCAGAGCTATTCCGGCTATGGCTTCAGGGACCTTGCTTCTGCGGTGCAGGCAGGCAGCGAAGGGCCCCTCGCGACTCCGATCACCTGGGACCTGGTTTTCCTGCAGCCCGTTGCGGCCCTCGCAGGACTGATCGTGGTTCTGCGTGGCCTGAGCCGAAAGGCTGGGGACTTCCTCGCCGCTTTCGCGGTCTACGTCGGGCCGCTCGCCATTGTCATGGCGCTCTACGAGATCCCGGAGGTCGCTTTGCAGCCCGCCGGCTATGGTGTCCTGGCCCTGGCCGTCTTGGCCTTGATCCTCGATTTCCATCCGGGCCTTGGCGGCAGAAAGCCAGACGACCCTGACGTCAGCGGCGGCTGACTGCCAGGGCTCTTCCTCGGCTCTGGTTCCGAAGCTTCGGCAATCTCTTTGGAATTCTTGAGTCATTTTGGTTGACGCCGCGAATTTCCGTGTGATTCTCTGAACCCATGTCAAGCCTCAGGGACACCCGGCGCCGGATCAAGCAGGTCGCTCCCCAGTTCCTCTCAGCCTGCGTGATGCTCTATTTTCTCTATCACGCGGTTCAAGGCGACCGCGGCTTCCTGGCCTGGCTTCGGTTGACCCAGGATCTCGAGCAGGCCAAGCAGGCCGCCGTCGAGGTCGCGGCGCAGCGCGACGTGATGGAGAAGAGGGTCGGGCGCTTGCAGCCGGAGCGCCTGGATCCGGACCTGCTGGACGAGCGCGCCCGGGCGTTGCTCAACCTCGGCCGGCCCGACGAGTTCGTCATCGTCCGGCCCAAGCGGCGAGACTGAGCCTGGCTTCTCGCTCAGCGCCTATTAATCAAAATCCAGTTAACCAGAAGAAGTCCCATATTTTTCAGGGTTATAACCCCTGTTGCCTTTGTTAACCTTTGATACTACTTTGAGGCCATAATAACCCAGATCACAGG
>JAAUYL010009886.1_pt1 | contig 12560 bp, 8 predicted proteins | sample 7278011 | NCBI WGS metagenome assembly JAAUYL01 (sample SAMN14350225, study PRJNA611818) | marine sediment metagenome | isolation source: surface marine sediment (1.8m) | place: French Polynesia: Moorea | collected 2018-08 | reverse complement strand
CTTGATCTTCTCCTTGACGGGCACATACTCGACGGTGTTGACGGACGTCGTGTCGGACTCGTCGATGCTCTCTTCTGCATGCTGCGGACTAAACAGATGCCTCGAGGGGCTGAACATGATCTTGGTCTTGGGCGGCAACTCTGGAGCATTACTCGGGACAGACGTGATTGTCGAAACCTCTTGGTGGATTTGGCGTTCTTCGACGGTTTCCTTGGAGGTGGAGGAGGAGTACATATCCTGCATGAACTCCCTGGTGAAGTCTTGGGCATTGGTCTGAGCTCCAACCACATTCTGGTCAAGCCGTTGTCCCCATTCTTGTTGTTGCTGTTTCTGTAGCTGCTGCTGTACTTGTACTTGTTGTTGTTGTTGCTGCTGCTGCTGCTGTTGCTGCTGTTGCATTAATAATTGTTGTTGTTGTTGCTGCTGTTGCTGTTGCTGCTGTTGCTGCTGCTCCTGTTGTTGTTGCAATAGGAGGCGTTGCTGCCTCTCTTCCTCCTGTCTGGCCATTTGCTTTTTGGCTGCGGCGACGTGTCCTCGCTTGGGGGTAGACTGGTCCTCCTCTTGATGGCCGGCAGTGTAGCTGAACTTTTTCACCTTGGACGTGGCAGTGGTGTTTTCCTGTCTCGACGAACTCGCAGACTGCACGTAGGACCTACATTTATGTAGTAATGATGAGTGCAAAATTACATAATAACCATTTAAGCATTATCGATCTATTCTTACTGATTGTTTGACTGCGTTTTCTTGGTCATGGTTTGAGCGGTGCGAACGTCAGTGATTTCAATTCGACAGCCGACCGTGTCCAATAGCTTGTAGAGCTCCTCGATGGCCTCGTGGGATTCCCAGACGTGAGGACAAGGGGGACCCTCGACAACAGGAGGCTGAGGTCTTGGATCCTTGAGATCAGGATGGACTGGGCGATAGTTCATGGCGTGCGGGTCCTTGGCATTGGGATCGCTAGCGTTGAACCACCACGGGAGGATGCGGCCTCCGTCGTCGCAAACGTAGCCGGTATGCGAGACCTCGCCAGCCGCAAACTTGGACGGCCTCGTCGGTTTGCCTCCCTTTCTTCCCTGCTTCGAGTCGCAGGGCTCGGTTCCATAAGGAAGCTTGGGCAGTTCCTCCCAGGGCTTGGGATAGTAGTCGGGAAGCGAGGCCAGGTATTCGATCGACCTCGCCAGTGGCTTGTTGAACCTCGCGAACATGGCGGCCCTTTCCTCGTCGGACATCTTGACGTCCTCGACGCCGACATATTTCTTGACGCGCTTGTCGTCCAAGGCCCAGTCCAACCGGTTGCCGGTCTTCCACTTCTCCGGGATGTAGAGGTCGCCCGCGCCACCCTCACCCGGAACAACGATAAACTCGGCCTCGCAGATGGCCTCGCCAAGGGGATTCACCGCCTGCACGACATACTGTCCAGAGTCGGACTCGCCGATTCGGTGGAAGATGACGCAGTGCCTGATCTGGTCCAAACGAATGACCTCGATCCTCGAGTCGGGGACGTACTTGTTCGGGAAGCCGTTGTAGTTCTCGGTGTGCGTCTTGGTCGTGAGCTCCTCCTCGTCCTTGTACCAGGTGACGGCAGGTACCGGCCAGCCGCCAACCTCGACTTCGGCGACCAGCCTCGAGCCGGCCTCGGCCTCGTAGTTGTAGAGTCTTTGCCAGAACACGGGCGGGAACTGTTTCTTCCGAACAATAAGGTCGCAATTGCTGACGGCATGGCCGAGCTGGTTCTGGGCCACCAGGGTGTACTTGCCCATGTGGAACTCGCGTGCGTATTTCAAAATGAGCGTGCTCATTTTTCGTGAATGGTGGATCTCCGCATCCTCCCACCCAGGATGGCCCGGCATCACGGGCTCGTCGTTAAAGTACCAACTGAATACTGTAAAGACAGAAAATATTTTATAAAGTGGCTACTCTTTTATTCTAGACTCTTTTCCTGCCTGGATGGGGTTGAGCATCCACAATGCCCTCGAAGAACACCCGATCACCCTCCTCGACGGCGTTGCCCTCAATTTTTGTGACAAATTTCGGCACGCAGGGGTCCTTTGGCGTGATTTTCACGTTGGTCCCCGTATACGGGCCCTTGGGCACGAAGTCCACCCTCGTGTCGGGGTACATCTCCTTCTTGATGTAGTCGTGGCGCATCGAACCGTAGTAATCCATCGTGAAAGTTTTCCCGTGTCTCTTTCTTGTGATAGCTAGTGTTACGTATACTCTCAAAAGGAATTGATAGGTCTCGCAGAGGCCGAAGAAGTTTTGGCCACCAGGGAGATAGGTATAGGTATGGTATTCTCTCCTTTCACGATAGGCCGCCGAGCGAGGCTCTCGAGCGAAAGATTCCAATTACAGATCGTGTCACTCTTTGACAGTTGCCCTCACGTTCACAGCCACTGCTGACACTGCTCCTCCTGCTTCTTTCTGTTGTCACACACTCCTTCCTTCTCGAATCTCGGCCTCGAGGCCTCGCACTCGTATATGGCAAAAGATATGAAATGAAGCTAGCACATCCTCCCCTGAAGATATGTCCTTAGCAACTGTGGCATTCAAAGCTGCATGATTCACAAATGCTAAACATACCTAGTGATGTCCTTGTATGATGTTTTGTTCTGTCACGACAGTGCACAAATGCTTTTTGTACGTAGAGTTGATTCTTGGAAAGCTTTTACATAGTAGATAGGACTTTTTTGGGGGAGGGCTAACAAAGTCTCGGCCTGCGCCTGAACCTGACCCATACGCACAAGCAGGCCGTGTTGAAACTGAAAAAAAGTCAAAGCTCTAACGAGTGTGAGAACTTACGAGTAGTACCTATAAAATATCCACGTGTGTAGATACAGTGCATTATTTTCCCTTCGGACCGTCTTGCCCGACGCTACATGTTTCCTTGCGATGCGGTCTCTTCAAGTGCTCGTTTTATGCCGCGCTTTCATGTAATTTCACATGTATCTATTCATGTGACTTTACTAAATACACATGAGTATGTGAATACGAATATCTGTCCTTGTTGTTTCTTTGTAACTCCATCCGCTGTGAAGGGCGATGCGAGCTAGGGGATAAGTGAAAGGCGCATCAAAAATCGCGCGCTGAAAACACTTTTTATGCTGCGACGTTTTGACTTGAGGTTAGATAATTGGTTAGATTATTGAGCTGAAAAAGAAAGATGCCGATAAGGCTTATTATGAAGGTGAATTATGCTTTCGTTCGGTGCTTTTCATCTAATGCATAAAGCTCTCCCATCTTCTGAAAGGAGTCACAAATGTGAAAGCCGTCCGTCAAACTCTACTCTCTCTCGCGAGCCGTCGAAGCAAAGCGCATTTCAAGGCCAGCAAGGCTTTGAAAATTAACCTACTTGCTTGTTTTACAATGTAGTTTGTTGCTCTTCATGCAAAAACAGTAAAGTTAGTACTTAGCTCAGCTCAAAAAGCAAACTCTGCGGGGGAAAAGAAATGACATGAAAAAGCAGAAAAGGGAGACCAAGAAAAGCTTTTCCCCATAAAACCCATTGATGAGCATCAGGTGAGGAGTGAAAAATTCCCAGATGCAGCAGAACCCCATTTTCAAATGTCTAGACAGAGTAACTGGCCACAAAGGTGCAATCATATGTAGCTATTTATGTACCTGTATTTGCAGAAAGAAATACATTTATGCATTTATTTTTGTCTGTCCGTGCTCAGCACGGAAGAAGAAATAAATCTTGTGAAAATGGATGGAGGCTGAAGTCGATTCTCGTTCACAGATCCTCGGTAAAGTCCTTATCTCTCGCCTTTCTCGCCTTTTGGTTGTGCCACTTGACGTTGACAAACGTTCGCGCTTGACTTACTCCGTAAGGGGTGAATAGTAAGCCTGGTAGAAAAAGAAGTAAATAGGCATCTGCCCCGCCGGCTGCTTATATGATGGAGGCGACTGTGTCTGCTGAAATATTCAATATTAATCGCAAAATGGAAAAGGCTCGACGATAGTCCTTGCTCTCTCCCTCGCGGGAGTAATGTTCGTTATGTTCAGTTCCGTTTCTCCTTCCTCTTTCCGTCTTGTACACAGTGCCGTCTTAATGCACGATGCAAGAACGGAGACGCGAACCGAAGAAAGCGAGGCATAAAATATGAGGCAGCATATACTTTATGAATAACTTGCCAGAGCTATTTCTACGCCACGTCGGAAGTTTGTGTGTACGTGTCTACATAAGTCGAACAGGGTGTTTCACGAAAGCTGTTCATTCTTCTCAATTCTAGATAGAAGGCTTTTAAGGCAAAAGATCCCTGTTGTACTCTTACATGGCTATCGCGCCGATAGACGTCACAAACTAGGCTGCCACCAGTAAATTCTTTGGCGAACAGCAAACGCCTCTAGACGTTTGCTTATTGGCGTAGGCCCTCTACTTTAAATAGGCCTGCAGGCATGCTCTGCAGCTTGAAAAGAGGCTCCTGGCTACACATCTATTTAGGTAGCTATAGGAGAAAACGTGTGAGCCTTCTTTTAAAACACACACTCACACATCCAGATCCCATTCTGCCCTATAGAAATGGGGAAGTAAGTAATAGAAGTTTGCAGGGCAAAGAACTGCTGCAGCCCTTGGTATGCCGTCTTCGTATAGCAATGCCTTGAGTCTAATTCCGTAGCTACATATGTGCGGCTTTGCTCGACTTTGAGAAAAAAGTTGGCAAAATGCCTATACTTTCGAGCTGGCTAGCTTTCGCTTTACTTTTTTTGCGTTCAATAGCAAGTTGAAGGCAGATCTTCCTTCCACTGCATGCTGTGTGCTATCCACTCTCACTCTCGCCCCGACTTCTTCTTTTTTTTATATCGAACATAGAGTTGTCTGAGCCTGACGAAGCGAACGGGGGAACGGCATATGAGGATAAAAAAGGAGTGAAGACGTCAGTTTTTCGATGTGCTTGCAGATTTTTTTTCAGCCAATATACTCTACTATGCTTTCATTCCATAAAAGACTCACTTTACAAATATTAGCCTTGAAAGGGAGGCTACTTAGTAATGTACACCCCTGCAACTTCCCTGCAGACCCTTAATCAAGAGACAAAAACTTTTCCATTCTTGTTGTCACCATACTTTTGTACTCTCAAAAATCAAAAATTGCAAATAGTCGCAGTGTATTTGGAGGTCGGGGTTATTGCGAAGTGGTGTAAAATTCAGAGAATTGAAATAGAATAAACAAGTTTCGTACCTTTTATTTGGTATTATACTGGTTAGGTACTACGAGGCAATTAGGGTGAAAATCTCTTTTGCCAAAAAAAAACCCGTTGCTTTCAGTACGCTGCACGAATTAAGGTTAAAAAATCAAATGTAAGACTGGGTTGGGCCTTGAACAGCTCGACTTAATTTATTAGACATACTTCATTTCTGGATGAATGGGAAGCATTTTGCCTTCTTGCCTTCAGTTTAAATGCTGAGCAACATAGCGAATCTGTCCTGGACTTGCAATTCCTTTGACTCTACAGCTAGAAAGTTGCATCTTGAGCAGCAAAAAAAGAGAGAAACAATGAAACTGTTCTTTGTACTAAACGTCAGAAAGTCACGGCGAGCTTCAATGTCAAATGCTTGACATTCCAGGTCCATAACAAATATAAGCATGTGTCGCAGTCTACGCAGAAGAGCAATATATTGAAACTGGACAGGATGCAGGCTCTCTTTGAAAGTAATGAAAACAATAACACGGCTAGTCATACTCAATAGAAAACTGATTAGGACTCCTGTTTCACCTTTTCTGACCACAATGTTGTGCGTTTGTACTTTACACCTTGTTTGTACTGTAAATACAGTGGCCCGGAGTTAACCTAATTTACGGGCGTGAAAAATATATCCTACTCGGTATTGCGTGAGGAGAACGGGAAATAAGAGTAAGCCATATGTGGCCACTTAAGACATAGCTACACTATCTACTTCCCGAATCCCGAAGATAAGAAGCAGATATAGACTTTTGGGCGAGCAAATTCTATCCTGACAAATATATTTTTAAGAGGACAAGATCGATTCACACGAGGGGAAGGACATTTAATAGCTTGGGAAATGGGCCGGGACGAGGAAAATATCTCTTGAAGAATTTATTTGCAACTCGAATTTATTTTCGAGGATGAAATTATCACACGAGCACTCAATCTCTGTTTTCTGAAAGTAAGCTCTGTGTGTAGAGCTTGATAGAATTTATTGCCAGTAATAGACTTGATATCAGTTTGAGCTTTGTCGAAAAGTCTAGGTCTATGTAAATAAGTTGACTAAACTTTGTTATTCAGGCAAGATACACACACACAATTCATTTTACGATCGAGAAAGTAGTAGTCGGGGGATGAAGAGCCTGAAGCGCTCTTAAACGACACTTTCGGCACTCCTCCTCGTCTTGGGCAAATAATGGCTTGCAATGCAGCAGCACAATGCTCCCCAACATTCGTTCGCTTTGCTTCGCTCTCGAGGAATAAACGACCTCCCCTCATCTCATTTGCCGTAATAGCCTCTCTCAGCAGCCTCGCGGCCTCAGATTTGTCCTCTTTGCTCCTTGTGCACGTAGACATTTGCTTAAGGGAGATAGGTGACTTGGTGAAACATCATCATCATTAAGTATGCACAAGATATAGGGTAAGGTCGATTGAGCCAAGCAAGGGGGGAAATTAGTGATCATTTGCCGCAAGAATCTGGCCTCAATCTTGCCACTGAGAGACGCCGGAGGCTGCGTTATGCATAATGGGGTCAATGATGTGATCAGATAGCCGTCTCATCGATGTCTTTAACGTCTTTAACCCTTTTTGTATGCTCCTCTTGCTCCTTCTCGGTGGTCTCGGAGGCTGCAGCCCGAGCGGCCTCGACTACATCCTCGAGGTGGGTGAGAGTTGCCGAGGTGATGACATATGTGTCCGCTTTTTCACTTGACCCGCCAATTGTTTTCCCCTTGTCTATTGATTTTGAAGTCGATTTTGCGACCTCGGACAAGGATTTGGCAGCGTCGCGAAACGCGGCCGACGGCCTCCGGGCAGCGGTGGCCTCCTTCTCGGCCTCCAATTGTTTGGCCTTTTCAAGGAGCTCGCGTCGACGCTTCTCAAATATCTCCTCGGGAAACTCGAACTGATCCTTCAGGACCAATTTATTCTTGGCCTCCTTCCACTTCTTGGCAACCTCGTTGAGCAACGGCGAGGCCGGCGCGCCCAGCTTCTTGACGGCCGGAGCCAAGCCTGAGGTCGTACCCGATGAGGTCGCGTGCTGCGACATGTTCCCCAACAGGACGGACTTGTTCTCGATCTCAAACTGCATCGTCTCTTTATCCACCTTGCAGACGGCGAAGCTGACGCTCTTCCGGCGGCTGTGCCTCAGGGCCGAGTTGAAGTGGGGGTGGGGTGCCAGGACTCCATCGGGGTCTTCCTCGTCGTCCTCGTCGCTGTAATTGTCATCGGCGTCTGACTCGTCCATTCCTGGTTCACACGTGTACTCATCGTCTTGAACGTGACCACCACGGCCTCCACCACCGGCCTCCATGCGGATTTCTGCCGCCGCAAATCTGGCTCGCTTCACCGAGGCCGACGTCTTCGGAATGCCCTTGGTGGTATCCCACGTCTTCCACAAGTACATGAAGTAGATCCAGAACATCAGGGCCAGCGTCGACAGTACACAACCGATCGAGCCGAGGACAAAGACGCGGAGCAGAAAAAATTGGCGCTCGTACTCTTGCAGCTCTGTCAGCGGATTCTGCGTGGTGCTGCTGCTCGAGGCCGTAGCGTTCCCCGTCAACGTTTCGCCCGCAGCAACGTCGAGGCCGAGGTTGGAATTTGTATTGAGGCCGTGATTTGCATGAGAATTGGGTGTCAGCGCCGAGGCCATCGGATCTCCCGTCGAGGCCGGCGATGCTGAAGAGGCCATCGAGGATGGAGAACGCGAAGGCAACGAACTCGGCGAGGACGGTATCGAGGTCGTCGATGTCCTCGGGCGTTCGTGAATAACCAAGTTAACTATTGCCTGTCTCAATTCGCCATATCTAAAAATGGGAGAGAAAGAAAGGCCTTTCTTTAGAGAGCGAAGTCAGCTAAGAAACGGCCGGAGGCTTTTAGGCTTGATTGCATGAAACATTAAACAGGGGAGCTCCATCTACCTAAGTAAATGTCGGACTCCTTATCCAAATTGGCCTCTCTGCATATCGATAGTCTATTTACGAGGTAAGGCCTACCTTCGTGAAAAACCGGTGTAGTATTTTTCGACCTCGCACATCCATGGGCCTCGATCGCGGGCGCTGAGATTGTGGATGCGGAGGCCGCACTCCTTCTTGTTGTAGTCCCCGATGAACTCGAGCTTGCCGTCGGGAAAGTCACAGCCGATTTCTTGGACCCCGTAGCCCGAGGAGACCCACTCGAAGTCGCAAAACCTGTCCATGTGGATCCAGCGACACCACTCCCAGTAATGGTCTGCCTGGCACTTGACCTCGACAACCTCGTCCTAAAGCGAAATGAAGGCGTATATTATCAAATGTAAACATCTACTTTGGTCGTTCTTACCTCCTGCTTAACGATTTTTCGAGTAAAGTTGTGCAATAGGTTGAAGGGCTTCTCCTTGCCGAAGTGAAAACCGTGGGCGAAGACGATGTAGAGGCTGAAGCAGGTGAACAAAAAGAGGACGGAGAGCATGGTGATGCACTCGCAGCACCGTTGGCGTTGATAGAAAATGGCGTTCCTCTGTAGGAGGGCAGTCACCCGAGCGTTGTGCTCCTCCCTTCGCAATTGGCGGAGGGTGTGCTGGAGGTTGATGCTGAGCATTCGGGCGCTGCAACGCCTCGATCCATTGGAAACGCTTTCAGGATCGGCCTGACTTGGAACGTCAAGGTAGCACGTTGGATCGGATGTGGGAGGAACGACGAGCGAATTTCGCGAAGTCGCCGATGGCCTCCGCAAAGCCTCCATTGGTATTGCTGGTTGTTGAAGGCTGCTCGGACTCGACATGACTGACGGAGAGCCCCTTCCTTTAAGACTCTCCCCATCTACACTTTCTTCGACCTCGTTCATTTCCATGATGCTGGTTTTGTTTGTTTTTGCCCAAATACGAGTAGGCCTATATACTTATGTAGGATATGTCTTGACCGACCTCGCGCCTGTGATTTCACACTTGGGAAATCTTTTCTGCCATCACCACTTTTTTGTACGCCTTCTGCAGAGAGAAAGAGAGAGAGACTCCAAAGCAAGTGGCCTCGGAGGCCGCTCTCAACAAACTGAGCCAATATGTTCCCTACTGCTTCTCTTATTCTTTCTTCTCTGGTCTGTTGGTTAGATGCTGCAGTATCTAAAGCAAATATGTAGCATGTTCTACGGACTGGTATAGAGGGCATAAATATCTACACATTCTAGCATACATGTACGATATCGCGCATCTCCTGTCGCGCGTCTTGCGGAAGAGGTCCGCATGAGGCTGCGAGGACGCCAAACTGAGCAAAGACGAGAAGTTCGTGAATATCAAAAAGCCAGAGACAGAGAGGAAGAGAAGAGAGAGGATGTTAGTGTTGGACATTAAATTACAAGTTTAGAAATGCGCAGTCATTGGAACGTGTTTGTTTGAGAACCAACCGCAGGAGAAGTTACAGAGGTTACACCACCGCCACTACGACCTCCGCAGGGGCAGGCGACTTTTTCGAGGCTGGTTTTCTGTTGTTTTCGACTATTAGCAGACGCAGAGAACCTCGCGAAGCGACGGTGGCTGGCTGCGTTCGTTTGTGGAAACTGTGTATTATAATAGGATGGGAAGGAGGGAGGAGGAGGCCGAAAAAACTTTTGTTTCCAAACTTTTCCTCCGCTCTCTCGTAGCTAACAGACTGAGTCGATAGCAGAAGGAAGCGTCCGTCTGAGAACAACGAAAGTAGCAAATATCCAATGGATGAGCTATGAACATGGCCCAAAAGATGTGTTGTGTAGGTGGGTGTATTTCAAATCTAATTACATATATAGCCTTGACAAAACCTGACCCTTGATGGTGACAGCCTGCTCGCGGACCTTCATAGCGTGGAGAATGTTGGCGTACGACCACGTGAGGCCTTCGGCAGAGGTCTGCTCCCCGGTGTTCTTGTCGATCTGCTCGTCCACCCTGCCGCCGTCCTTGTTCACGTGCCCGTAGAGACGCGTCATGACAGCATCGCCAGCCTCCATCTGCCTCAACGCAAGCTCCATCATGGTGGCGCCCTTCGCCAGACCCAACAGGTCCATCCAAGACTCGTTGGCCTCAGGATCCAGAACAAAATCGCCATTGTCCTTGACGTTCTTCAGATTGGCCTCGGCACCCAAGTAGAAGACCTCGGCCAAGGCGGCGGTCAAGAGTTGCCACGGGTTTCCGCCCGCGTAATTGTCACCAGGATAGCGTCCGATCAAGATACCGGGAATGCCGGCGGCAATCTCCTCCCGGTTGATGGGGTACTCGTCGCAGAAGGTCTTGGCGTAAACTTTGATGGTGTCGGCGGCCTCGCTCGAGGTCGGGCCGTACAGGAACTCCCCGAAGGTGGCGATCGAGTGGATAACGGCGCCGTCCTGTTGCCGGTTGGTCGACTCATAGATGTAGCCGTTCGTGTAGTGACCTCGTACGGATTCGAGAATGTTTGAGGCCACGCTCCTGTATTGGCCTCCGTCTTGGCCGATCTTCTCGGCAAAATCGGCTGCCACGTTCAGCGAGTAGACGAAGGCCATGCGGTTGAAGTAGAAGTCGTTCGACTGAACCTCCTCCCAGAGGTCGCAGCCGTTGGACTCCCAGTTGGCCGTCACCCACTCGAGGTCGAGCTTGACGAGGTCCCACAGCCTCGAGGTATCCTCGCCGGCATCGGCCAACAGCATTCCATACTTGGAGATGGCCATGGCTCTCAATCCTGGTCCATCGGTCTGGGGTCGGCACCAGCCTCCGTCATAGGGGTCGCCCGACGGGATGTAGAACTTGGGCTCGATACGCACGTCGACGTTCTGGTCGGGTTTGTGTTGGACGACGCCCACCCAGTCGGCGTACTTCTCGAGCTCGGGCTTGACGGTGTCGAGGTTGTTGTCGTTAATTTCCAGCCAGGCCTTGATGCTCAAGCCGGCGTCTCTCATCCAGTGGTAGTAATAGGAACCTCCAGGGGTATCAGGATCTCGAGAGGCCACCACAGCGCCTACTCCCTCAACATTGAGATTGTTCTTGTACAAGTCGTACCTGTCATGCCATCCAATCCATAGATCAATGTACTTATATAAAAAAGGATATATTTAGATATTTATTACGTACATTGTGTCAATATCCGATTGCGTGAAGCCGGGGTCGGAAGCGGACCAGACGATCTTGTCGCAGTTGCTCGGTGGTGGTGTGACGTCGCTCTTGTAAAAGCACCAGGGAATGTCGCGGCTATTATCCTTTGAAACGGGGCTCCAGCAGCAGTCCTTGGCCTCGCAGCCTGCTTGGTCGATCCCGAAAAACCCGCAGTCGACGCGATCGGGTATTTCCACATCCTCGCAATTGCCTTGGCCTCGAACGCCGGAGGCAGACAGGCATAAAACGACGGCTGTAAATGCCAGCATTTTTGTCGAGGCCATAATGAGGCTACCGCACGACTACGGCAACAATCTCTAATTGTCCCAATATTTAAAGTCGAGTATCTGAGGTAGGCTCACATTATCTCAGTTCGTACCTCGATTCCATGTCCTGTTGCCTGTTGTTGTTTGTGTTTTTGTACAAACAGTTCAAAGTCCAAGAACTACAGAGATACTTACTTGCATTAAAGCAAACTAAGTAAGTGTGATATCAATTATCAAACGAAAAGGCAATGTTGCCTGACGTCAAGGGATTAGTGCCGTTAAAGTTTTTAAGAAAACACGTATTTAGAAAACAAAACATTAGCATAAGTAGTAAAATCGTTTGACATTTTGATGTGTCCTTATGCAACTATCGAAAAAATAGCCTAGCTATGCATATCGACCACACCATCTCCCAAATTACATATGATGCTTATATTGCCTGATGCGCATCCACTCGCTCGTTATCCCCTGCTGCTGCTCGCTTATCGATTTCCAAACGTGCACCACACAACACATCCATGATGGTAAAAAAAGATATTGAGGATTTTTTGTGCATTCTGCGGCAACATTTAAGTAGAAGGCGGGGCCCATTAAATAAATAGATTTTGAGCTAACTCAAAGTTAGTAGTAAGGTAACTCAGGCAATGGATTCAATCCTTGATATCACTGAAATGGTCCGACAAGCCACCCAGATTCTTCTCTCCCGGGACGTCCATTGGAGGTGGAGAAAATTCCCGTTTCTGTGTATGCATAACACGGTAACACCAGCAGTAAACATTGCATCGTTTGTTGGCTGCTGCGCTGACGGCGTTAGGCAATGGGAAGCCACTACTATTTACTTACTAGATACTTGCTACCGCATCTACCATCTTCTCCCTCCTTCTCCCTCCTTGCTCTACGTATGGCAACGACAACGCAACGGTGAGAACGCGAGGACGGAGGCCGTTCGAGGCTGCGGCCTCGAGGAAGAAAAAGCTTGCACACCGATAATGGATGACCATTGGACGCAAAAGCCACATACCATTATGGTACAAAACGAACCACAAATCCACTGTG
>JAAUYL010028109.1_pt1 | contig 12563 bp, 12 predicted proteins | sample 7278011 | NCBI WGS metagenome assembly JAAUYL01 (sample SAMN14350225, study PRJNA611818) | marine sediment metagenome | isolation source: surface marine sediment (1.8m) | place: French Polynesia: Moorea | collected 2018-08 | reverse complement strand
CTTGAGGGCTATCAGCCTATCTTGTAATTCCCTCCTGGGGAGTTGTTTTTTCTCTTTTTCGTAATGTTCTTTAGTGGTGTGCAGCGCCCAATTATAGACCCATCTAGCGCAGCCGAAGTGTTTGGCAAGACTGATTTTTTGCTCTTGGTTGGGGTATATTCTGTATCAGGGCAATCACTAAGGGGGCTATCCATCTCCCTTCAAGTGATCTTTGATCATTATGGCAGGGAGAATTCCGCCCCTATTGTTAAATAGGCAAATTCGCAAGCTGCTCAAGACCAAGGTATCCTTCACAGAATCAAGATGCTCCTCCCATAGAGAGACTTGCTGGAGGAGGCTCAAGAAAAGGAAATAAAGAAGGTCGTGCCTTGCGGGCTTGTCTCCAAGCAGATCTTGCCCCCCATCCCCTCCAGGAGCTGACGCACGAAGGGAAGCCCTATCCCCTTGCCGCCGGTGGTGAAGTAGAGATCGAAGATATGGGGCGCCACATCGGGGGGAATGCCCCGTCCATTGTCCTTGACATAAAGGTTGTGATCGTCCGTGCAGCCGATCTCTATGCGGGTAGCGCGGGCGTGGCTGCCATTCTTGATGAGATTGGCAATGATGTTCCCAAAGAAGACGGGATGGACGGTCGCTTGAAAGTCTTGGTCTTCATGCCACACCACCTTGCTCTGTTCTTGGTAGATCTTCGGCACAAAGACGAGTCCCTTGCGGGCAAAGCCGAGGATCGAACCTGTCTTAAGGTCTTTTTGCTTGAGGGTACCCTGCCTGATCAGTGCATCAAAAGCATCGGGCAGTTCCCGCATGATTTCTTCTCCGTGATTGAGCATGTCAATGCTGTTCTGGAGCTCTTGCTTGTATTCTTCTTCGCTCACGGGGGAGAATTCATAATAGGTCTTTCCCTGCTGTGTCGTTTTTTTCCTCTTCTTGCGAAGGAATGCATCTATGCTCCGGGGATAGAGCTGCAGGATCGTACGGACGGGCGAGATGTCATGATTGTAGCCAAGCGACCATATTTTGGAGCTCCGAAGATAGGAGGCGATGACCTGCTCTTTGAACTGCATGAAGATCAAACCAACGAGCAGCGTATATCCCACCGCTACACTGGCATGCCAGATCGTAGTGCCAAGCATCTTTTCCTGCACCGGACTGAAGCGTGCCACGGTCCAGGCGAGGGTACTTCCTGCCCCGAGCAAAGCGAGGAACATATTCTGATCGACGAGGATCATCAAGACGATCAAGGAAATGATCAGCAGGAGCAAGTTGACCTGGTTGTTTGGATTGTAGAGGAACGAGAGCGTATAGCTAAAAGGCAAGCCATAGCCGAGCGCCATATAGTAATAGAGGGGAAAATAGCGCTTGAAAGGCTGCTGCCACCGATTGTGCAGCAGCAGACCCGTACACAGGAAGAGTCCTGCGCCGCGTACCCAGAAGAAGACATTCAAGTTGGCGGGATGGGGCTGCGGGGCCGTCAGCTCCGGCAGCATCCAGGAGAAAGAGAGAAACATCCCTATAAAGACCGGCGCGCTCCCTTGGGTCGCGATCTTATCGGTCGCCCAAGGGAGGAGGTTCTGGAAAAACATATAGACCGAAGAGGATTCCTTGAGACTGGCCAGCTTATCGGTCGTCCATTTCAGCGGATCTTGGAAAAACTTAGCCTCCTTGGAGGCTTTCTTGAGGGCGTGTCTCTTTTCCCCCCGAGACTCAAAGGCAAACCCGCCATGGATCAGGCAATGGGTGGCTAAGGAGATGAAAAGGGCGCAGAGTATCGCTATGGGAAGAACCAAAACTATTTTTCTACGAAAAATTAAAGTTTTCCATACTTCTAAGTTATCTAAATAGATATAATTCATCTGCACCAGACTCCCTGAAATTAGGACTGCTATGAAAGTCCCCACCATACCACTCCAGAACACTTTCGAATCAGTCTTGAGTCCCAAAGCATAGAACAGCGACGGCACCAGGAATATCCCTAAAGAACGCTCAGTCAAGGCAATCACAGTAGAAACCAAAGATCCTTTTAAGAAAAGGGCGATGAGCGTAGCTGCACCGCCTGCCATGATGGAGATTCCAGGAATAAGATATTTGAGATCAAGCTCTTTTTTCTTGTCCTGGAAGGGTTGTATCAAGTCGCGGATCACCACCACCACGAGGGAATTCAGGAAAGAATCTGCCGTCGACATGACCACCGCCAGGAACATGACCAGGAGCAGCACCACTGTCCAGGGATTTCCCTGAAAGAAGGATTTGGTGATGGTTAGAAATGAGATATTTTCAGAAATTTTACCAACTCCATGCTTGAGCAGCAAGCCAAAGCCAATAAGCAGGAGTAAAACCCTTATCAATATATAGAAAACTGTAAGTCCATAAAAGGAGCGTTTCATCTGCACAACATTGCGCGCCACCAAGAGTCGATTGATGATCGGTGCAGCAAAGAGAAGAAATGTATTCCCACCAACAGCACCAAAGATTATCCCCCAGAATCTTGGATTATCCCCGAGGCGGAAGTGGGTATCCCTATAATCTTGATAGAGGGTGGTCATCAAATTTTGGACACTCCCCACAAGTTGCCCTGTCCCATCCTCTAGCTGGAAAATGCGATAGACAATAAAGAGAAAGCCCAGGATAAGACAGACAAACTGAAAGACATCGGTAGCCGCTACAGAGCGGATGCCTCCCACAAGGGTATAGACGGTGACCACGATACCCATGGCTACGATCACACGGACCGGATCTATATGAAGGGCGTGACAAATGCTGCTCACCGCAATGAACTGGGCAGCCAGCAGCAAAAGAGAAGTAACTACAGAAAAGAAGCCGGTAAAGATTTGGGCGGACCTTCCGTATAACTTGCCCATGATGTCTCCCAGGGTATAGCACTCTTGGAGCCCGATAAACTTTGTAAAGAGATAGCTGCTTACAAGCATTATGGAGAGTGGCACAAGACCTACGCAAACAAAAAAAGGAAAAATTCCTTTTCCCATTTCTTGGGCAGAAGTAATTACAGCACTCACATATTTAGCCCCAATGACCGTAGCAATCAAGGTAATGGCCAGCGTTCCGGTCCCCATCTGCTGGTTGGCGAGGGCATAGCTCCGCAGAGAATTTAGGTGCGATCCCTGATAGAGTCCGATGCCCAGGTTGACCAAGAGAAAAATTCCGATGACTATATATAAAGTGTAAGGAGGCAAGCCCGCAAGAATGTCCACGATGTTTGATAAAAGAGTTTGCTTCGGCAATCAAGCCGAAAGACAATGATATACTTTAAAATCAAGTAAAAAAATTGTACCGGGCACAATGAAAAAAATGCATGCCCAGCGCGGGGAGGAGTTCATGGATAGGGTTGTACTTTTGGCGGCAAGCTTCAGCTTCCTTTTTCCCTTGTCATGAATGTGCCTATTCTTTTTTGTAGCCACGAGGTCAACTATGATCGGGTGGACGCGGATCAGTGGGGAAAAGCCTTACGCAAGATCGCTTGGGCCCACAGCAAGCAAATAGAGCAGCTCACTTATATTTTTTCGCATGATGCCTATATCCATAAGCTCAATCGAACGCACTTCGCCCATGATGCACTTACAGATGTGATTACCTTCGGGTTCAGCGAAAGTCCCCGCCATATAGAGGGCGAGATATATATCAGCATAGAGCGGGTCGCAGAAAATGCCGAGAAGTTTGGGGTCCCTTTTTGCCAAGAGCTGGGGCGTGTCATGATACATGGGTTGCTTCATCTTTTGGGCTATGGAGATGAAACACCCGCGGCAAGAAGAGAAATGAAAAAAAAGGAAGAGGAGTACCTGTACAATGCTGACTTCCTAGGGCTGTGGCACGCGCCGGAAAAGCTTAAGTCCTGAATATGGTCTGGGCAGCTTTTGTGGTAGCTTTCATGACTTCTTGCAGGGAAAGTTCCTTGTAAGCAGCTAGTGCAGAAGCTATGTGCCGGATGTAACTGGGCTCATTGCGCTTTCCCCGATGAGGGTGCGGCGCTAGATAGGGACTGTCTGTTTCCAGTACCAGAGCGGAGATGCTTAGTTCCTGTATGATCGCCGGCAAGTCACTTCTGGGAAAGGTGAGCAGCCCACCAATGCCAAGGTGGAAGCCTAAGTCGATGATCTTTTGTGCTTGGGTCCGCGTGCCCGCAAAGCAATGAACTATCCCTTGGGGTATTTTACTCTTTTTGATGGTGGTGATCACTTCCTCTAGGCTATTGCGGGCGTGCAGTACTGCGGGGAGTTGATGGAAGCGTGCCCATTCCAGTTGGTGCTCCAGCGCCCGTTGCTGCTCTTTTTTGTAGGCTGTAGTATGATGGAAGTCAAGACCCACTTCACCAATGGCTACAAAGGCATGGCGTTCGAGCCATGGTGCTAGCTGAAGGAGTTTTTCTCTATAGTCGACTCCTACATCGCACGGGTGCAGTCCCAGCATGGCACGACAAAGGGTGGGGTAGCGCTCCTCTATCCGACACATTGGGAGGACGGTCTTTTCATTCAGGCTGGGCATATAGATCCGTGTGACCCCCGCCTCCTGACTGCGGGCAATCACTTCATCAAGGTGGGCGCTATATTGCGCATCATAGAGGTGAGCGTGTGTGTCAGTGAAGGAGGAAAGCGTAGACATAAAGATTTATTTCAGAGTGTACATCGGGCGTCTTTTTTCCTTCTCATCTTGCCGAGGGTCAAATGGAGCGCTGCAGGTATTTTCTCCCTTGTACACCTTCGACGTCTATTTGTGCAGGCTATTTTCATAGCCTACATAAGGGATCGCTTTTCTCAGGGCTCTCTGCCAGTTGTGTAGATAACGCGCTGCCAGGTTCTTTTTTTTAATGATCAAAAGATTTTCGCGGTTTCTCGTTTCGGCTGCTTTGCTCCAGTTAAAAGAGCCAGTAAGGACCGTAGTGCCATCTAGGATCATCACTTTGTTGTGGGACAAGCCGGCTACTTTGTCGATAAAGATGGCGGCGCCCTCTTTCTGCAGGTGGGGCAGCTGCGACCATGGATGCTGGCTCTGCTCTCTATCTGCCAGGATGGTTACTTCTATTCCGCGCTCTATGGCGCGCCCCAGTGCATCGGCGATGGGTTTGGAGGTGAAGGCAAATGCATAGACACAAATGGTGGTGTCGGCTTGCTCGATGGCTTGTACGGTGGCTTCTGTACAGCCTCCGCGGGGACTAAAAAATACTGCCACTTGATCCTCATGCGCTAGAGGCATGGGGGGGATCTCGACGAGCTGCTGATGGGTGGTGTAGCCGGCGGCAAAGCCGGCTATGATAAGGACTAGCTTGGAGCCATTTTTTTTGAAGTGCTTTATTTTTTTTGTCATTCGAGCGAATTTCGATGGAGGAAGCGGCACGCCTGCTGGCGGGGGCGCTTAGGTTTGGGCCCCTTTGGGGTGGGTCGCTGGATTGGTTTTTTTGATGGAGTAGCCGCTGCCGTTGTAGGGGCGCTTGTGGGTACTTTTCTGGCAAGTGGGGGAGCAGGCGCCTTGTTGCTTTTCACTGCAAGGGGGACAGAGGGGCATGTGCATGTGGCAGGTCGGGTTCGCACAGTTGATCATGCGGTAGGAGGGCGTGTGGCAGGCGTGGCAGCGACTGATGATGGAGGGTTTTTTCCGATTGATGGGGAGGGTGATTCGCTCGTCGAAGACGTAGCAAACGCCCCGGAAGCCATTGCCGTCAGTCTGTTGTCCATAGCCGATGATGCCGCCCTGGAGGTGGTAGACATGGGGGACTTTTTTGACTTGTGTGAGGTAGTCGCGGGCTTTTTCGCATTTGATGCCTGAGGTGCAGACGAGCAGGTATTTTTTGTCTGTGCGGAAGTTGAGGGGAGCTACCTTCTGGGGGAATTCGCGGAAGTTGTCTATGTCGAAGGTGCGGGCTTTTTCTAAGGTGCCGAGGCGGTGTTCGTAGTTCGAGCGGACGTCCATGATTTCTGTGTCGGGCTGGTGGCGCATCGCTTCGAACTCCTGGGGAGTGAGATAGTGGCGCTCTTTGGGATGGGGGCTGGGGGTGATGTGCGGGAGTCCGGCGTGGACGATTTCTTTTTTGAGGCGCACGCATAGCTTGTGGTGGACATGTGCGGGGGTGTCCATTTGATTGAGGGTGAGGGTGGCGAAGCGGGGGTCGCTTCGCAGGTAGGCGATGTAGGCTTGGCAGTGGGGGGATAGCCCTGAGAGGGTTCCGTTGATTCCTTCGGGCGCTATTTTGAGGCGTCCGTGGAGGTGGTATTTGAGGGCCTGCTCGTGGTGGGCTTTTGCGGTGGCTTGTGGGCTCTTGAGCGGGGTGTAGCAGTAGAATTTCAGGACTTGGTACTTTTTGTTCATAAGGAATGAAATCTTAGAAAGGAGATTCTAGGAGGACCGACTTCCCTTCTTTGGAGGAAGGTAGTCATCGAGTGCCTTGCGCCATTTCTTGGTGAGTTGGCAGTCTATGCTTTTCAGCAGGTCGGCGCGGTTTTGCTCATTGAGGAACTTTTCGCTGGTGAGGCGCTCTATGTTGTACGCCTTGCAGATATCGGTGATGATGTAGGTATAGAACCAAGATCTGTTCTTCCTCCTGGGGAAAAGCCAAGATTTATAGTAGTCCACGAGTGCGGTGCCGGCGAGTTTCTTCTCTATAAAGTCGTAGGGAGGTTTGGTGGGCTGGAACCCTGCGGGGAATCCGGCGAACTCAAATTCGGCCGGGGCGATGAACTGGGCGAGCTCTTTTAGGGTTTTGAAACCTGTGTCGCCAAGGATTATCACGAGATCTTTTTGTTTTTCTTTGGCTTCGAAGTATTCGATGAACTTTCTTACTTTTTCTTGTTCTCTTTCTTCTTTTCTCTCGCGCTCTTTCTCTTTCTCCCGTTCTTCTTTCTTTTTCTGCAGTTCTGGGTCTGTAGGTCTCTTCATTCTTAGTGTAGGTAAGAGGCTTGTTTGATGCCCGGGAGATGTATTTGCTCTTGGGGGACTGCTTTTTTTCTTTTGATGGGCTCTGTTCCCATAGGCTTTGGGCATCTTTTGTAGTGGGTACAATGCTATAAAAGCAGAGGGCAAGTACCAAATTTCATCTGTGGGACACATGGCAGACTCTGTCCTCATAGGTCGAAAAGGCGCTCCTTTGGACGAAGGTCTCAGGCACACTTCTTTGCTCTTCCCGCCCCCGTCTCTCCAGCGACAGGGGACGCATGGAGCGCGCCCGAAGTGAAGCACTCTTCGCTTTTCACACCGGGGCGGCGAGCCCCATTTGCCGCCTTGCTCTGGGGAGCTACTTCCTTCTGAGTGCCTGGAAAAAGGACTGAAGCAGCTGGCGGCTCTCTTGGGCATAGAGCCCTTGTACCACTTCTATCCGGGGGAAGAGCAAAGAGGGACTCCATAGGCTATAGCCCCGTTTGGGATCCGCAGTGCCATAGACGATCCTGCTGATCTGACTCCAGGAGCAAGCCATGGCGCACATCGGGCAAGGTTCTAGCGTTACGTATAAGGTAGTGCCGCGGAGATATTTTTCTCCCTGGGTCGCAAAGCCCTCTTCCAGGGCCAGGAGCTCCGCATGGGCGAGACTTCTTTTTTCGGTTTCTACTCGATTGTAAGCCGCTCCCAGGACCGCGCCATTGGCGACCAGCAGGGCACCCACAGGTACCTCGCCCTCCCGATAGGCGGTGGCGGCCAGGGCCAGGGCTTCTTTCATATAGTGCTGATCGATGCGCTCCTGCGCGGGGGATGGTTTTTTATCGGGGGATATTTTTTGAGGCGCCACGGCTTTTCGGGTGAGTTATTGGACGCTTGGGGCAGCGGCTTTCAGCTGCTGGTCGGCGGCGCGCAGCGCTTCAAGAAGACCTTCCATATGCCCCGCCAGCATGTGAGAGAGATGATGATCGGTATAGTTGATGCGGTGGTCCGTGACGGCGCTCCGTGGATAGTTGTAGGTTCTGATTTTTGCCGAGCGATCTTGGCTGCCCACCAGGGATTTGCGCTCCTCCGAGATGGTGGCTTGCTGTGCTTTTTTCGCTTGGGCATTGACCCGCGCCCGCAGGATCTGGAGCGCTTTGTCAAAGTTCTGAATCTGCGACTTGCCATCCTGGCAGGAGACCACAATGCCGGTGGGCTTGTGCGTCAGGCGCACGGCGGAGTAGGTCGTGTTGACAGATTGTCCCCCCGGTCCGGAGGAGCAAAAGGTCTCTTTGCGGATGTCTTTCATGTCCAGCGTGACTTCTACTTCAGCCATTTCGGGGAGGACGACTACACTGGCGGCGGAGGTGTGGAGCCGTCCTTGGGTCTCTGTAGCGGGGACGCGCTGGACGCGATGGACGCCTGATTCATACTTTAGGACGGCATAGACGTTTTTCCCTTGTACGGTGGCAATGATTTCCTTGTATCCTCCTGCAGGGCCGGGGGTACAGTCCGCGATGTGGAGCTTCCACCCCTGGAGCTCTGCATAGCGGTGGTACATGCGGAAAAGATCCCCGGCCCACAGGGCTGCTTCGTCGCCCCCGGTTCCGGCACGCACTTCTAGGACTATATTTTTTTCATCATTGGGATCTTTGGACTGAAGGAGGACTTTCAGTCTACGTTCTATGGCGTCTTTCTCTCTGTGGAGCGCTTCGTCTTCTTCTTTCGCCATGGCGAGGAGTTCTTGCTCCTTTTCCTCGTGGAGCACCTTTTGATTGGCGGCGCAGGCGTCCCTATTTTTTTTCCAGGCGCTGATTTGCGCTGCAATGGCCGATACTTCTTTATACTCTTTGTGGAGGGAGACGAAACGCTTCTGATCCTTGACCAGTTCGCTGTCGCCCAGGAGCTCACTGAGCTCCTGGAAGCGCCTTTCATAGGTCTCCAGCCGTTGGGTATCTTCGGTGATCATGATTGCTCGGGGTAGGGGACGCGCCACTTGCTGCCAGGAGGTGCCCCGCTTCTGTGCACTGACTCGACTTGCCCATTGGGGCGGGGCAAGGTAATCAAAAGAAAAAATTGGCACGGCGCTCCCTTTCGGGGAAGTGGGTCAGGCACTTGTCTCGGTGTCCTCCATTTCCTAAGCACTGCGAAGGGAGTACCCACCTCCAGCGAATGTCCAAGATCTGCCGGCAAGGCGCCTTGGCACTCCAGCACGTCAAGAGAGGAAGCCCAAGGTCCGCTCCATTGATGGAGGAAATACCTATTTGCCCTTTGTTTTGGCCCTTTCGAAAGAGCCTCTGTATTTGCCCCGCTTTTTATTGCTTAACTTATTTACTAACCCAACAATGATGAATCACCACAAAATACTCCCCCTCTTCCTAAGTCTCTCTGCATTCTCCCATGGTGCCTTTGCTTCAAACCGAAACCAGAAACAAAATGAAAATGATCTTAAAGATTCTAACACAATAGAAAGTAAATTCAAGTCAACCAAAATCAAAAAAAAAGATCAAAAAAATATGTATAGTAATTTTAATAAATACGGGAAAAACATCCCCCAATTCAACGATCTAAAAAATGAGAAAAAGAATTTTTTAAACCAAAACCAAAACCAAAACCAAAACCAAAACCAAAACCAAAACCAAAACTCTAAATCCTCATGGCTTGTCCAAAAGATGAAGAAGAATCCAATAACCACAGGTATCTTAGGTACTGTTCTGGTGTGCAGTGTAGGCTATGGCGCATATAGCTACAACAGCTCTGCTCCGCAAGAAGCCCCCAAAAAATGGACGGAAGAAGAAGACGACGAAACCGAATATGACGCCTAAAAATGTATTGTTCTTTCGTGGAACTTGATGGAAAAAGGCAACCCTTCGGGTTGCCTTTTTTTTTGCGCCGCCCGCAATTCCGGGACTGAGAGCACGCCCTCCCAGGAGGGATGAGGCACTCTCTTTGGCAGGATGTGTTGCCTTCCTGTCGCGCAATGCGGCAAGAAAGAGTTCGCAAAGAAGGCTCCTTCCAAGCAGTGGAGCCTATCTATAGACGACTGCTCGAAAGGCATGCAGAGATGTTGCCCCTTTTGGGGCCCATGGCGGATAAGCTATATTGCCCCCCTGATGATGAAAAAAATCCTTTGCCCCGCACTTTGCTTGCTCGCCCACATGGTGGGCAGTCCCTTGTCCCTTGCCCAAGACCCCGGGCGTCCCTTTTCTTATACCATTCACCGTCCCCACTTTACCTGCTACATCACCTACAGGATCACGGGAGAAAACTATATCAAAATCAAGCGCGTCACGAATGGAAAAGTAGACTACCTCATCCTCCAGGATCTCCAAGAAAGCGATGCGCCCAAAATCCATGAGCTCGTCACCGCCCGTCCCGAATGGTTTAAGTCCTTTATGCCCAGCTTCATTGCCGACTATGGCACTTCCATCACGCGCGCCAAGAACTCCATCCGCCGAGAACGGGGACATAAGCTCGCCATCTTCCACCAAGCGACCCCCCAAGCGTCCCCGCGCCTCATTGGGATCGTCGGCTACCACAGCGAAGGGCTCTATGACCAAGTCCACAAAAGTGTCGATGGCATGTATGCCCTCGGACATCCCGCTTATATACAAGTCAAAGGGGCAGGACTCGTCGCCATACAGGCGCTCTTCAACCTCCTCCTCTACAAAAAAACAGCCGGCACGGTCGTCCTCGTCATCCATCAAGACAACGTCCGCAGCCTTCGCATCGCCCGCAAGCTCAAAATGAAAGAAACCCGCAAAACCCACAAGCACACCCCGTGGCCCTATGCAGAAGCTCCGCACGAGTGCCATGTCTTCCACCTCACTGCAGAAGCCTGGAAAGCCCTCCACTGGGACAAGGCTTGATCTCCGCCCACCCATCCCCTTGAAGAAACTCCTCAAAAGACGCCTCCTCCTCCCCTTCATAGCGGTCCTCGCCCCGCTCCACAGCCAAAGCCCACCCATAGACGCGATAAGCTCCTTTATAACAAGCGGAAAACTGGAGGAATGCGCGTCCCTTTTTAGAAAATTCCAACCCAAAAGTATCCAGCTACAAAGTGGCTCCATAGCTTGGCTTGTGGGAGAATTTTTTGAAGATGCAGAGGAGCTTCATAAGCCTTGCGGATGTATACGTGGGGCTAATCCCAAAGTTCCCCATGGAGTTTTGCTTCATTTCCCCCTGCTCAAGCCCTCAGGCGCCTACCAATATACTCCTCTTGAAGCAGGGGCGGTCTTTTTTTACCATCAATATCATACCACCTGCTTTTCGAAGGGAAGTGAGCAGCTCCTCCAGCTTCAGAAGACCTATGGCCCTCTGCTCACTAGAGAGAATCTACAAGCTTGCGAAGAAAAATACACGCGAATACAACGATTAAAAAATCTAGGATATGCAACCCAATACCCTGCAGAAGAGCTTTCAAGACTTGAAGAAATAAGAAAAAATGAGGACAGCCTCTTAGATCTAGCTGCGCTCATGACCCAGACTTCAAACCAGATAAAGAAGAGACGCCTCCAAGAATATGAAATCTTCCGAAAAATCTGGAACCAACTTTTTAACTCCAAAATAGAGAGGTCGTATAGAGATGCACTGCAACAAATAGCTGCTCAGCGATCTCTTTCTTTCCCTAAAAACTATCAGGAGGCAGATGATTGGGAGCAATGCTGCCATAAGCTAAAAGACACTGAAATATTCAAGCACTTTTCCGACTCACTCCCCCAAATACTTACCCGCCAAGGGCGCCTGGAAATGGTTCAGACCTATGAAGAACTTTCTGCATTTTTTCAAAAGCATAAAGAATACCTACAAAACCATCCTTTAAATAATGGGAAAACTCTAGAAATAGTAGGGAAAAAAGCTCGTTCGTCAAAGAACACGATTTTTATTGCACTGGATAAACTTCAAGAAGAACTGGCAGAGGCACTTGGAGTACGGAATGGTTCACCGACTCAAAAGGCACGAAATGGAACCTCCTCCATGGAGCGCGCTTATGGTTTCAGCAAGTCAAGTAAGAAATATCTCTTGGACGCTTTCCTATGCATCCCAGTCTTCTATGGAATATATCTTTTCGCCCTTTTTCTCCTAGATAAGTATACAAAGAGCCCTGCGCCCAAGAAAAAAAAGAGGCGTCCTAGAAAGAGAAAGAAACCCCGCAAAAAAAAAGCCCATGCCCCCACTTCCCCTTTCCTCAAAAGAGGAAAAGATCATCGATGAACTCACGCCGCTCCTCGATGCCCCTGCCCTGCTGCTTCATCACCTCATGGAGCTGGGGGGCGCCCTGCCGCCCCTCTCCCCTGAAGAGAAAAAAGCGGCCCATCTAGTGCCGGGCTGCCTCTCGCGCGTCTGGCTCCTCCCGGAAGTCATGGGGACACGTCTTTTTTTCCGTGGGCACGCCGAAGCCCTCATCACCGCCGGACTGCTCGCCCTGCTCCTCATCCTCTTCGCCGGGGAGGCGCCCCAAGCCATCCGCGCCTACACCCCCACCTTCCTGACCCGCCTCCGCCTCGACCAGCTCCTCGGTGCACAGCGCAGGAGCGGCTTTCCCCACATGATCGCCGCCTTCCACCAAGCCGCCGCACAGATGGATATCGCGTAGTCCTTACTTTTGCCGACATTCAAACAAATCAAAATGATGACCCCACCCCTGACCCGCGCCCTCCTCGACGAGCTCCAAGCCCAGATCACCCAGCTCCATCACTACCTTT
>JAAUYL010023620.1_pt1 | contig 12569 bp, 10 predicted proteins | sample 7278011 | NCBI WGS metagenome assembly JAAUYL01 (sample SAMN14350225, study PRJNA611818) | marine sediment metagenome | isolation source: surface marine sediment (1.8m) | place: French Polynesia: Moorea | collected 2018-08 | reverse complement strand
ATTCAAAAACGGGGCTTAGTTCAGGGTCTACGAATCTATGTAGAAATTGCGATTATCTCATGCCTCATTTTCATGATTTCTAATATTTCCTCAAAAAATATTTCAGTCACGATACGTTTTCGATCAGAGAAATCATGAAAATGAGGCATGAGATAATCGCAATTTCTACATAGATTCGTAGACCCTGAACTAAGCCCCGTTTTTGAATAGAAGCGTATATGTAGATAATTTCCGCTTTTCTAAAATAATGAAACAATCAAGGTAAAAGTGCTCGGCTGCTCATTTTTGCGAGCATATTTGCAATGTTTTGCAATTGAAAAAATGTTCAGATAGGGGTTCAAAGTCTTGTCTACAGAATACAAAGCAGCAATTGGTGAAGGCTTTCGCTTAAACCATATCAAAATGTCAAGAACACATGAGAGCAATTTTAAAACAATTCTGAGTTTCTACGGCTCACATTTTAGTACAATAAAAATATTTTCAGGGCGAAATTTAGTATTAAATTGACTTCCTCCTCCCATAATTAACCCTACAACATCAAATTGGATGACATCATAGAGTAAAAAACCCTGTAAATTAGAGCATGCAATCGCGGTTTTTCATTTTTTTGTGAATCTATGCGTCATGAATTCATAAAACAATTTTAATAATAATAGGGGAGACCTTGGTACAACCAATGAATAAAACCCTGTTTTGTTTACAAACAAACAGCCACAGAGAGAAAGCTAAAAATAGATTGGCTGAACAGCGCGCGCTAAAAATAACCTGCTCTCATTGGGGCGGAGATTCGCGAGCGGCTCGGGATTGGCTGAAAAGTGCGACGATGCCGGTGAATCCACCAATGAGGAGCCAGGAAAATGCACATTATCAACAATGGTGTGTTGTATTTTTATGCCAATTTCTCGGTTTCAAAGCAGAGCTAAAGCTAAGTTTAAAACACGCAAAGCAAAGTCTCGGCTAAAATAACTGAGACCGAGCAAAGCAAAAAAGGGGTACAATGTATTCTGAGTTGAAGCAGGCTTGAGATACTCTATAAAATTGAACACACGCGATCTGCGCAAGAGTAAATTTGTCTGGGAAGTCATTCAGAGTTATTTTTAGTGGGGCAGTTGTCTATTCAAAGCCAACACTGGTCTCTCTATAAGAGAAACAACTCTGAAGCTAGCCCCATTTTTGTACGATTCGTGTTTGAAAATATATCTGGAGAAATTCAAATTTTAACATGCTCACACATACCCTTCAATCGAGTCGAATCAGAATTTTATGAATTTAACCGCAAAATTGGGGGAAGAACAGTTTAAAAAGAGCTTACAAAATGAGCATTTGATATGTTTGTTTAAAACTTTTATTCATGAGCATTCTTTTCCCAGCAAGGGGTGCTTTTGTTTTGATACAGTTTTTCGAGACCGCAGGATTTACTTAGCATATTATTTAAATATTTTTGTAGATATTTTCCATGTGAAAAAAGTTGGGAAAAATAGACCAATTATTCAATCAAAAATTGTCTGCAACAGTTGCGTTTTGAAGTTGGAGAAAGAAGAAGGCTTGATTCGTCTCAAAAATGTTTTATGGCTTTTGAAACAATTTTAAAGCTCCCAGATTATTTTGGCAGCTCTTTAGACATATGGTGTTGGAACTTTATAATGACCGCAAACCAATTTTATTAATATTCAGAAAAATCTACAAAAAATTGCTACGGTTTTTCTAATCAACCGACTATTTTTTTCGTAAACAAACTTTTCGGTTAGCTTTGCTTTTGTTCAGAAATGATGCTTTTGTTGATGTTTGTTTTGTTGTATTGCAGTGCTGCTCACAAGTTATTGATTGCTCAATTTTGCCAGTCCTTTTTCAAAAGTCAAACAAAACGCAGAAATCACTCCTTTTTTTTCATAGAAACACCAGCTTTTTTCGGAGCCTGAGAATATTTCTGTCATAATCTGTAGCAACAGGCTTTATGTTTTTACTATTTTCAGGGTGTTCTCAAAAACAAGCTATTTTCCAAAATATTTCTAGAGAGACACTTTAAAAAAACAAGCAACGATTTTTCGATGGGTTGAAGCAACAGGGTTTTTCAATTTTGGTTGCACATTTTTAACAACAATCCAGTTGAAACTTTTCATGTAAGATGTAAATAAGATACCCGAAAAAATATTGTGAAATACAATTTCAAAATACGCGTATTTTACATGATTACCTGCTTTCTTTGCTATATAAGTAAGCCCTACAGCTCCGAAGAAAAACAACCTTGTTTACCAAGTTTTTAGTATAGGTTGAATTTCCACCCTCGCAGTGCAATTTTTACCTGGCCCAAAAATTCATCCTGAATTTTACCAGAAATTCAAAAAGTCAAAAGTCAATTTGGTGGGAAAATTAGAGTTTATTTGACATCTCCCTTGATTTTTTATGAAAATCTGTGAAAAATTAGTGGATATTCAAAACCAAAGATGGGTTTTGCAGCTTGGAAATAGCAGGCAGGTCACTCACCCTTTTTGTTGAGCACCCTGCACATGCAACAGATCAAAACAGGGTGCCCAGAAAATTCTGTAAATCAAATCGTAATCGTTTTAACTTTTGAAACACCCTGTAAAAGGGGTTGTTTTTCTGCTTACGAAATAAGCCTGGAGAGTTTCAGCATTTTACATAGCCGAACACATTAAAAATAGTGAAATAATACAATTATTATATTGGCCATCTGTGACAAAAATCCCTCCCAACTTTTTTGTTTGTAAATAATTTTTAAGCAAATATTTTTTTCGTGAAAAAAACATAACAGAATTCCTATCTTTACAACGCGCATCATTGGGCTGAAAAACCAGAACTAAAACCCCACATGAACATGCCTTTAATGATCCATAAATTAGGGTTTCAAAAATTAGTTTTCATAATAATTTATTTTGAAAAAATCCTGAAAATCCTTGATTTTTTCGAAAAATATGAAGCTTTTTTCCGGAAAATATTTTATTCCTTCCTCCCGTTTTATTTGTTTTTCTGCTTTCCATCCCCATTCTGAGGGGGTGGTATTTTTTAGCCGAAATAATGGATAGACATCCAAAGTCTCCCTTACATAAGGCTGAAAGTTGCCAGAGGAAAGCTTTTGCTCCGCTCAAAAAAGCAAGAGGGTAGATTCTGGCGAAAAAAGGGGATGCAATTGCATGGTAAACATGGCGCAAATGTTTGTTTGATAGAGAAATAGATAAACACGAAAAATAAGTGAGTAAGGCTACCCTGGAGTGCAACGATTCACTTCTGTTCTTTACTCTATTGTTTGTACACAGCTCTTTCGGTTTGTTTTATTCATAAAGAAGATGGTTCTGCTTGCTCAACCAATCAGCATAATCCTGGTCACACGCCTTCTTTTGCGCCAGATATTCCACTCTTTTATGTTGAAACATTTTCTGAAGAAGTTTAAAATACTAGATAGTAAGATTTTTTTATATCGCGCGTATCGAGGTTCTGTGCACCATTGGCAAAATGTCACCGCTAAAATACCACTTATTTCAGTTTTTTGCCCTTTTTTGGGCAATGATGACTCATGCTGCCAATAAAGTTTTATTTCAAACTTAAAAGCAAGCATAAATAAAGTTTACAATAAGTAATTACCAAGATCAGATCACAGCTTTTATGGCTTTAAAAGCATTATAAATCAAGCAATTAGGCCATCTTTGTAAACTATTTTTTATTAGCCAATAGCCAATTATAAGCAGTGAATAAAATGTTCATGATGCTCTTTTGATTGACTTTGAAGGACATCAGTTCATCTTTGGATCACACTTGTTTTTACACGTTGTCTCGTTTGTAAAATCCTATAAAAATGGGCCCCTTGATTGAGTTGACATTCAGAGTTTATCAAACTGTTGTCCGGAACCGGAAGTCGAACAATGACGAAGGCTTGCCTCCTCCTCGCCGCAGCCTTGGCTTTTGTCAAGGCTCATCCTCAGTCAAGTAAATAAGCCAATAACCACTTATTACCAATCATCAATGTCACGAACAAAATAAAATACACACCCGCGAGGGCTTTCTTAAAATTCTCAAATTACTCTCTGAAGAAATGGTACATAAACTGAGACTTATCCAAATGAGGTTTACTTTGTATTTGATTTGACAGGTGTTCCCCAGTTTCGACTGGCTAGCTGGGCTTCCAGGTCTGATGTTCCTTCAGTGGAAATAATTTTCCCTGATGGTTACAAGGATACGCTGACCATTTCCCGTCACTACACCAATGAGGAGCACAGCAGGTAGGTGCCAATGCCCTGGACTTGTGATTGCCGTCAATATAGTGAATTTTTAGGACTGGAGAGTTGCATTGTAACTTCATTGGTCACCTTACCAAGGAATCAGATGGCTGCGTTGCCATGACTGGATGTCCAGGAGAGGAGGACGTGACCATGACAATCTTCTCAGAACACAATGTCAAGCATGCCATGTACCTGTGGAACAGAGATGGAACTGTGACTGGCCTGGAGGTTCCTCTTGATGTAAGTCCCAAATGTCACACCTAAATAATGGTCACATATGACATACCGTACATCAACTTCAGGGCCAGTTTTATGATATTGCTCTGCAAGGGCCCCCCATTGGTGAGCCTGATCAGGTTCGTCTGGGCGAACCTACACCTGAAATTGACCAAACCCCTGAAGCAATGGAACAAGAGCCCCCCACAGCTGAGCCATTTCTGAACAGAGGGTTTGGTGCTACCATCCTGGAGAAGCACCCAGACATGAGGGGAGTCACACAGAACTTCAAGGACGGTGTTGCTTACAAGATGGACGTCAAGGTACAATAAGATATATGTGTAAATATGGTTATTGATCTAACCAGCTTGACTAATTGCCTTCCAGTTCATCTACACTCCCACATGGAAGACTGCCACAGGAGGAGATGACACTAAGGCCAAGGCATTTATTGCCGGTACAATGACCCATTTGCAAGCTCACTATTGTCGCGCTCAAAGCCTGGGAACTTATGTTGTAATTCAGGTACTTACTAAGTCATAAAACCTGAACCTAAAGACCCATGTCCAGTCAATTTAGCAAACTGGAGAGCCTGAGTTCAAGGACGATGCCACCATGACAGCCGATGAAGCCTCTCTGGATAAAGTAAAGTCGGAGGTTGCCAATCACCCCAGCATCAAGGATGGCAGTGCTGACTTGATAGCCTATATGGTCGCTGATCCTGGCAACAAGATGTCAGAGCCTCAGGCATTGCCTGGGGTGGAACCGTTTGTGCCAAGGTAATCTGGGCCCTGGAGGCCAAGTCCAGCGTTAACGAGTACTCCGACACCCATGCTGAGACAGCCTTTGTAAGTCCATGTTCAATATGTCAAAGTCAAAGTCCACAGACATTCCCTCCTACTTTCAGATCCTTGCCCATGAGATTGGCCACAATCTTAATATGAAGCACGACTTTAATCCAGTTAAGAGAGTTTACAAGGGCTCTGATGGAAAAAAAGTGACCATCACTGGATTGACCTGCGAAGAGGGTGTGATGTCTTACGGAAGCCTTGCCTACAACAAATGGACCCCCTGCTCAGCCTATGACTTCTTAGCTCACTTCAGGGAGATCAACTACTATTACCTTGATTGGTGCATGCCAGAGGTTGCAATTCCAGCAGCCTGTAAAGGTGGATCCACTCCAAATCCAACAAACTGCAAGCATGGTGGAGACAGCTACTGCGACGACGAGAACAACAACGCGGCTTGCAACTATGATGGTGGCGCGTGCTGCAACAATAGTAACGAAGCCTGGAATTCCTTTTGCACGGTAAGACAACCACAAATATCTTTCCGGTACTAAATCAATGTTTTACTTTACTACAGGAATGCAAATGTCTCGACCCTAACGTTAATTCGTCGACCAACTAAAATGCCACCTGGTTATGCAAAGCAACGCACTTTTCCATACATTACTTGGGCGTGAATCCTAATTGAAACAAATTGTTATCGTTATAATTTCCGCGAGTGAAATAAAGTTATCAGCAGCAGGAGACTATTTTACAACATACATTGATATTCCGGTAATACCAAGGCAATTGCTCCAGATCTGGCATCCTGTTCCAGTAATGTCAATTGACAAGCTAGATTCTAGCACTGGAACCCAAAGATGTAGAAGATGTCCGCTTAATTGTCTCAAATTCAAAACTGGTAGGTTTTCATCCTTTGCCTTGCGGAGTCCTTTTATGATTCTACTTTTTTTTCGGCTTCTTCGCACGGCTTTCTGTTTACGTTTTGGAGCGTCCTGGAACGCTTTTAGAGGAGTCGCATAATATCAAATGTTCATTATCATGAGTGGTGTCATTTCAAATCATTGCGTCCTCGCTGTCACCGGGTTAATGATGGAACGAATGTTCCGTCTTGTTATACAAGATTTTGAAAGGAACACAGCTGAGTAATTGTGCTCATTAATTCTTAAAGCGCCGTTAATTTCTTACATATTTTCATAATAGACCAATTTTCTCGTCGATTTGTGCGAGCATGAACATCAATTTAACTTGCAATATACATACAAATATGGAAAAATAAGAGGGTGACTCCTCACAATTTTCAAAATAGTATATAGTGTACTCTAAATTTGAAAGCATAATTAGATCAAGTAGAAGCTATTAAATATTTCTTAAAAGCAGCAATAAATCGTAATTTTCGATCATTTTTGGGTCACACTTGTTTTAACTCCTCACCATGCCACGTGGTCTTTCATGAAAAAATCCTATAAAAATGAGTCCCCGTGTCAAGTTGACATTCAGTGACGAACCTGAGTTTGTCCGGAAATTAATTCATTATGAAGGGTTGCCTCCTTCTTGTCGCTACTCTGGCATTTGTCAAAGCTCATCCCCAGCCAAGTAAATATCTATATGTACATGTCATCTATGCAACGCGTTTCACGTTGTTTTGAGATGCTGAGTAGATTGCAACGAGTTGCATTGAAAAACACGCACAATGCATTGTATACTTAGATGACTGGGAGCATTGCCATGCTTTATCTGATCAAGTCTAGACGTTGAACTTAGACTTCAACGACAGAATGCAACAGATAATGCAAAATCAACCTACTAAAAATTGTACAATATGTAGATGTAACCGGGATCTTTCCTACAAGCGTAATTCTCTAAACCCGCTTTGTAAAAATGAAGACACTCAAGAAAAAGAAGAAATATGTAGTTGCGCAGCGAATGAGCAGTGAGATAAAAATTTTAAGCAGGCTAATAAGACGTTGGAATTGATCCATACCTTTTTCTATTCACATAACAGGCCAGCTGGGCTTCCAGGTCTGATGTTCCTTCAGTGGAAATAACTTTCCCCGATGGATACAAGGATACCCTGACTGTTTCCCGTCACTACACTAATGAGGAGCACAGCAGGTAGGTGCCAATACCCAGGATTTGTGATTGCTGTCAGTGTAAATGTTGTGAGTGTTTAGGACTGGAGAGTTGCATTGCAACTTCATCGGCCACCTTACCAGGGAATCGGATGCCTGCGTTGCCATGACTGGATGTCCTGGGGAGGAGACTGTGACCCTGACCATTTTTTCTGAGCACAATGTCAAGCACACCATGTACCAGTGGAGCATTGACGGAACTGTTTCTGGCCTGGAGGTTCCTCTGGATGTAAGTGACAAATGTCACTAATAATTGTTGCATACATCACACATTGATTGCAGGGCAAGTTCTATGATGTCGCTCTACAAGGACCCCCCATTGGCGAGCCCGACCAGATTCGTCAGGGTGAGCCTAAGCCACCAATTGACCAAACCCCTGAATCAATGGAACAAGAGCCCCCCACAGCTGAGCCATTTCTGAACAGAGGGTTTGGTGCTACAATCCTGGAGAAGCACCCAGACATCAGGGGAGTCACACAGAACTTCAAGGATGGTGTTGCTTACCAGTTGAACGTCAAGGTACATAAAAATAACTTGTATACTTATATTCCTTGGCTAACCTGAAATGTTTTCAGTTTATCTACACGCCTTCATGGAAGACTGCTGTAGGAGGAGATGACGCTAAGGCTAAGGCCTTCATCTCTGGTATGATGACCCACTTGCAAGCCCACTACTGTCGCGCTCAAAGCCTGGGAACCTATATTGTTATCCAGGTATCAAGCCATTACCCAGTATTTGAAGACATTCCTATCATCAATGTCTATCCCATAGCAAACTGGAGAGCCCGAGTACAAAGATGATGCCAACCTAGGTCAGCTTATAGCCAATCAAGCCTCTATAGACAAGGTGAAGTCAGAGGTTGCAAATCATCCCAACATCAAGGATGGCAGTGCTGACTTGATCGCCTACATGGTTGCTGATCCTGACAAGTTGTCAGGGCCTATTGGGATCGCCTGGGTTGGAGTTGTGTGTGTCAAGGTACCAAAAGTCCAGCCAGCTAAGTCCAGCATCAACGAGTTTTATAACACCGATGCTGAGACAGCACTTGTAAGTCCACGTCCATCGTTTGTTCATTCCAATCCACATTGACATTGACTTTCAGATTCTTGCTCATGAGATTGGGCACAACTTTGGCATGAGGCACGACTTCAGTACTGTCAATAGAGTTTACAAGGGCTCCGACGGGAGTGAGGTTACTATCACTGACCTGACCTGCAAAGAGGGTGTCATGTCTTATGGAAGCATTGAAACTCGGAAGAAATGGACCCCCTGCTCGGCCTATGACTTCCTGGCTCACTTCAGGAAGGTTATCCACTATTTCAACGGGGAATGGTGTATGCCAGAGGTGGCCATTCCAGCAGCCTGCAATGGGGGCTCCACCCCAAATCCAACGACCTGCGAGTATGCAACAGACGAGTACTGTGACGACCAGAACAACAACAAGGCTTGCAACTATGATGGAGGTGTTTGTTGCCACCACGACAACAACTTGGATTTCTGGGACCTCTTTTGCACGGTAACAACCTTAAGCTGATGACAGTTTTGACCAATGTTCTTAGCCTAATCTTGGTTATTTCAGGAATGCAAGTGCATCGATCCAAGCGTCAAGCCAGCAACCAACTAAGAGAGAATCAACAATGTCCTTGTCATGAATCATGGTGGAAGCTTTTTTGTTGTATGCATGAATTGGGCATTGGATCCCATATTTATTGCGTTTTTTTCTCAGTTTATTGTTGTCGTTTATTCCCGGGAATTAGGTAAATGAAGTTACATGAGCAGCATACAACTTTACAAAGGCTTTATTTTAACATACATAAATATTCTGGTAGCACCATTGCTATTGCGCCAGATCTGCCATTTTGCAGCTCCTGTTCTAACTTGGTCCATTGACAAACAAGGTTCCAGCACTGGAACTGGTAAATGTGCGAGGATAGGTCATAAAAGTTTCCAGTAGTCTTTTGTCCACCAATCAGGAACATTCTTGATTTGTCAGGTGTTGTGACACTGGCAGCCCTGGCAATGCTGACAGGGAGCTCTGGACCGAATCTCCACTTGGAGTAGGCTCTGTGCTGGATTCCCAGGAGCTCCACAGTGTCAGTGATTCCATTATATTCAACTCCATTCCAGATAATCCAACCACCAGCCGCAATGACAATCTTCCAGGAGGGGTTCCCAGAGTCCCTGACAATCCCACAGGCATGCCCAGCCCTTGCCAAATGCATGGACTCTATGGGAATCCAGGTCAACGTTGACAAATCAATGAACCAGGCTTCATATCGTCTCATTCCCTTGCCATCCTGGCCTCCAAACAGGATGACCAGACTGGGATCAGAAACCAGTTCCAGGCAATGATCATTGCGGTATTCTGGAAGGTATGGACCTCTGGACGTTGCAGAGCCATTGAAAAACTCTGTTGTTCCAGGAGTCTCCGCATAATCCCCTCCTGTAATCCACAATGTGGTCCCATAGTCCAACACAACTGAAGCTGAGTCCCTTCGGAAATGATGAAGCATCTTGTCAGTGTCATTAATGTTTTGCTCCTCGCCCAGAATTTGACAATGTTTGTATCCAATCTTTCTTTCATGTGGATTGTCAAAAACGGACAGGCCTCCACAAACTACAGGCAAATATTTGTTGTTGTTGCTGTTAGGATCAAGAATTGCTCCGCCAACAGCATAGTCCAAATGTTCAGCAGACTGCAAGTGGTTTAAGCATTCAATTTTTGTAACATTGGGCAGACTGAATGTTTCAGTGTCATTGGCAAACACATAACCATTCCAACCAGTAGTGACAAGTAGCAGATCGGCTATCACTGCCAAAACAAAGTTGATCAGTCTGTTATTGAATCTATGTTTACATACGTTGAGGCTCTGTTGAGGGATAAGTTGTTGTTGGTTGTTCACTTGTAGAGATGACTTTTATGTCCAAGCACTCAGAAGAATCCTGAATACCAGAAATAGATCCAGTGATCCAATCATCTTTCTGTCGAAAAATCACATTTTTGACATCTCCATTGTCAAGCAAACAGTTCTTCCCACCATGAGTCTCTGCATAAAACGTACAGAAATGAAATGTTCTTTGTGTTGAACTCATGTCTACCCTCTGATGTGAAAGAAAAGTATTCACAACCATCATAGCCATTGCACGATTGCCAGCAGTGCCAGGATGTTTTCCGGTAGAGTTTCGAAACTTTAGATGATTCATCGATTGAGACATTTTTGTACATACAATCTGTAAGTAAATAATCAAAAGAGGGCTCAATATTATTCATTTATATTTGAGCTTACCACATTTGAGAATCTTGGATAGCATTAGAAAACGACTTTCAGGAGACTGCTTGCCAACTGACAATTCAGAAACCTTTTTTAAACCCTCTGGATATTCTTCAACGCAGTTTTCAGATCGCAAAAGCCACTCGCAAGAGCATTTCCGGTTTGCCTCATTGTAAGTCCAAGAGTTGACTGTCAAAGACCTATTAGAATTTAGGCAAATCATGCTGCACACTTCAATGCTGACAACATCTTCAACAGAGTAAGAATCCAGAATTTCCATGTCAGAAATGTCATTGTCAAAGATGTAAACATTTGTTTCCTGGAGCATTCTGTCAATAAAATCAGGATCAACTGTCATGTTGCAGTCACAATTGTCACGGCAAAGGGGAGCCAGTTTGTACTGAAGACAGCAGTCCCCTCCATCAAACGCGCACTCTTCAATATTTGGTTCCTCGTCACAGATTCCGTCGCCAACATTTATTGCGTTAAAAGGACATACTGGATTGTCTTCAACAATAGCTGTGCTTTTAAAAGGGGCAACTAAAATGAAAAAAACACCAGCTAGCTCTAAAGTTCCATAAAAACTTCCAAAACTCGCCTTCTTGCGGTCTGGCTGCAATGTAAAACAGAGTTGAAGTGATTCCAACAAGTAGCAGCAGAACAGAGACTGAAATAATTCCAATCACTCTCTTAGAAAATACAAGCTTTTTCATTATATTTTTTTGTTGTTAAAACGGTTAGAGAAATAGAAATTGTGTGACCACATATATTGATCTTCAACTTTTTATTACGCTTTATTATTCTTACTTTCATTGAGTTCTATTTAATATGGACTACAATCTCTGAAAAAGTCAACAGGCTCTGAATTTGTTCAAGCAGGACTTTTTCCAAGATGAAATATTTTCCTAAGATAATAGTTTCACAGTTGACCACATCTACTCTTCCAGCAATGGAAGGTCCCTTGTAATAAGCACATTCTTGATTTCCTTTCTCAGCAGCAATCATGGAATTATTTGCTACAGACAACCTGACATTTTCAAACTCTTTGCCTCCACCATCAGTTTCCATGCTCTGAACAACCACAACTCCAACAACCTCTAAAGGCTGTTGGAATTCCATTTGGAACCATGGATTTTGCTCCATCTCGGTAGAGAAATCCAGTCCATTGCTCAACCAAAATTCCATCTGACCATCAATGGCATTTTCAGGTCCTCTAGTAGTTTGACTGGAGCTGGATGAAACTAGAGTTTGTCCAGAGATTGGATTGCCTGAAAATAAAGAATAGGATAAATGAACTTTATTCAATGTTTAGGAGCTTACGTTCCACTGAATTGTCAAAGACAACCACTTCTCTAATTATTAATTTTCCCTCTTCTGTCCCTTGAACTGCCAGGAATTTTCCTGAGATTGGTGAGTTGCAACCCAAGTCGTGAACAGTTCGATTGACATCGGCTATTTCTCTTGTCAAATGGCATAATGGAAAAATTGCTCCACTGTCAGATCTGTTCTTTGCAGGAATGTTTCCAACATAGACTACCACTTTGTTGAAAGGAATGAATTCCTCATCCTCAGCATATTCGTTATTTGTAGCAGCACCAATGATCAAAACTCGTGAAATGGTCAAATTGGGACTTGAAAACTCGAGTTCAATGTAGGCGTCGTTGTAACTTTCAAGAGCTTCCAGGATGATCATGGTTAAAATTACCATTTTTAATATTAGTCTATCAGAAACAATCTTTGGATTTTGAGTAGAGCCACCGACAGAAAAGCATTCTTGTTCATGGTACTTAGGAAAGTTTCAGTAATAAAATGAATTTTTATGACATTTTGAGGTCGTCTAGATTTGCTTACCTGGCTTTTTGGCCAATATTTTTCACATTTATGATTTACTAATATAATATTTTCTAGGGGGAAAAAATGTTTCTT
>JAAUYL010049049.1_pt1 | contig 12570 bp, 5 predicted proteins | sample 7278011 | NCBI WGS metagenome assembly JAAUYL01 (sample SAMN14350225, study PRJNA611818) | marine sediment metagenome | isolation source: surface marine sediment (1.8m) | place: French Polynesia: Moorea | collected 2018-08 | reverse complement strand
TGAAATTGGGCGACAAACAGACAATGTGAGCGAAGTCATATCCTTGGAAGATGTTAAAACAGCATTAACAGACAAAATACTGCGATTGAGCAAACTTAAAGAGGTTAGCAACAAAGCAGAACCTTGCAAGCAAAAGATTTTTGCGGAACGATTTTTAAGTGAGTACAGTGTAGAGCGAGATGTTCACCTGGTAAAAGCAGATCCAGATGATGAATTTTTGGTTTTTGACTCAGAACTCTTCGATGCTGAAGAAAGAGAGGGAAGCCAAATATCAGAAAGCAGTAACTGTACCGTAGGAATCGTGTCAATCGAAGAGGAAAGCAAAGAAACGCTTGATCAGATAAAGCAGCTTTGTAAAGAAAAACTAATTGTGAAAGGAAATAAAGTTTTTGTACCAGTAGCAATAGAAGATGAGATACTTCCAGGGTTATTAGACACTGGAGCAGAAGTTAGTCTGATGGGCATGCATATTTTTGCCATGCTGAAAAGTGGCTCTTACAAAACTTTGACCTACGACAAAATTCTATACGATGTTCAGAGAAATAAAATTCCCCAAAAACACCCTCCCATTTTACTAAAAATGCAAATAGGAAAGACAATTGTGCATCACAAATTTTATATTGTAGATTATGAAGGCTTGCTTATTGGCTATGATTTCGTAAACGAAAAAAGAGCTAGCCTAGTTTTTATGCCCGGAACTAAAAAACCGGTTTTATATTTGTCAGGCGATAATACTGAAACTAATTTAGTCAGAACTGATATAGGCGCATGTTTTGCTTCAGATTTGGACGAGTCCATTGTGTACAATGAAGAGCATGTTGAGATTCCCTCGGGAAGCTACGTTCAGTTTATTGGCAGAGTTAATATAGAAAATGGAGTGTACAATGCTGAGGATGCAGCAGACACTAGTGGCCCTCTGGTGTTCAAAAATATAAAAGTACACCGGGGCGTGTGTAGTATTACTGCTGTTAACATGGGCGGCGCCACAATCGATTTAGAAAAGGGGGCGCGCATTTGCGCGCTCTCCAATGACCCAGACGGCAGTTCGAAGGCTGAAAAGCCGCCGCCGCCAGTGACTGTTGTAAATGGCGAGTTTTATCCACCTCCAATAGATGAGGAGGAGGGAGACAGAATAGAGGATCGTTGTGATCCTGCCATATCATTTCCTTGTAAAATAGAATTCGAAGCTTGGGAAGAGTACATAGAGGAGATGGAGCTCGATAGCAGCTTGAAAGAGGACCTAATAGCTTTTCTGCAGCAAGAAGTGCCTGGTTTGATAGCTAATCACGAGCTTGATATAGGCACACTGGATCCAGAACTCGGAGTTGAATTTGATGTTGAGATTCTCCCAGGAGCGAGGCCTGTAAGGAGAAAACCTTTCAAACTAGACCCTATGAGATCTGGGCAGCTTGATGGAGCGATGGAACTCTTGTGTAAACAGGATATTTATGAGCGCGGCGAATCGGACTGCGCTTGCCCTGTTTTCCTCATTCAAAAGAAACTAAGCAATGTGAGGCCTAGAAAGAAAACAACGGGGCCTGTACCAAAATTGAAAGAAGTCCCAACGGAAAAATTGTATACGCTTAGATGTGTCGTAGATGCAAGATGTTCAAATAGCATAGTGCGCGTAAAAGTCTTCCCTTATATTAGCTTTGATACAATATTAGAAACCATAAGTCACGAGAGGCCAACATATTTCTCCATGATCGATTTAAAGTCAGCGTTCAACGCAGTTAAAAATACGAAAAGGGCTTCAGAAGTCTATGCAGTTGTCACTGAAAGGGGGTCCTTCTTAAGCAAAAGGATGCAATTTGGTTATGCAAATGCACCTAGCGTATTTTTGAAAGCAATGGCTAAAGTTATGGAGAGACTGCCTGTAAGGCCTGATGGAAAAAATTATGCGCTTTGGTTTTGCGATGATGTAATAGTGTTTTCGCAGTCGTACCTAGACCACATGATTGACTTGAAAAATGTCTTTAGAACGCTTCACAAAGGCGGATTGAAAGTGAGCTCGTCAAAACTACAGCTTTTCGAACGAGAAGTCACTATTTATGGACATTTGGTGTCAAACAAAGGCGTGCGAATTCACCCCAAACATATAGAGGCAGTTCAAAAGTTCAAAGTTGAAGAAACTCGAAAAGGAATTCAAAAGTTTTTAGGGCTTGTAAATTGGGTGAGAAATGTAGTCTATAATTTCTCGGGCAAAGCAGCTCCGCTTATAAAAATGCTGAAAAAAGACACGCCATTCGAGTTTGGCGAAGCGCAACACAAAGCAGTCGCCGACTTGAAAAGTTCCATTACAACAGCAGCGGAGTTAACATTTATTAACCCAGAGGAGCCCACATATTTGGCAACGGATGCATCAAAAAACTTTTATTCCGCAATACTTTATCAAGTCAAGTCCTATACATTAGAAGAGGTGGACAGCATGAGAAAATTGCTTCATTTTAACGAGCAGTTTAGAGCGCGAAAGCCTGCAGATTTCCATCCGCTATTGCCTCGTTTCACAAAAGGCTTGCCCAGGCAAGTTCAGTTAACTCCCGAGAGAGCATTGCAAAAAGCAGCGAAACATGCTGAGGAGGGGGAAAAAGATATTAATGAGCGCGAAATATTGATTAATGACCTCATGAATGAAGACTTTATTGATCGAGGTCCAGTAGAGGCTTATCTGCAAGAGCAAGACAAGCTGCACTTTGTTGTGCCACTGGGCTTTTATTCACGGTCATTTTCAGAAACACAAACAAAATATGCATCACTCGAGCGCGAAGGTCTGGCAATTATTGACTCAGTAACGCATTTCGAGCCGCTATTGCTGACTAGCAGAAAAGCATGCTTCTTAGTAACAGACTGCTCGCCACTGCTTTTCATGTACAAAACAGCGATTTTGCAAAGAGGCAATGCGAGCAAGATTGTCAGATGGGCCATAGCATTAAATCAAAAACACCTCGAATTGATCATGGTCCACCAAAAGGGCAAGCTTCACACCTGTCCTGACAGCGGCTCGAGACCATATTCAGTGGCATGGAAGGCGCGACCTACACCAAAGGGTGGGTATGAAGGCTTTGTAGTGGCCACCCCCTTCCCTGTTGGTCAGGTAGTCACATTAAAACAAGTTGATGAATTTGTCAAAGATTGCATTGATCGAGGAATTGAGCCCATATCAATTAAGGAGAAAGAGCCAAATAAATATATAGTGAAGCCTGAAGAAGCATTAATTAGAGTCGTGGGAACGAAGCTCGTGGCGGAACTCGCTGATATGCTGACCCCCGCAGCTATTTACAGTAAACAGCTCTTAGATCCTGATGTTAGCAGAGTTTCAAAAGGGGCCAAACCTCCTTACTATGTATACAAAGGAATACTGTATAGAAAAAGACAAAAGCAAGAAAATGAGGACCACAGTGGTCTTATAGTTCTGCCTCGGTCGTTGTGGTATGTAGCACTAGCCTACTATCATGCTGAACAACATGGCGGTTATCATATGCTGGCGGATATGGTGAGCGAGTTTTGTTATTTTCCAAAAATTCAAGACCTCGCCTATAAGTTCTGCTCCGCATGTTATTTATGCTGTTTGTGCAAAGCAGATTATAAGGGCAAACACAAGCTTGGGGCTCAACCCTTCAACAACGCCCCCTTGTGGGCTGCTTGGTGCTGCGATATGCTTGAGGGCATTAAAAGTAGCGAAGTTGACAGCATTCTAGTCATAATGGAAATGTGCTCAAAATACACAATGATCAGGCCGATGAAAACGCCAACTGGAAAAAAGATAGCTGAAGCGCTAGACGAGAGCATCTTTTCAAAGTTTCCAAAACCAAAAGTTGTAGTGTCAGATAATGCATCGATAATGGTACGAGCAAAGGAAGTGGTTGATATTATGGGCTTTTATGGCATTGATGGGTTCACAGGACCTGCAAATAAACCACAAAGCCATGGTAGCGTCGAGAGAGGGGTTCAAGCTGTGAGCAACCTGATTAGAATTCTTAACCAAAGACTTGACGTGCCACTCCCTCGACTTTTACGATTCGTGCAAACATCTTTGAATCACATGCCAAGGAAAACTTTAGATGGGAAGTCTGCCATGAACATTCTTTTCGGAGTGGACACGAACCCGCTAAATCAACAGACAATTGATGAAGCTAAAGTTCTAGATCCCTCTCAATTCGAGCATGAATGGAGTAAACACAAAAGAATGGTCGACAAAGTAGTGCTTAAACATCAATCCTATCTAGAAAAGGGGCGGGTTTCCAGGGGCGGACGTGTCACGCCCATGCCGCCAGGAACTTGGATTGTGGTAAGAAGTTATTACCAACACGCAATGCCAAAAGTGCATCCAAAATACAGATATGTACCCTACATTGTGGTTGCTGAGTTTCATAACGTTGTGAATGCAAAAGCACTGGATGGCACTTTTGGACAGTATCACAAGGACGACTGCAAAATATTGCATTTCTTTGAGGCCGAAATGATAAAACAGCTGCCGAGCAGCACAAAGATTTTGTTAGGGCCGGCTTACACAGCTGGAGATTTGCATATGTTCTTGGACAAAAAAGAGGTACCACCTGATTATAAACAATTCATTTCAAAGTCTGACCCTGTAGCGTCTGGAACTAGAGCACAAGTAAAACTGAACCCAGATGAATTGAATAAAAAAGAGAAAACGCGCGATATTCATAAAAAACCAGAACAAAATGACGATAAAAAAGATGAGAACGAGAGATATGATGATCCTATTAACATAGAAGAGGAAGAAAAGAGCGTTACCTTTGCTTGACGAGTAATAAAAAAGAAGTGCGAAAATGCTGATAAAGAGCTTTCTAATCGTGAGCTTGTGGTTGGCATCGCTTAAGTACACTCAGGGACAAAGCGCCACCACCACAGCTGTACCCACAGAAATCTTCAACGAGTGTGTGTCTTTTAACTGGCCTAACACAAAAAGCCAGATTAGGGACCACTTAACAGTTAAGAGTGATGTGGTGGATGCACTGGACTCTGACAAAATAAAAGGATATTATTTAGAAGGAGCAACCGCGCTTAACAGATATAGATTTCTAAGAAAAATGCCAGCCCCTGACACTCTCCCTGGTGCGTCATACACCTGTAAAGGATATGGAGCTGAACTTATTGAGCCAATCAGTTTAGCAGATGCTAAATCGATCAAGACAACTGTAGGAGGGACCGGAGATCGAATGTGGCTTAACATAAAAAAGCTCGACAAGGGTGACAAAGTAATCTACGCATCTGGAAGAACACTTCCGGTTCAGTGGAAGAGGGGAGAAAGTCCACCAACATTCACTTATGATGAGAACAAATGTTATCAACTAGATTTGAAAGGGAGCGCCACGCCAGCACAAAGAATAGTCAGCGTGGACTGCACAGCAACTTTGGATTACGTTTGTTCGCGAAAACTTGCTGTCAATGAGATGGCAGTGGAGAAAACCAGAGTGCAAAGGATGAATGATATGGTGGGGTTGGCTGATCCGATACGAGATATTATTAAGATAATGGAGCAAGCAGAAAAAAGAGAGCAGTGTGTCTCCAACGAGGCTAAAGATTACAACGCAAAGTACAACTTGGGAGCGCCATCCGTGGGCATGAAAGCAGCCTTGACAGAATTGGCAGGGTCCCGAGATGTACTGGGAAACTACGAGTTTTTGGTAAACAGCCTTGCTGGTTTTACACAAGACCTTCAAAAGATGGCTGAGTTTCGAGCATTGGTCAATGATTGGACAGCAATGCGATCGATGGCAAATGATGCAGTTTGCTTCTGCAGAGCAAGGGCAAAAAGGAGGCCAATAAAAACCGTCTTGGACAATGCCACATGGAACATTATAAACAACAAAATAGAAGAGGAAACAGATTATCCTACCATGTGGGTGGACCTTTCTCTGGTATCTGTGGCTACTATCAACATGATAATAGCTGTAATCGGCTGCATTATGACCTGTCAAACACTCATGTCGCGACGGGAAAGGCAAGCTGCGAGAAGGAGAGCCATGGAAAGGGGAGAGCCGATCACAGCAGTCAAGACGACCTTTTTGCCAGGAGACAAAGCGGATGTGCAAATGGAAACGCAGAATTCTGTTGCCGAAGCCAAGGAGCAGCCTGGCGATTTGCTGGCTGTCAGTTCCACAAGCTATGCCCCCATCAACAAGGCCAAGAACAAGTTTAAGAAGCAGAAGAAGACGTTGGTGGTTCAGAAGAAGCCGAAACAGCGCAAAAAGTTAACGAGAGAGGACCAGCTACGAATGATGGCCAAGCAGATGTTGCAAGACACAGAAGAGGGGCGAGCATTGACGAACATGGCGGGGAACGTTCGTGACAGTGACAGCAAGAAGCAGACCACATCAATCGAGCTCTCATCGTCATCGTCAGAGGAGGCAGGGCTCGATTTTATGCTTGACCCGCGAGCGTTCAAGTAAAAGCAAGGAAACGATCAACACTTTTCTAGGTAAGTCCAAGTTAATTTTGTTTCGTTAATCGAATCCATGTGATGATGTTTGATCAAGAAAACAACTATCTTTATCGCGCGTTTATATGCACTTGTCAGATGGGGTTTGGGGGGCGCGAATGAGTGATGTGACTGTCAAAAGGCAAGCAGACAAAGAAAGAATAGAAGTAGCCTTGATAGATTAGAAAATATAAAGTGTTAGGAGACGATTGCAGAAAAATGAGATGATGGAGTGGATAAGTAACACTTTAGTAAATCATATTGAAATGCGCGTCACGTCGAAAAGGAGAGCAAATATGTATAAAAATCTTAAAGAAGTACACTTGAAAGGGCGAGCGTATAAAAGCTCAGCTCTCTGCAGGATTTTCAGTAGTCGTGGAAAAACTTTAACATGTATCAAGAAAAGAGTGATTAGGTGCTGAATAGCAATATGAAGAGCACACTGATGTTGCTCGGGGTTTTGCTCCTGATGGCTGAGTATAGCCGGGGTGACCCCTATTTTGAAAGAGAATTCAACAAGTGTTTGGGCGTCTGCCCTTTTTACAACAATGTCAAGGAAGTAGAAAGAATGGAAAGCTGCTTGAAAGTCAGTGAGGTCCAAGGTGATGAGGCGCGAGAAGCGCTAGTGCTGCCAAAGGACTTGAAAGGGCTAGCAACTTTTGTGAAGGGACTCGCTGGAGTACCGAGAGTGCAGAAAGAGTGCAAGATGATGCTCAACTTGGCAGAGGCAATTCTTAGGAATGCGACAAAAGAAAATGAAGATAAGAACAACTGCAACGGCGAGCTAGCTGATGAAAAAGGAAAGGTCTTGCACTATTCCAACTCTTCCCAGTTCTGGGAAGAGAAGGCTGAGTCCAGACAACAAGCGATGAAACAGTTGTTTGATGGCTTTGACCAAGTCTTGGAAATACCGACAGGCGTCCTGAACTTGAGCTTTGCTGAAAGAGGAGCCACAACGGTTCGAACGGTTAAAGAGTTGAAAAGTGGCTTTGTCAAGGCTAAACAAGACTTGAAAAATGAGCAGAGGCTTCGGATCAAGCATGAGCAATTGGCTATTGTGTTCAATAGCAGTGCAAACGGACTACGAGAGGAACTGGAGGTCGTCAAGGCTAACCTGAGTAGCACCAGTGACTTTTGGCAAGAGCGATTTGATGTTCTTGAGAAAAATGCCACGACAACTTTGACAACGTTGCAAAGCACTGCTCGCGAGTTGAACACGACTTCGATGGCCAAGGACGAGTGCTTGAAAGATAAGGGTGAGCTCAAAGAAGTCGTGGACCAACAGAGGAAAGATTTGACAAATTATGATGTAACGATGAAAGGCAAGGATGAGCGTATCGCGAAGGCGGAAAACGCGAGCTTGACGCTGAACGCAAGTTTGGCAGAGGCACTGATTTTGGTGGAGTCAAAAACTCAAAGGATCGTGTCGCTGGAGGTCGCTCGCGATGAGGCCATCGAGGACGCTGCTGAAGAAGAACGACTAAAGGAAGAATGCAACAATGCAACCGTTGAGCTAAAAGAAAAGGTCGAGAAAGGAGAAAAGTGCGCAGTCGACAAGAAGATCTTAAAGAATGAACGCGACAACCTGCTGAAATTCAAGGGCGAGCTTGAAAAACGAGCTGAAGAGTGCTACGAACAGATCCCCATTCGCGACCAGGAGATTGATACCTTGGAGAGAAAGCTGAACGAATCGAAAGATGCAGTTGCTGACCTTCAAGGTACGGTGGTGAAATGGCAAAGAGAAGCAGCGCAGAAAAATGTGTCCTATCAGGAGGCTCTAGAAACGATCAAAAATCTCAACGAGTCATTGAAGCTTGAGCGCGCTGAGAAGACAAAAGTCCAAGAATCTGCAGTCGACTTGGCTGAAAATGCGACGAGCTCTACTCGACAAATTGCGGCGATGAATGCGACGAACAGATCGCAGCAAGAGAGGATTGTCAGGCTCAACAACAATATCACTGAAGGGATCGAGGAATTTCTGGAAGATCTCCAAGCCTTGAACGAAACCAACAGTGACCTTGAAGAGGAGCTTGACAATAAAAATGCAACGTTAATTCGGGAGGCAAGGAGCCTAGTTTCTTGTAAAGAGCGACGCAACAAGCTTGACAAACGAGTCAAGGAGTTGCAGGACTTTGAAGACAAGTATGAAGAGGCTAATGATCAGCTCGATGTCGAGATAGCGAATCGAAAAGACCGCGGTGTTTCGGATAAAACTCTGGAAAACGGAACAGCTTGGCGTTATCTTACCTCGAACAAGTTGACGCTGTTGACATGGATCGGCTGTATGGCTGGCTGTTATGTCCTGGGAGTTATCACTACACTTTGCTGCACTTGTTGTCGATGCAAGATCCGTCGGCGCAAGAAGGGTAAGCCGGTCTTTTCTTGGCGCGTAAAGCGAGCTGTAGGTTGATTCGTTTGAATGAAAACGGTAGAAACTGTAGAGGTAAGAGCACACACGCGATTTGGAAAATATGTTTTTTCGCTTTGAACGACAAAGATTTCGTAAATTTTATGTTTTGTTTTTGTTTGGCAATTCCTCCGCGCGCTAAGCGGAGGGCGCGGTGTACAAGAGAACGAAAATAGTTCGCGAATGTCAGCTGACGCGCAGCGGCGACAGCTGAAAAGTAGATCCAAAACAAAAACAATAACAAAACGAGCGTTGAAAGTTCACGAATTGTGATTGTGGCGATTAGAAAACCTTGCTAATTCGCTGTTTTCTCACAATTTTGCAGGCAACGCACGAAATGGGCCCTAATAAGAAAGGAGCGGCGACCTCGACAGCCTCGGACGAGGTCAATAATGTGCAGCACAGCGACAGTGGTGTGAAACGAGAGAGACAATTCGGTGGAAACAACGCAAAAAACTCCAGTGCTTAAAGCTTACGAAAACGCTAATAAATCTAGTATTTGTGTAGAAAAAGCTCAACAATTTGTACCCTATTTCGTTCTTCAAAAAGTCAGTTAACTAGCGCAAAACTATCAATTTAACAGAAACAAAGAAAGATGGCATTATATTTTTTCAAAGAAAATAACGTAAACATTATGGAGGGGGGCGACAAGCACAGGCAAAACATAGGCTTTCGCCCCAACAGGAAAATCTAACATTTTTGACTAGAGAAAAAGCATGTATTTATTTATTGGTCTTGACCTCCACCAGCTCGGAAGCCTCGGGGCCGATGAGGGCTCCAGCAGCCATGATGGCATCGACGACGCCGGAGATCGGTGGCGAGTCCTTCTTGCCGACGTTGCTGGCGGCTCTCTTCTTCTCCTTCTTCTCGGCCTTTGCAGCCGCGTCGGCCATCGCCGAACGGTGCTGATCGCGCTTGTCCTCGAGCTTTTTTAATTTTGCGGAGTCCACTTCCGTATGGACCTCCGCCTCGACATGGATCTTGTCATGATCCCGAACTTGTCCTTTAAAAATCTCCGGCGAGACGTCCTCGAACCGGTCCACAACGCTGGTCACGGAGGAGGCGGGAGAGGTCGGCAGGGGCAAAACATCGGCGAACGAGTCCGAAACGGCGGCGATGGCCTGAGTGGCCAAAACGGAGGCTGCCCGAATGGAGGCTCCCTGGAGCTTGTTGGCGAGCTCGTCCCGAGCCATGGGGGACAGCTTGAGGCCGGCGACACCGGTTGTTTTTTCCAGGATACGACTGTAAACAAAGACAATGGTTGCGTGATGTTGTTCAAGGAAATTTTAAGAGGTACAGAACTTACTTAGAGAGCTCGAGGCCGAGACTCACGGCAAAGTCCGCCGCCTGCTTCTCCAGATCCCGCTGCTCTGTTTCGGCGGAGGGTCTGGAGCACTCGTGGCAAGTCAGGACCACCAAAACAGGCAAGCCAATCGGCCAGAAGATGGCTGCCGTAGCATAGCCCAAGAAGGTCAAGCGAGGCCAAACCGGCGACACCGTTTGGGTGTACCAACCCCGAAGGCAGAACCCAAAGAAGGTGATGATGGCCATCACAAAGCTGGCAAGGAGGAGAGCGGCCGTAGCCTGTCCAGCCGTGATCTGGGCGGTGCTGACGACCCAACCCATCTCTGGTGCTGACACCGCTGGTGAAGCCTCGGAGGCTGCTGGCGCGACAAAAGTCGGGAGCCTCGATCGGAGGTCGGCGATGAGGCCGCGAGCCATGCCCGTCGCGTTCAAGGCCTTTAGGCTGTTGGTGACGGAGGCCATGGATGCCTGGAGCTCCCCGAGCTGCTTCACGACGTACGTGTAGTCGCCGGACATGATTAACTGCAATGAGTAGAACGAACGAAATCAATATTAAGGTTCTGTGTAGAGCAATAAGTAGAATAACGCTGATTTTGAGGGACAATGGAAAACCAGGTCAAGAGGCTCCTTGAGCACGAGAGATCAAACGATCTAAAAGATGACAAGAGCAAGACGATCACAAAACGGTGAAAGATTCAAGACACGAATGAGGAGACAAAGATGAGAGTATCGGATGATCAAAAACAGGTAATGATTAGCACGAGAGAAAGATTACATTTTTATTGCCCGAACAGAAAGAAAAAGGTGGCAAATACATATAAGGCGAAAGCCAGGACAAATTTATTTTTATAAATTGCCATGGTGGCGGCGACAAGAAGTCCACCGTATGGCCCGAGTGCCAAGAAGGCGACAATGATGGCGCCGAAGCGGAGCCACCCGAGGAAGCCCCGGACCACCCTGAGGTTGGCGAACTTGTAGGCCGCGTCGTTGTCGAACTGCTCGACCATGATCTGGAGGATGGCGGCGATCATCAAGGCCCACGCGAAGAAGATGGTGAAGGCGGCGACGGCGGGATGAGCACAAGCTCCGTCGATCACGCGATCCAGGACGGTGTCGAGGTGGTCGACCACCGCCAGATCCAGCCCGAAGCTGTTGTAGAGCAGCCGAGTCACGAAATATTTCGGACTGTCCGAAAACAGGCAGCTCCAGGACCGGCAGGAGAAGAGGCCTGCAAGGCTGCCACCGATGGCCTTGGCGAGCGGACGCAACCACATCCTACCTTGTAGGGGAACGGCGACGGGATCGGGGTCGGCGAGGAGGTCGGGAGCGGCGACTTCTGGCTGATCGCGGCCGGATTCGGTGCGTCGTCACGTAGAGTTAGGCTGAGGTCGTGGTCCAAGATTCGAGAGATTGGTCGTAAGGGGATTGTAGGGGTCGGTAATGGTCGTGGATGGAGGTCCGGAACGGGTGAGGGTGCGAATGCAAATGGCGGAGGAGCTGCGAGTGCGCCAGAAGCTTTGATCATTTGCTCAGTTTAAACCTTCTCAAAAAAGAACTTCAACCAGAACCACACCTCCAAAAAGATCATCGACAAGAATCAGCATACATAAAAAATCTGAAGATGGAAAACGTGAATTTGAAGGCCAAGAACGAACGGACGAGTAAAGACCAATGAAAAAGTTGTCGACTCAAACATGGAAAAGGTCATCAAAATGTTAAAAGATAAACTGTAGACGCAAAGATCTTAGAGAAAAAGGTTATCAGTATGGAGGCCGGAGTTAACCATACTGTCACAGACGAAACCGTGCGCAACAGGTAGTGTAATAGTGTATAAAAAAGACAATCTTCTAAGGTAAAATAAAGAGGCATAACGGACTAAGAAAATTGTGACAACGGGTCAAAAAGGTAAAATGGATCTTAAAGAGTTGAAAAATGCCGAAAAATACGACAACATGATAATAAAAACTTAATTAATCACTTAAATAGTAAGGGTGCATACATGCAAAAATATGACAGTTACGTACACGCTGTGCGCAAACGGCTGGGAAGCGGCCGGCCTGAATCAAGGGCAGTTCGGGCAGGGCGACCTAAAGGCAGTCAAAACAAATACGTCACGAATCAAAACAAATAAGAAGCCAACAAAATGTCGTGAAAGACAAGAAAAATCGTAAAATCAGGCCGAAGAAATGTGTTTAGCAAGGCTGAAAGAACAGAAAGAACCTTAGAAAACAGATAAGTTGTTGAAAAATGAAAATTCGACGGCCAAAAGAAGCGGACCATGGAAAATCACACGTTAGTGTCGAAAGTTGACGGGAAGGTGCGAAATCCTAATCTGTGGAAAACGATGGCCGAGAGAGCATTTCTCCGAAGTTAAGCAACGTTGATGGTGGTCAGTACTTGGATGGGTGACCGT
>JAAUYL010090223.1_pt1 | contig 12572 bp, 17 predicted proteins | sample 7278011 | NCBI WGS metagenome assembly JAAUYL01 (sample SAMN14350225, study PRJNA611818) | marine sediment metagenome | isolation source: surface marine sediment (1.8m) | place: French Polynesia: Moorea | collected 2018-08 | reverse complement strand
GCAACAGCTTGTCTGCCTGATGAGGAAGAGGATTTTTCTGAATAGTGAATCCGAACGAGAACAAGTTGCATTTGCGTTGCACACCTTTTGTTTTTCCTGTCAGCTGTCAAGTATAACAGATGAAATCGAAACAGAAAAAGGCCAGGCTAACCTTATTAGTTTCGTTAGTCAATCTGACTACATTCTTTGTGAAGGCTCTAGCGTTTCAAATGGATTTGCAACTTTAATTTTCGTCTTTTAACTCTAGGTTTTGATGATAAAACGCACAGTAATTTAAGAGGCAATGATCAAGCGAAAAGGTTTAGCCTTAAAAGATGTCGTTGAGCTTCAAATATGCGCAGCAGTTGCGCGCGGGTGACATAAAGTTATACATAATTTTCTGTGAAAACGATTATTGCCTTAAAAACATGTTTTATTGGGTATTTCACGAAAAAAATGCTACATTTTTATCGTTTTTAAGAATTTAGGATACAATGCTAGCATATTGTAGATCATGACATTACCTGGCCTATTCATGATGGTCGTACTCGTACAAAAATAGAAATTATTTAGGTCAAGAACGCATGTTTTATCGATAAAACTCAATCCCGCCATTTTGCTCTGCCTTTATTAAGAAATAAGTCATAATGGCCATGGCGTCAAAAAGTGATTCCTATCACGATCTCCAAGACTTGCACAACTCTCCCTCCCTTGGGACGTCGAACAGTTGCAACTCGCTCACGGGCGAGAGCTCGTCGGCCGCCAAGATCAAGGTGAACGGGGTCTTTGTGGGCGGCGTTAGGGGCAACAATGGCGCCATCAAAATGGAGAGGTCAGAGTACGAGAAGTCTAAATATCCTGACAGAATCAATCTCGATAGAAAGGGACTCCACAGTAAGATATTCAATTTTTTAGATTGACAACCATTTCAACAACTTCTTTTTCATTGTAGGTGTCCCTATTTTAACCGATGAACCAGGACTGAGGCTGATCAGCCTACAGCACAACAGCATTAAACGCATCCAGCATCTGGATACCACTTACAGGCTGGTTTTCCTGGATTTATACCACAATCGACTCGAACAAGTAAAAATTATTTATGCTGAATTCTGCTCAAAGCTCAATCATTTGACATTTCAGATCAGCGGGCTAGAACCATTGAGTTGTCTGCGAGTTTTGATGCTGGGCAAAAATCGCATAAGAAGAATCGAGGGTTTGCAACGTTGTTGTAGGTTGTCAGTCTTGGACTTGCATGGAAACAGAATCACTCAGGTGCCATTGAAAATGTTTCCCAATTGTTTAGGGTTATTTACTTCAATTGAATGATACTGTTTAGATTAGTGGTCTTGACAACCTCGCCGAACTGAAAGTCCTGAATTTGGCTGGCAATCAAATCAGGAAGATATGCAATCTCCAAGGCTTGACCAGCATCGAGGAGCTGAACATCAGAAGGAATCGAATCAGGTCCACCATCGGGTTGGACGCAGTCCCGACGTTGGAGAAGCTGTTCATGAGCAACAACGAGTTGCAGAACCTGGCCTCCCTGTCGACGTTGGAAGCCTTGCCGAACGTGCATACGATTCAAATGGAGGGCAACCCGGTCTGGTCGTCGTCGGACTACTCGAACTTCCTGATCGCCACCTTGCCGAAGTTGAAGGTCTTGGACCAGCAGGAGATCTCGAACGAGGCGAGGACCAACGCGGAAAAGTGGAAGTCAATGAAGGGGTCCCCTGCCATTGCCGTAATTATGAATTTAAATATAATCTAAGTTAGGAAATCAATTGGATTTTTAGAATACTGCCGCCACTCTGCAAACGACACTCTTGGCAAAGAAGAAGTTTATCAAGAAGTTGGACGAGAGGAACGTCTCCATCATGAATGCCAAGGATCGGTGGAATTTCCTGAAGCAGTCCACTCTTGAACGACCAACAATCAGGCAAAGACTGGTTGCCCGCGAGTCCCTTCATCCCAAGACGGATCTGGACGGGCCTACGCTGGCTGCAAAATTACAAGTAAGCAAATTATTAAAAAACTAAAATGGTTTCACATATTTTTTTCTTGATAGGATGGTGAGGAGTGTAGTGATGGTGAAGCCAGCTCCGTGATGACAACTACAGAAACGGATTGCACGATTTCTCCAACTATAAGCCAACATCATCTTGTCCTGTCGAGGCAGGCTTCGAGGACAAGCTTGCTCTCATCAAAATTGGCACTGCCCAATAGTGGACCGGGTAGGATAATTTGAAAAAAAAATATTTTTCTTTGAGTGACAACCTGATTTTTTTCAGGATCTCCAAGTAGCAGCAGTCAGAGAAGTTTGGGGTTCTCTTGCAAATCTGGGAGTGACAGCGAGGGCAAGCATGCGCCCCCGCCACCCCCGCCTCCTCCAGCACCGTCTCAGGTAACAATTCAATAAAGTCATTAAGCAATTGGTGCAACGTTCTTCTTTTTCTTAGGTGAATTTTAAGACACAGGATTTTAGAAGAAGATTTCCTGGACTCGAGCGCAGGAGCTTCCAGTTGAACCACAAGTTCATCAGCTTGCAAAGCATCGACATCGAGGCGCAGCAGAAATCCGATCAGGCCTCGTCCGCGCAAAAGATCGGGTTCTTCCGCAGCAACATCAACTTGGCCAACCTCGACTCCTCGTCGGACGACGAGTATTCTGGCGGCGGAGCCAACTCAGATTCAAGGTACAGAAATCAAAAAAGGCTGAAATAGGAAGTTCCACTAATTTGGATTTTAGTTCTGACTCCACATCTTCGGATTCGGATGATGGCATCGTGTTCTCCAACGACAAGAAGAAGAAGTCGCAGAGGCAGCACAACCTCAACGTCGACGTGAACCGCCGCCGGGGAGTACCCCCGAGGCGAACCAAACCTCTTCGGTCGTTCAACACCGGAGGAACCTCATCTCAGACCCCGTTCGGATCGGGCGGCGACAAGTCTTCGGGCTGCACCATCGGCGGCGGCAACGACACGGAGAAGAGCGACATGCTGAGCATGGCCAGATGCAAGTCGCCGAAACCTCCAGGAGCCGAAACTGGTCGGACAGTCGAGCAGGTACAATCACAGGGGTAACAATCAATCATGAAATCATGCCATTTTTTTCTTGTCAGGGTCTGGATTTCTTGATTGAAATCGAGGGTGAGACTGTGAGCGTTTACGGATCGCAAGCGCTCAAGTTTTTGGAAAGGCCTTGGAATCGACACAGGTCGATGAAGGCTTCTTCCATTCAGTTCAGCTTTGTCGCATTTAACGAGCTTGCACCATATCTTGGCCGACTGAAGCAAACATTTCCAAACCTAACCAACTACGAGTTCTTCGAGACGGACATCAACGCCCTGGGGCAGCTCAACGCGCTCAGCATGGTCCAAGGCATTTCGTCCCTGGTGATTGGAGAGGGGAACCCCGTCGTGTAAATAACTGAGTTCACAATTTTTCAATCAACTAAAATATTGACCATATTTTGCAGAAAATCAAAGTTTGACTGGAGGTTGTACGCGATTTATCGACTTGAACATTGGGGACTGTCTTTTGTAAACAACATACCCGTCAATGAAGAGGAGATCCTGGAAGCAAACAAATTGTACGGAAGCCTGGGAGAACTTTCCATCATGGTAAAAACTCAAGTTCTCTCTGATTTTCCTTTTTCTGTGAAAATCTGCTTCTTGCAGGTTATGCCCCAGTATCACATCAATTCTTTGATTCGCAAATTTGAACTATGCGAAGTCAAAGACAACGACCAGACTGTCGACTACATTTCAATGATCAAAGACCCCAACATCAAGGAGATTTTGGCAAAGGAGACTCTGCAATGGAAACCACCAACCAATCCTCAAAACACCACTGACAACAACGCAGCACTTGCAAATCTAGTCAAGGTAATTGACATAATCACCATAAAGTCATTAATTAACCACTATTTTCAGGTTGGGCACTCTTCCTTTCACAAAATCGGAAAGCTCGAGTCTGAATGGCCTACGATCATGCCGATCTTGATCAAGCGAATCGTCCTCCAATACTCGGACATCACCCGTTACAAAAAGGAGTCTCTGTGCAAACTTGAGAGACCGTAGAAAAGTTTATTGAAATAGAGTTAGGTTATCATATCTTGATCTCGAGCGGTACAAAATTATCTCGGTCCAATGGAATTTTGGGATTATCCTGGAGCAGTCGAATGCAAAGGTAACCGACACCAACCTGCTTGCCAACTTTGAGGGATCTGCAAACTGTAGAAAAGTAGCCAACGGGCTGCAAGTTCTCCGCCTTTTCCTCAGGTTTGAGATGCGACTTCAGAATGTGGAAAGACTTGTCCTCGTCTTGGTAGATCATCACCAATGGCATTTTGTAGTGTTTGCCCCTCCCTTTGATCACCGCCTAAAAAAAGATAAAATATTGGAAATTGGTAACGGAAAAAATGAACCGGCTTTTTACCTTGATTGGCAGCATGCCTCCTGTCAGCGATTTGTCCAGTGAGTCAAAATCAAATTTTGACTTCTTAACTGACACCAAGTGCTTCCTCTCGCGAATCACAAAATGGTCGTCACTTTGATAGGGGTTGGGAAGCTTTTTTAGAAACTGTTCAAAAGCTTTTCTCTCGTTTCCAATGAGGTTGACAGTGTCTGGTTGGTCCAGGATCACGTTGCAGTCCATTTCTGGACGCAGGTTTTCTTGGTCTTGAATCGCACCAACGTGGCCTTTGTTTTTCGTCAGCGCCACGAGGATGTTCAAGACTGAAGCTTGATCCACGATCAAATCACAACCAGGGTGCTTGGGATAAAAGCTGCACAAGACCTTGGTATTGGCACTGTCTTCGGAACCAACAATTGAAAGCCGAGTCATTTTGCCATTGGCTTCATTTGCTTTGAAGTCGAAATTCTCGAAGATTCCGGATGCTTTGACGGTTTCACTCACTCTTGGACCAAGCAAACGTAGCCTGCTCATGGGAGACACACTGCTTCCTTGAATTAAGTTTTCTAATTCGTCTTTTGCTCCTGGTTGGATCCAGATGTCATAAACTCCACTTGAACCGCATTTCGACATGATCACAGGACCAATGCAACCATGTGGAAACTGTCCTCCCCCTCGGTATAGCCAGCCTTGTTTTTCCATGTCTGCCCCAACTTTATCGTTGTCAAAATACTCTTTGACTTTAGTCACTCTCACTCCATCCAGGATAAAGTCGAACTTGTCAAAGTCTGGATTTTCTAGTTTGTAATGCCGCCAGAAGGACATGTCCTGCAAAAATTCAATATGAATAGCGCAATGTCAACTACTTTTTGACAAAAATTGAATTACCAGAATGAAGCAGCCGTTTTGAAAAGCATTATGGCTGGACTTGACAGTCTTCTCGTGACTCTTGGATGGCAAAGTCCAATTGCTTTGAGTTTTGGTCATGTGGAACCGTTTGGCATGCCATGTGTGGGTTGTCAGTCTCAGAACTTCGTCACCGCAAGGCGGCCGGTGTTTTCGCTTCTTGGCTCGTCTCTTTCTCTTGTTTGTTTTGACGCCTCCTCCTCCGCTTCCTCCTGGAGCCGGCTGGTTATTTTTGGGATCTCTATGTCGACTGGCTGCTCGTCGTCGAAATCGATGTGGCAGATTTTGAAAGGCGAGCCCCTTCTTTGTGAAATCTTTTCCTAAATGTTGAGCAGCATTAGCAAACCTTATTTTGCAAAAATAATGTCGAAGCCAATCTTACCATTTTCACTCACAAGATCCCTAAGATCTTTCCCAAGTATGGCCAAGTATTTTAGTGTGGACATCCTTCTGCTGTCTTCGGTGATAACAGTCAATGACAAGTCCCTGGCAGACCACAAAATCTTCAAATTATCAAATCTTTTTTTGGTTTTTCAACTTTTTTCACCTTTTCTTAAACTTTTCGAAAATCACATTGTTTTGTTATTGTTATTGTTTTTATTTTGAGCGCAGAGTTACCAGACTTACGCGCAAACAAAAATAAAATGACGAAAAGAGCCAGATATGGTGCCGCGAAAAATATGAATTTTTCAAAGAAATCAGTACGTTTTATTGAGTTTCAACAAGATTGCTTGACCAGTTCCAAGCACATAAACATTAATTATTGAGAAATGAGATTCGTAGATTTACTGAAACCAGGGCTGCTTCCTGACCCACTTGAGCTTGAAGCCGGCGTCGCTCCTGACTCTGATGGAGGCAGACTCGGCCGCCCTCACCGTCTCCTTGACGGCCTGGTTGAGCTTCTGCGCGTTGAAGACGAGCATGTCCATAGCCTCCTGGTCCTCCTCCGTGTCCATGTTCTGGCCCATCATCGTAGCTTTGACCGTAGACAAGACTCTGAGCTGAGTTCCCAATGTGGGAATCTTTTCGCAGACCTAAAAAATCGTGAAATTGTTTAAATCTGAAAATCAGTCAAGTAAATAGTGATGACATCGTACTTGAAGTAGATTCGTCCTGATTTTCTTGTCGGTGCAGTTCCGCGCCAATTCTTTAGCAAGCTCGGTGATCCTCTCAGACGCGTCAGCCAAGGCCTTGGCGCAGGCGATCAGCTCCTTCTTGGTGCCTTTGCCATCACGGATAAGCTCGGAGAGGTGGGCCATAAGACAAGCGATCTTTTTGGCAGCAGCGATGATTTCATTGTCACGGTGGTCCCACTGGAAAAATGTGCAGGTTAGCATTGAAAATATTCACAGAGTAATGATATGAGGATTTACCTGCTTAACTTCTTGATAAAGTCCATGAGCTGCAACATGGATGGGTCGATTGGTTCCGGGTTCATTTGTGAACAGGCCTTCCTCGTCGTCTGTGTCCATCGGCACTGGAGGTCGGGGTGGCACTTTAAGTTCATCCGGAAGCGGGGGCCTCGGGGGCGGGGGTCCCTCCCCGATTCTCATCGAAGGAGGAGGCGGGATCGGTGGCGGAAGCTCGGGCACCTGATGGTATTGTTGCTGTTGCTGTTGCTGTTGAGGAGGAGGCCTCGAGACGTTGTTGTTCAAGTTGTTGTTGTTGGCTCTCGACGAGTCGAGGCCGTACATGTTCAGTTCGGCAAAGAGTCTCGTGACCTCGCCGACGATCTCCAAGAGCCTGTTGGCGGACATCCTCCAGGCAGTGATCAGGCCCTGGTCGTTGGGGTTGGAAGCGACGGCCTTGCCGTTCTCGACGAAAGGGGTGATGGCGGCCTTGAGCTTGTCCCCGAGGCTGTCGACCTGCTTCCTCAACGCGGGGTCGTCCGAGTTGTCCGACTCTTTGTACAGCGCCATCAAGAGGCGGTTGGACAACCTGGCGGCCAGGGCGGTGTTGTCGACGAGAACCTGAGGCTGACGAGATCGAAGCCCGTCCTCGGAGGCCGCGACCGCCCTCCTGATGTGCTCCTCCGTCTGCCTCAAGAAAGTCTTGGCATCCATCGAGTCGTCGCACAGGTCCCGGATTGCCTGCACCCCATCCGCGTACTGCTTTCGCAAGTTCTCGAAGTTCTCGTCGGCCGCCTTGTTGTCGGGGTAGTTCATCCTGATGGTGCCAGCGTTGATCAGCTGCGGGGTCAGGTTCTGCACCTGGGAGCTCAGCTGGTGCAGGGTCTCCGAGCTGCGCTTGTTCCTCGCGTTGGCGAACGCCACGACGTTGGCCGTCCTCGACAACCTGTTCGAGAACAACTTCAGGTTCTGCCCCTTGGCGTCCAAAATCTCCCTCTTCTTGGCCAGGCTCTCGTGCGACATCAGGACCGCGTCAGTGAACTGCTTTAGCGGAGTGGTGATGTCGGCCAAGTCCTGGATGATCCTGTTGATGATGGCCTCGTTGATTTGGATCTCCAGCTCTCTCAGAGCCTCTGCGAGTTGTTGTCTTCCTCCAGGATCGGACATGTTCTTCCCATACTCGCGGTTCACCCGATCCTAAAAATCTCAACCATTTGAATCAAATCCAATTGGCGAAAAATTGATGACAACTTACAAGTCGGTTGCATTTTTCCAAGAGCTCGGCTTTCAAATGACCATCGAAGCTCTCCGTGATCTTGAACGCCAAGTCGACCAGATGCTGGATTGAGCGTTGGTTAAGCTGCTGCTCGACCATGGCGGCGCTCTGTCCACTTCCCAACAATTGATTGAGCTTCTTCACCAACTCGTGGAAGGTCATCTCGGCCAGGTTCGTCGAGGACGTCACCCCCGACAACAACTTGGACGTCGGCTCTTCCTTGGTAAAGTCCTCCAGGATGCGAGTGATCTCGGTGATCTCGTCAGTCATGCGCTTGGCCAAGTAGTTCCTGTTCTCCACGGCCTCCTCCATGCCCTTGTTGGCGCCCTGGGCGTCGGTGCCCAAGATCTGGATGAAGATCTTCATGGAGCAGATGAGGATGGGGGCCAGGGTCTTGACCTGATCCAGGTGTTGGCCAAGCAGGTCGCGTTGGTAGGGGTTGAGCAGGTCCCTCCTCCTGGTCTCGACGTCGTGGTTGACTTTCGACAAGCACGGGCTGAGATCTTTGACGAACTGTACAAGATCTTCCATGGTTTCAATCACCTCGGAGATGGCCAAGTAGTCCAGGACCTTCTTGCAATCCCGGCACAGTTTCCTAACCTAAACATTTCATGTTATCAAAACAATTATCCTAATGACAAACATTATTTATAATGACATACTTGAGACTCGTCAAAGGAGACGAGCATGTTGGTTGTCCCTTGCAAGATGCCTCTGGAGCCCTGAATAAGTCGATCACGACCACTTTGAGAATAGGGGTCGGACTTCATCTCCTGGCAGGCCTTCTCCAACAGGCCGGCCGAGTTCTCGATGACGTGGAGGCTCTTCGGCATGTCCGCCTTGAGCTTGCCATCCTGGATGAGGATGATCAAGTTGACAAGACTACATATGTAAGTGTTCATGATTGTTTGTTTACCTGAGAAGAGGATATGGTGTCTTTGCCGACCCTGACCAAGTTGGCCACGGCCTTGCTCACGGCTTGTACTGGCCGTTCGAGATCAGGCATGGCGTTGCCATCCTCACCCTCCTCGTGCAAGATGATCAACTTGGAGACCTGCTGAGCAACGGGCTCGAGGATGCCCGCGATGGTCTTGGTCTGGTACATTGGCATCTTGAAGACTTTTCCAGGCTGAAAAAGCACTAGACAACTCAAAATCAGGCCAAGAACTAAGTCTCAATTATTATACAAATGTGTTCATACTGGCGCATGATCCTACCTACTATGTCATAAGTACATCTCAAGCAAGGAGGGGGAAACGCTAGAGCATCTACTTTTAACATTTTGCTTGTCAGTTTGGCGTCTTGCCAAAATACTCTAGAGAAAATTGCTCGCTCATGACGATCTCTGACCGCGTAGAGAAGAGCATAAATATATGTGAAATGATGAAGCAGGACATGCTACACTGAAAACAGGCAACATTTTACTACTCATTTTGCCCACCCGGCAGTCGAAAGAGACAGCATATTTTGCAATCCTGGAAGAATTTAGACCAGGTCAAGCAATGCAAAAATATTCTTTTAAATATTTTGAGCACATGATGAGGTTATATTTTTCGTGTTTTGCTGCTAAGAAAATAGTTAATTGACATTTGGCGAGAAGAATGCTCTCCATTATTTTTTCAGTCTAAAATGACATCACCACCTGTTTTTTAAAGTTTTCAGGAACTCATAGAAAATTCATTATGGTGATCAACTAAAATTAATATGACAGATATTTTCTTACCTTATTTATTCTTCTCTGAGATCATTTAGGTATGAACACCTGCCTGGAGAAACTCTAATTTCACATGTGTTCAATTGTCTGGAGAACCACTAACCTGAATTGTTGTAGGCAGACTGATGATGTAGTTGGCGTACAAATATGTAGCAGCCACCCATTTCAGATAAATACACCGAACGGGTCCAGCATAACGGGAGGAGGAAGCAACCTAGTAAGGCAGGTTATTTTGTTGTACCTAGACTTGGTATTGTACTTGCTTAAAAAGCTTGACCCATTCTTAAAGGTGTAGTTTATAGCACCCTCCACCCTTTCAAATATGGTAATCCAAAAGTTCTCTTGGTTAGTTTTTTTGCTCATCGACTGAATCTAAGTTGAAAATCTGAGGCAGGAAAGAGGAACATAATATCAATAGTTACGTTTAAATATGACTGATTGTATTGTTAGGTACATCCACATTATTGGGCGTTAGCACTATTAAAACCCTCCCACGCAAAATAAAATTGCTGCGAAATGGATTTGAACTTCACATGTGAGTGAGCATCACATTTTTCCTGTATTTTTAATTCATTTTCTATCTGAGAAAAATAGTTTCATGGTATTGTTGTAACACTGGTTGGCCAAATCCAGAGGATCGACACCTTTGACTCCACTGACAACATCAAGAACGTACTGAATGAAGCAAGGCTCATTTCGACTCTTTACAAGTCCTCCCTCCTTGAACTTGTCCGGCTTCTTGGCCACCGGGTAGTTCTTGAAGGGGTCGGGGTTCGGGTACTTGGACGAGGCATGCGACGGCCTGATCTCACACCAGGGTGCGTCCGTCTCCAGCAGCAACCTGTCCGTGGGCAACTCTTTGACAACATTCAAATTATCTTCGGTTTTCAACGAGCAGCCATTGAGACCAATGTAGTATCCAAGGTCGATGAAGGCTTTGGCCTCATCCAGGGATCCGTCAAAGCTGTGGACAACTCCGCCATGAAGCTTAACCTTGTTCCTCTCCAGGATTTCCAGAAGGTCTTTGGCTGCATTGCGGCAGTGTAGGAATAGTGGCAGACGCGTCTGTTCGCAAAGTTTGAGTTGTTCCTCAAAGTACTTCTTCTGGGTTTCTTTGACGCAAAAGTTTAGTCTGTCAAAATCCAATCCGCACTCGCCAATCGCGACCACCTGAGACGAGTTGTCTTTGATCAAATCGAGCAAGCCTGACATGTACTGACTCGGGCCTCCATCGCTATCCTCGAATTCATTACATCTTGTGGGATGACATCCGACAGTTGCAAAAAGTCTGTCTGCAAGTATAAAGAGTATAAAGACAAGTGAATGATTAGATTTTGCTTCCAATTACCGTCTGTCTTCGCCATAGCGATTGCTGACTTGGCATCGTTGAAGCTCCCGCCAGTAATGATCATTTTCTCCAAACCGTGCTTCCAAGATCTTTCAAGAACGGCGTCCAAATCTGGTTCATGCTTCTTGGACCCGTGATACTCTCCTTGGTACATGGAATCGGTCAGATTAGAACCAATATCTGAAAATGACTTTGATGGACTGAGGATTCAATTTTCGACTGTAGAAAAACTTACCTATGAATTTTGCCATAGCGGTAATTGACTTGGAGACGACTGTCCTCCTCACCATAACAGTTAAACCGGTGTAATTATTTAATTACCAGCGATTATATTGTTGCTTGAGATTTCACGAGTTTTTTGTTTACATTTATGGGAAAGGTTTTGTGAATTGGCTTACGGAATTTCCGTTTTTGTTGACAAAACAAAAAATCGTAAAATTGGGAAAAATTTGACTTTTCAAGATTTTCGAAAAAAATGACTTGCCTGATATGGAACCAGAGCTCTGGCGGGAGCAACAAAGGCCTCCTTGACAAGCTCTTTGCTGGAGAAAACGTTGAAACCAAAGGTAAGTTGTATTTGCTTGGCTGACAATTGAATGCATTTTGGAAAGCAATTTTGGTGTCTTTTTTTTCAGATGACAAACATGTCTGGCATTCTAAGAACAAGTACTATTCTCGCAAAATCAATCTGAAATTTTGCTCAGAAGGAGATAAGGAAGAATTGGCTAGGCCTGCTGAAAGCAATGTTGGTGCCTGTATCTGGTTTTGCGAATCCCCTGGAGAGGCTGATGACACCATTAAATCACTTGACAGCTTGCAAGATGATCTCAGAAAGAGACTGGGCATTGAAGTAACTTCAAAAGAGGAAAAATATTCTGGCGAAGGCTCGGATGAGGACTCTGAAGAAGACATTTCTTGTCCAGTGGAAGTGCAGTTGATTGTTGTCGAGAGCTTCCAACTTGAAGATACAAAGACCAAAGTGTTGCAGTGGACTCTGAAAAGAGGCATTGAGATTATCGACTTGTCTGAGGATGAGGAGTTGCAAGATGAACAGAATGTTAATGTCTTTGCATCATCAGGACAGAAGCGAGTCTTGGAAGCATTGCAGACGGTCATGTGGCCTCAACTTTGTCCACCTGAAGAACCGGGTCAAGATGAAAATGAAATGAATCAAGAAATGGAGGACTTTGAAGCACTGTTTGCCAACTTGGCCAGCTTCAAAGAGGCTGCAGCTAGTCTCCCAGATGCCGAGCGAAAGAAGTTTGCTGAAAAAGTTGCAATGTCATTCTACTCTGCTCTTGGAGAGGGAGAAGACTCATCAGAGGAAGAAGGAACCAATTAATCATTTTTTTCTGTCAATATATTCACTAATTTATGCATTTAGTAGATCATGATCCACTATTTCAATAAAACTTGTCGTTCTTTCTGGTGACTCGAGTTCCCAGCGATAAAAAGTAGTCAACCTCATGTTCGTCTTTTTCCTCCGTCTCATCAATGTCCTTTTCTGTCTGGATTTCCATTGAGTCTGGAGGGGGTTCCACAGACAAATGCAAGATGGTCGTCATGTCCATCTCTGACCCGACCGAGCT
>JAAUYL010012304.1_pt1 | contig 12582 bp, 4 predicted proteins | sample 7278011 | NCBI WGS metagenome assembly JAAUYL01 (sample SAMN14350225, study PRJNA611818) | marine sediment metagenome | isolation source: surface marine sediment (1.8m) | place: French Polynesia: Moorea | collected 2018-08 | reverse complement strand
GTTGGGAAACCAAATTTCTACGGCAAAAAAAATTTCTACTAAACCAGTGGTAGAAGTGAATAATTTGTCTGGGTTGGGAGATAAAAGTTCTACTAAACCAGTGGTAGAAGTTAATAATTTGTCTGGGTTGGGAGATAAAAGTTCTACTAAACCAGTAGTAGAAGTTAATAATTTGCCTGAGTTGGGAAACCAAATTTCTACGGCAAAAAAAATTTCTACTAAACCAGTGGTAGAAGTGAATAATTTGTCTGGGTTGGGAGATAAAAGTTCTACTAAACCAGTAGTAGAAGTGAATAATTTGTCTGGGTTGGGAAACCAAACTTCTACGACAAAAAAAATTTCTACTAAACCAGTAGTAGAAGTGAATAATTTGTCTGGGTTGGGAAACCAAACTTCTACGACAAAAAAAATTTCTACTAAACCAGTAGTAGAAGTTAATAATTTGTCGGAGTTGGCAAACCAAACTTCTACGGCAAAAAAAATTTCTACTAAACCAGTAGTAGAAGTTAATAATTTGTCGGAGTTGGCAAACCAAATTTCTACACAACAAAAACAGGAATTATTGGGTTTATCGGGAGTAACGATTGAAAAGTTATGGGAAATTATTAATCCAGTAATTTTAATGGAAGGAAGAAGAAAGAAGGAAGAAGGAAGAGTAGATTTTTCTGAATTTTCTCTAGAAGGAAAAATAAATAGGGAAGAAAGAAGAAGAGATTTTTCTCAACCTTCTATGAGTATCCTAACTCCTACTTGGAATTCTTCTTTAGATTGGTTTGTGGAAACAGTGCTAAGTGTTCTTAACCAATCTATTCCTGACTGGGAATGGTGTATTGTTGATGATGGCTCGAAACAGTCAGAAATTAGAAATGTTCTTGCAGGTTTAGCAGAAAAAGAATCAAGAATTAAAGTGCTATTTTCAGAAGATAATGGCGGTATTAGTGCTGCGACAAATAAAGCACTAAACATGGCAACAGGAGAATTTATTTGTTTATTAGACCATGATGATACTCTCGCGCCAATAGCTTTAGAAAATAGTTTGGATAAACTGGCAGAAGGATTTGATGTGGTTTATTCTGATGAAGATAAAATTGATTTTTCTGGGTTAAATTATATTCATCCATTCTTTAAACCTGACTGGTCGCCTGAATATTTTCGTGGTGTGATGTATGTCGGTCATTTATTATGTGTTCGTCGAGAAATAGCTTTAGCTGCTGGAGGTTTTAAAACTGAATTTGATGGGGTACAAGATTATGAGTTTATGTTACGAGTTTCCGAGCAAACTAATAAAATTGCTCATATTTCTAAGCATCTTTATCATTGGCGACAAGTTAAGGGAAGTATTTCGGGAGATGCTGATGCTAAAGCTGGTATTGAAGTAGTACAACAAGCTGCTGTTAATGCTCATTTGGAAAGAATTGGTTTGGCGGCAAAAGCGGAACCTGGTTTGGGTAAACATCGGGTAAATATTAATCCTTTGCCGAGAAAGATTTATCCTTTGATTAGTTTGATTATTGCTACTTCTAATATTTCCGAAAGTCTCGGTCAATGGTTGGCAAATTTCTTGTCTGTTTCTACTTATCCTAAAAATGAAGTCATTTTAATTGGTGGTAATGGAACAGAGAATTTAATCGAAAATCCTGCTGTTAAGGTTTTAAGTTTATCGGGTAAGTTTAATTATTCTCGTGCTTATAATTTGGCGGCTAAAACTGCCCAAGGTGAATATTTTGTTTTTCTGAATACTAACTTAGAACCTGCTGTTGAAGATTGGCAAAGACATCTTTTATATTATGCGGAACAATCTGATATTGGTGCTGTGGGAGGATTTTTAGTTTTCCCTAATGGAACTGTTGAACACGCAGGTATTGTGTTAGGAAAATCGGGAAAAGTTAATTATGTGATGCGAGGTTTTTCTACTGATGATGATGGTTATGCAGGTTCTTTGGTTTGTGCAAGAGAGGTGTCTGCTGTTAGTAGAGATTGTTTGATGGTGCGTCGGGAAAATTTTGAGTTGGTGGGTGGTTTTAATGAACATTTTTTCTCTGATTATCACGATATTGATTTGTGTTTGAAGTTGCGGAAAAAAGGTAGGCGAATTGTGTTTACTCCTCGTAGTGTTTTAATTAACCGTGAATCAGAAAAACATAGACAGGAAAATTATGATGTGGTTGATTATATGTTGCTCTTAGACCAATGGCAAATTGATATGGATCTGGGAGACTCATATTACAATCTTAATTTTGATATTCAACAGAATAATTATTCTGTAGTTGTGTAGCGATCGCCTCTAGATAAAGTCAGAAGTCAGAGGTTAGAAGGCGCGAAGTTGTTTTTATAACAATGGTAAGCATTCAGCTAGCTCGCAGTCAGCTTATCCTTTCCTGCGGAATGCGGAGCTAACGGAATGCTACGCAAACAGCAATGAAAATGAACGATGTAGCTCTATAGACTTTTACAGTAACTTTTAATTAGCATGAAATCTCGCTTATTACTTTTTCCTCTTTTAAAGGTAATGAAGCTGTTAACGTAGTTACGACCCAGGAGGCTAGCTGTTTCGCTTTCCTACGGAATAATTGCGCAAACGCGACATGAAAAGCGTTAGCTCCTCTGTTTCGCGGAGCGACTTGAATTGCGCAGCTCCTCCGCAGGAGGCTAGCTGTTAGCTGACCGCTGAATGCTTGCTAACAATGAACATTTTTTCTCTGATTATCAGGATGTTGATTTGTGTTTGAAGTTGCGGAAAAAAGGTAGGCGAATTGTGTTTACTCCTCTGATACTAAATCAGGTTTAGATGGGAACTTTTTTGTGAAGGTAAGGCGCTTATGCTGAGGGTAGAAGAGAAGGCAGAAGGGTTAGAATAATTTGTCCAAATTAGCTTTTTATAACCTGATTTCGTATCAATTAACATAACAGAACTTAGGCAAGTCCCTGGAAAAATTAAGAATAATTATTAATTGTATGGTTATATCAAGTCTCATTAATTATAGCGTTTCCCAAGCTCTCGGAGGTACAGTTGTTTTCTTCTTTATCTACTGCTACGGAACAAGAATTACTACTCCCTACTCCCTACTCCCCATTCCTTTTCCCCAGTTAAGTGTTCCCAGTTAAGTGTTCCCTAAAACCAAAGAATGCGCGTACCTCACGCTTTTTGGGAATTGCTATAGTCGTAATAAAAATGTTCTTTTCTCTGGCGCGAGAATATTTTTTAAATTTTCGCCTACTCCTTACTCCCTACTCCCTAATCCCTAAATTTTTATTGTGGTTATTCAAAGAGACATGATATTAGAGATATTTGTCAAGTGAAGAAGTCGGGTTTATCTACTGAAAAAGCAAGATTGATGATATTTTATTCATAAACCCAACTTTTGTAGAAGGAAGAATCAAGAAAAAAGCAGAAAAATCTTTCTAGCAAAAATTTATCAAACTGGAATTATACATTATGAACTTCAAAAAAAAAATAAATCCGATCGTTCCTAAGATAATAGTCAATAATATTTTTTGCAAAATAATATGTTTTGTTATAGTGTTTTTATTCTGCTTATTTATATCAGTTTCCCATACCTATGCACAAAATAATAACTTAGAGCATCTTGATAATGTTGTGGTTTTAAAAGATAACATTCAAAAATATCCTTTAGGATTACATTTAGAAATATTTGAAGATAAAACTAGGGAATTAACTATTGAAGAGGTTGTGAATCAAGAATTTACTCCTAGTAATCAAAATATCCCCAACTTAGGTGTAAAAACATCAGCAATCTGGGTTCGTTTTCGAGTCAAAAATCAAGCAAGTTTGAGACAAAAATGGATATTAAGTTTAAATGATGCTCGTGTAGGTACGGTAGATTTTTATTCTTATCAAGCAGAAAAAAAAAGATTTAAGATAATTAAAACTGGCAGATTTTTACCTTTTAATACTAGAGAATTTAACCATCGTTTTTTTATCTTTAGTTTAACTTTTACTGAAGATAATGAAAAAACTATTTATCTACGTTTAACTTCAAAAGCCGGTTTGGCTATTCCCTTAAATATTTATTCTGTGGAAACATTTTTCCAGGAGGATCAAAATAATATTTTATTTTTAGGAATAGGTTATGGAATTATTTTGATAATGATTGGTTATAACTTATTTTTATTTATTACTTTAAAAGACAAAAGTTATCTAAATTTCGTCTTGTATATTACAGGTTATTTCTGGTTTAAATTGTGTCTAGAGGGAATAGGACATCAATTCTTGTGGAATAATTTTCCTAACTATTATGAGATTCAAGTATTGGGATCATTATTATGTCTTTTGTACTGGATAATATTCACTCAATCTTTCTTAAGAACTAAAAAATATGTTCCTAAAATGGATCTATTTTTATTTATTATATCTTTAGTTCTAGTTATGACAATTATTATATCCACGCCAACAAAATGGATTGGTTTTGTGCTAAATTTTCATTCTATATTTATTCGTGGAATAGTATTTATAACTGCTTTGATAAGATGGAAACAAGGATATAAACCAACTAAATATTTTTTATTAGCTATTTTTGTCCCTACTGTAGTAGAAATTATTATTGGTTTTAGTATTTTGGGTTTTATACCTTATAATATTCATCTAAGTAAACTTTGGGATTTAATTTATAATTTATCGGTATTATTATTTTCGTTTGCTTTGGCAGATAGAATTAATTTGATTAAAGAAGAAAGATTAATAGCACAAAATGAAGCATTGAAAAATGCTGAACTTAATCAAAAATTAATTAAGGAACAAAATATTATTTTAGAGAAAAAAGTTGAAGAAAGAACAGAACAATTATCCATTGCTAAAGAAAAAGCGGAAGTAGCAAACCAAGCAAAAAGCACTTTTATTGCCAATATGAGTCACGAATTACGCACTCCTTTAAATGCTATTTTAGGCTTTTCACAAATAATGCTCCGTTCTCCGAGTTTATCAAAAGAAGACAAGGAAAATACAACTATTATTAATAAAAGTGGTAGCTATTTATTAACCTTGATTAATAATATTTTAGACTTATCTAAAATTGAAGCCGGGAAAATGACTCTCAATGGTAATAGTTTTGACTTTTATTCTTTTTTAAATGAACTGGAAGACTTATTACATCTAACCGCAGAAAATCAAGGATTAACATTAATATTTGACTATCAAGATGATGTACCTCAATATATCTATACTGATGAAACTAAGCTTCGCCAAGTTTTAATTAATTTAATCAATAATGGGATTAAATTTACTACAGAAGGTGGTGTGAGTATAACAGTTGGGAGTCAAAAAGAACCCCACTCTAATCTTCTTTTAGAAAAGGGGAAAAATGAAGAATCCCCCCTTAATCCCCCCTTTCAAAGAGGGGAAAATAAGGCAACTCTTATTTTTGAAGTCAGAGATACAGGAGCAGGAATTGCTGAAAATGAAATGAGTAAATTATTTGAAGCATTTGCTCAAACTGAAACAGGTAAAAACAGTCAAGAAGGTACAGGATTAGGCTTACCCATTAGTCGTAAATTTGTCAACTTAATGGGAGGAGATATTACTGTGAAAAGTCAAGTAGGAATAGGCGCAACTTTTAGATTTGATATTGAAGTTGCTATTATCAATAAACAAGATATAGAAACTCAAGAAAATCATCGTCATGTTATTGGTTTAAAACCCAATCAACCCCGTTATAAAATATTAATCGTAGATGACCGTCCTACTAATCGTTTATTATTGATTAAGCTATTACAACCATTAGGATTTGAATTAAAAGAAGCAGAAAATGGAAAAGAAGCTGTTGAAATTTGGGATGAATGGCAACCTCATTTAATTTGGATGGATATGAGAATGCCAATTATGGATGGTTATGAAGCAACTCAAATAATTAAAGGTACAACTAAAGGAAATGCGACGGCAATTATTGCTTTAACAGCGAGTGTATTAGAAGAACAAAAAGCCATTATTTTATCAGCAGGATGTGATGATTTTGTCAGGAAACCTTTCCGAGCAGCCACCATTTTTGAAACGATGAAAAAGCATTTAGGAGTTGAATATATTTATGAAGAAGAAATGCCATTTCAAACTTCCACTGAGTCATCGAATTTAACAGTAGAAGATTTACAGAAAATGCCGAATGAATGGTTAGAAAAAGTGTATTTTGCTGCTAAAGCTTTAGATGATGATATTATCTTAGAACTAATTGATGAAATTCCTGTTGAGCAATCTTTATTAGGGGAGAAGTTAAATAGTTTAGTTGAGGATTTCCAATTTCAGACAATTAGACAACTGATTGAATCTATTTTATGATCAATTATTCTGTAAGCATTCAGCCCTCAGCTAACAGCTCTCAGCTATTGCTTTTAGTGCGTGTTCAAAGCTTGATTAATGGAGTCAGATTTTTCTGACTACAAAAGCTAGCACTATTGACCTGATTTATTTAAACTCCGTCCTTAAACGCAGGTTATTCTTGCGCTCTTGCTGACTGCTTACATTATTCTTGAAAATATTTAAAATATAATTATGATTAAATCTAATGATTTACCAAAACAAAATTTAGAAGCTACAATTTTAATTGTTGACGATCAAATTTCCAATTTAAAAGTTTTAGCAATTCTCTTAAAAAACAACAATTATAAAGTCAAAAAAGCTATTAATGGGGAAAATGCTCTGATTGCAGTAGAAACTGATATTCCTGATTTAATTTTATTAGATATTAAAATGCCTGAACTTGATGGCTATCAAGTTTGTAAACTCTTAAAAGCAAATCCTCAAACCCAGGAAATTCCTATAATTTTTATTAGTGCTTTAAATGAAGTTTTTGATAAAGTCAAAGCTTTTGAAGTAGGAGGAATAGACTATATCACCAAACCTTTTCAAGAAGAAGAAGTTTTAGCAAGAATCAAAAGTCAATTAACAATTCAAAAACAGAAACGACTCTTAGAAAAAGAGAGACAATTATTAAAAATAGAACAAGATAATCTTAAAGCAGAAATTAGACAACGCAAAGAAGCAGAGGCTATTTTATATCAATCTAGGGCAATGATTTCTAGTATTGTTAATAGTTCCCTTGATGGGATTGCCGCTCTAGAAGCAGTCAGAAATCCAAAAACTGGAAAGATTGAGGAGTTTCGCTGTTTATTGGTTAATCCTCTGATTGCAGAAGTTTTTAATCAAGAAACTGATAATTTAATCGGTAAGTTGGTTTTTAAAAGATTTATTCAGAAAATTGACCCTAATTTATTTCTCGCCTTTGTTGAAATCGTAGAAACAGGAATACCTTTAGCAAAAGACTTTACTTATAAACATAAACAAGAGCAAAAATGGTATCATTTCATTGCCGTTAAATTAGCTGATGGTTTTGCCATTACTGTAAGAGATATTACGGCAAGGAAAAAGCTAGAATTAGAACTAAATCATCTCGCAACCATAGACGGATTAACAGGAATTGCTAATCGTCGTATTTTTCAGGAAATTATATTGAAAGAATGGCAACGTTGTCAAAGAGAAAAACAACCTTTATCTCTGATATTATTCGATCTGGATTATTTTAAATTATATAATGATTTTTACGGACATCAAGCTGGAGATAATTGTTTAAAGCAAGTTGCTCAAGCTGCAAAGAATGTCTTAAATCGTCCTTATGATCTGATTGCTCGTTATGGGGGTGAAGAATTTGTGATTCTTTTGCCTAATACAAATCAGCAAGGGGCAAGTTTGATCGCTGAACTTATCCAACAAGCTATTCGCAAAATAGCAATTCCCCACGAAAGATCCCAGGTAAGTTCAATTGTCTCTACCACTATGGGTATTGCTAGTATCATCCCCAGTTCGGAAAATTCACCGGATTCTCTGATTGCAATAGCGGATAAAGCTTTATATATAGGGAAACAAGAAGGACGCAACCGAGCGATCGCTTATACTCCATAAAAAATGATTTGTGAAAAAAACTGTAGGGGTTTAGTCTCCCAACCCTGTTATATCAAAGATTACAACCTATTTAGAATTGCTATAAACCATAAAACTATGAATACTATATCAAAGGAAAATTCAGAAGGAATTATTTTGATAGTTGACGATAACCTGCCAAATTTAAAAGTTTTAGCAACTCTTTTAAAAAATAATAATTATCAGGTAAGAAAAGCCATTGATGGAGAAAGTGCATTGCTTTCTGTAAAAACTGATATTCCTGATTTAATTTTATTGGATATTAAAATGCCTGAACTTGATGGCTATCAAGTTTGTGAACGCTTAAAAGCGAATCCTAACACCCAGGAAATTCCTATAATTTTTATTAGTGCTTTAAATGAAGTTTTTGATAAAGTCAAAGCTTTTGAAGTAGGAGGAATAGACTATATAACTAAGCCTTTTCAAGAAGAAGAAGTTTTAGCAAGAATCAAAAGTCAATTAACAATTCAAAAACAGAAACGACTCTTAGAAAAAGAAAGAAAATTATTAAAAATAGAACAAGATAATCTTAAAGCAGAAATTAGACAACGCAAAGAAGCAGAGGCTATTTTATATCAATCTAGGGCTTTAATTTCTAGTATTTTACATTCTTCCCTTGATGGAATTGCAGCTATGGCAGCATTAAGGGATAATAGAACAGGAAATATTATTAATTTTTCTTGTTTAGTTGTTAATCCAATTTTGGCTAGAGCTTTTAATAGGGAACCACAAGATTTAACTGGTAAATTAGTGCTGAAAAAGTTTTTAGATAGAATTAATTATGATTTATTTGATGATTTTGTTAATGTGGTAGAAACTGGAAAATCTTTAGAGCAAGATGTTTATTATAATTACCAAGGAGAAGGAAAATGGTATCATTTCATCACCGTTAAATTAGGAGATGGTTTTGCAATTACAGTCAGAGATATTACAGAAAGGAAAAACTTAGAATTAACCCTAGAAGAAACAAATAAAGAATTAGAAGCTTTTAGTTATAGTGTAGCTCATGATTTACGGAATCCATTAGGAAATATTGAATCATTAATTGATTTTCTCCAAGAAGAATATAAAAATTATGATCATCCCACTCAAAACTCTCAAGAAATTTTTGATGTGATTTATGAATCAACTGCTAAGATGCAGCAAATTATTAAAGATTTACTGCTATTATCAAAGGTTAAAAAAACTGCTATAACTCTTGAATTAATGGATTTAAGTAATATAGTTGAAGACATATTAATGAAATTCCAAAGGACGGAAGCACAAAGAAAAGTAGAATTAATAATTGATCCCAATATTATAGCTAAAGTAGATGAAAACCTTTTAATAATTGCTTTAGAAAATTTAATGAGTAATGCTTGGAAATACTCATCTAAAAAAGATGTTACTTATATTGAATTTGGAGTTTTATCCGCAGAGAAACAAAATTTAGAGCCAATTATTAATCAATGCCATTTATATTACAAAGACAAAAATTTATGCAAACAAAAATTAGATCGAATTTATTTTATTAAAGATAATGGAGCAGGTTTTAATATGGAAACCGCCCAAGAATTATTTACTCCTTTTAAGCGCTTCCATTCAGATAATGAGTTTCCAGGAATTGGTATTGGTTTGTCAATTGTGAAAAGAATTATTAATCGTCATCAAGGCTTAATTTGGTGTGATTCTCAAGTAGGAGAAGGAACAACTTTTTATTTTACTCTAAACGACTTTGTTGCTTGAAGAAAGAATAATGGTACTTATACCAAATGCAAAAAAGGTCGTTACAGTAAAAAAGGGAGCAGGGAATAGGTGAAGAAACAATTATTTGTCACAAAAAAATTAACCATAACTTTAGGAGTATGAATACTGAATTCGCCCGCGACTACAGACTGATTTCAATCTCTAGCCTGATTCCAGCTTTTATAGTTAGTTGTGAAGCAAGTTTCTTAATTTGTACCTAGCTTTCATGACGATCGTTTTTAACTCACAATACTATAGCATATTTATGGATATCAAATAAAATAAAAATCGCCCTCAAAGGGCGAGGCTTCAGACCCAGTTTTTCGGTGAATCTCGATTGATTCCAAACATATCTACAACAACCAAATAGTTGATTAATGCGCCTTATTTGTATATGATTTGGATAGATGCGATATCTGTATCTTGCTTTCAATGTTTTTTACCTATTACTCGCACTAAAGCATTATTATAGCATTGGTTGGCATTCCCATACGACACCAAATTAAAATTATGGTGCGGGTCTTCTGCCAACATTTAGACAAAAGCATAGCTCATTAACCTGAAAAACGCTTAAAAACTTACATCACGTTAATAAATTTATAAATAGAAAGTTCAAGTCTGGCAAAGTTTATGATATTGGGAATAACACACTTGGTATAGTAACTAGAGTAGAATTGGAATTGGAAATCACTTCCCCTAATAAACATGCCAAATTGGCAACCACTCCCCAATTATTCTAGATATGATTTAGTCATATTGAAAAACTCAAACAAAACAAAGTTTAAAGTTAAGTTCTTTGAAAAATCTTAGGACTTAGACAAATAGACTCAAATATATATAGGTATAGGTTTTTACGTCAAAAAGGCATAAATCCTTTTCTGGCGAAGTTTTTCATGGGGAATGATGCCCAAACAGCGTTTTTGAGAGCATTAACGTTATTCCCTTGTCCAGACTGACTTTTCCTAGGTTATGCTACCCAAACAGAGATTTTTTTAATCATAAAATGTTGATAGCGGTTTTTATTAACTTAACAACTTAACATGGAATACAACTATCAGGTCTGTAACTTATAAAACTGCAAACATACTTATCCTTATTTCCGTAGTCTACCTTTGTGAAAACTGTTATAAGCAGCAACGTAAGATGTCCAGTATGGACTGTTTCTAGTTTTTAATTTATTCTTTTGAGAGGTATGTTTTATGAAATTTTTAGACTTGCGTCACGTACATTTTGATGACACCTCAAATGTAATTGATCCGGGGGTACCGCTCGTCAACCCCGACTACTACTCCTTCATATGGACAGGTAAGGGAGACGATCAGCTAATTGGTACTGACCATGTACATAATGACTTTGGTGCGAAAGTGCTTGTTGGAGCAGCAGGTAAAAATATCAACTCTGTTATTGCCTCTACCGAATTTAGTAGCAGCTTTAATGTTGCTGCCAAGGGTATTAAGAACGAAGGCCTTCTCTGGACAGAAGAAGGAGCAGATCTAATAAAAGGTACTGCAACATCCAATATCTCCGCTGTAGCACAAACAGTATCTCAAGCCATAGCTATTGCTGATACTGCTGATACTAATGTTATTACTAATGCTTTTGCCTCCATAGAAGTTAAGTCTACTGCTGATGGTATTGATAACTCTGGTGGCGACATTGACAACGGTCCCGGTGACGATGGTATTTCTGGTGGTACCGAAGGTTCTGTGGGAGCAGTCGCAACAGCGACAGCAGATGCCTCAGCCATTGTCGAGGCTATTGCCAAAGCCCCTGTTTCAGATGGTGTCACAGCTTTCGCTGGAGCATTTGCTCAAAGTTTAGTTGACGCAACTATCATTGCCAGAGGTATTAATAATAATTATGGCATAATTACTACGGGTACGGATAGTGATACTATCACTGCTACAGCTACTTCTAGTGCTGCGACCTTGTCAAAATCTGCTTCGTCTGCTTTGTCCACTGCCACACCGGGAAATCAAGCTGCGGCTCAATCTGTTGCCAGTGCTTTTGCCCAGGTTGAGGACAAAGCGATCGCTATTGACAACACAAACGGCTATCTTGGTACCGGAAGTGGAAAGGATAGTCTAACTGGCGAGGCAAAGGGAACCAATTCTTACGGTATTTCTGGTGGCGACATTTATATGGGTGGTCAAGAGGATATTCTAATTGGCAAAGCCAGCGGAACCAATTCTTACGGTATTTTTGAGAGCTACATTGATATGGGCAATGGACCGGATACTCTAATTGGCGAGGCAAGCGGAAAAAATTCTCACGGTATTTTTGGCACTGAGATTCGTATGGGTTATGGAGATGATAGAATAGAAGCCTCCAGTTTTGGAGGTGACGTCAATATATTTATGGGTAGAGGGAATGACTTTGTTGAAGGTTTTGGTGACGCTAAAGTAAGAGGTGGTGACGGTTATGATAGACTCAGCCTTGGCTCTTACAAGATAGATCAATTTGATAATATTAGTTTCGGTTCTGGTATCAATCAGGTTATTTTTGAACTAGATGGTATGACTATGAATACCAAAAATTTTGAAAGATTCTTTTTTGGTAATGAAAATCATGCCTTAAACTATTCTGAATTACAGGACTTTTTAGGATAGTGAGGTACAGTTGAAGACTAATCTGTCTTCCCTATTTACTAAAGTCGTAAAACTTTGTACCTCAATAACTCGGAAACTTCTCTAATGTTAGTTCTGTAGATGTAGTGATAAAATTATGAAGAGGTGGTATAGCTATCCCTAGGTTCCACCCTTCATTTTTATCCTTCCTTCAGTTTCCCATCCTCTAATTGTTTTTGTTGACACTCCTAGCAGTTAACTTCCCTGGCGGGAAGTCCCGCGCTCTCCGGTGGGGGAGCGTCGTATGGGAAAGCCAGGGCCAGGATTCGGATACCTTCATAAGCTAAACGTTCATAAGCCGTTGAC
>JAAUYL010105764.1_pt1 | contig 12589 bp, 14 predicted proteins | sample 7278011 | NCBI WGS metagenome assembly JAAUYL01 (sample SAMN14350225, study PRJNA611818) | marine sediment metagenome | isolation source: surface marine sediment (1.8m) | place: French Polynesia: Moorea | collected 2018-08 | reverse complement strand
TAAACATGTTGTCAATAGCAGGCTATGGTGTCTAATTTATTCTTAGCTGATCCCAGAATGCTTCACGTCCACGTAAAAATCCCAGAGCTTCGTCGGCCTCGCGAGCCACGGTTTCTTGGACGGTGTCCTCTTCGATGTCTGTTCGCCGTGGAAGCTTTTTAGAAAGCATGTTCAAGTAGGCCTTGTCTTTACGTAATCGGTCAGATCTGCTTGAAGCGTTTCTTTGCTGCAAAAAGATTGTCAGGCATATACGAAAATGTACAAAGGAATTTATGTGAACAGTATACCCGTTTTAATTGCTTCTCAAAGTTTTCCTTCTCCTCGGCTGCTGTTGCAACGACCGTGTTGGCGGCGGCTTTCGCTTGACCAGCAGTTTTGGCCTGGGCTTTAAGCAGACTCAACTTTGATTTTCCACCTTTCCTGTAATGAAATTCTTAAGATTACATCCTATATTTGAATAATTTTTAAGCCAGCCGGACCAGCCCAACGAGCCCAGCAATAATCGTTGGACCGAAGAGAAATGGGTGAGAGACGAGTTATTTACCTCTTTTCACTGATTTTTCTGCGTTCAAGGGCGGCATGCTCGGCGTCCAAGATGGTCTTGACTTGCCGACGGGCAATTTCCTCTTCCTCTCGCAACCTCCGCTTCACGTGGACGTGATGCATCATCTTCTTTCGCACCTGACCCATGCTGACCAGATCAAATACAGACCATTGTTGTTCAACTTCTTTACTGCAATAGACAGAGTTTTAAACATGTTTCACGTTGTATCCATTATCGTTGCACCAATAAGCATCGTAGAGGTTCCCGAAGTGCTGAGTCTCCGTCATTCTTCTCAGCATTTTGTACATCACCTCAACGCCATCTATGCGAAATATTTCTCCGTCTTGTGGGATGCTGTCACGGATGATTTTCCTGCATTTTTGCACGCCTAGACGACAGAGCTCCGATATTTCCCGGTCTCTTGAAACATACTAAGAAACGGGATATTACTTAAATATAAAACATAATTTTTCGAATTGTGATTAAATACCAATCCTCTGAAGAACAAGACCAAGGCGTGCTCAAACTGGCAGACATTGAACAAGGCTTCTGCCTTGACAATGATGCATTTTGCATTCTTAGGATTAAGAGCCAGGACTTGATCGGCCGCCTGGTTCAAAAATTAGTTAAATGAGGTAATAATAAGGGCTAATTATGGTTTGATAAACCTGCGTGGCTTCTCCCCAATTGTGGAGATTCAGGTAGCACTTGGCCATAAGTGTCATGGCATTCTGGTTCTCCGGGTTGAACTCCAATGCTTTTACGACATATTTCAGTGCAGCCTTGGGACTCGAGTTTCTATGGGCAAGCTTCCATAAGGATCATAGCTTTCCTAGATATTACGTAGCTATTTTAATTACATTACCTCATCATATGTTCGGCCTGTTTTACGTACAAGGCATCGTTCGGCGCTCCGGGCACCCATTCCGATTCAATGTTGACACCTGCACTCTTGATCATCTGCTTCAGATCTCCTCCTCCTCCAGAACCTAAGGACACTGCCGCCAATCTATTTGAGTCCACATACCTGAAAGTCATTCAACGATGGTGAGGTAAGTCAGTTTAGATCATAGTTGCATTCTTACATCTCAAACACGACCTCTTCTGCTTTGAGGTTCTTTTGGCGATTATTCATCGCCTTCTTGATGGTGTCAAATCTCCGATCCTGACGGACGCTGTTGAATCGCTTTTTCTTGTCCATCTTGGCTACCCCTTGATTCTTTTCCTTCGTTTCGAACCAGTTCAAAAGACTCCTACTTCTTTCTTATTCGCAACTAACTGACAACTTTTTCTCTGCTCCTCTTGTCGTCTCTGTCTCTCGTAAAGCCTGCAAAAATAACCCCTTCTCCTGCCAGACAATAACAACTAGGATTAAAACCAGATAACAAGAGGCCAACGTAAGGACGTCCCAAGGGACCTGTTTATTAGAAAGCCGATGTATTTTGTTATATGAAAGCAACTGCAGAAGAGGCAAAATATTTTGTATCAAGAAACGAAAAGGAAAATCTTCTCCCTTGTTTTATGCTAGTGACTTCTATTGTATCTCGTAAATACTTAACGCTTCGTTACGTACTTACAGTAGATCACAGCAATCAACTTGACTGGGGAAAAAGGGTAACTCGGACTTGTTTTGGAGGCAAGTTCAACAAAAGTCGCATTACTTTCTATTTTCCGCTGCTTTTTTTGAAGCAACATTGCATTGTGGTGCAATAAAAACACGAAGATAAATCTCCCACATATTAATCAGGGAGAAGAAAATGCCTTGCCTCATTCCATACATATGAGAGTGAGACGGCATATTTGGAACAATATGGTTGGTTGCAAATGCAAAAATGTAAAATATGGCTTGACTCTAATGCAAATGGAAAGCCGGCTAACAGGGGATTTTCTAAAAGAAGAAGGGTAGTAGCTAGAAAATCCCAGATCCCAGACAAACTTATTGAGTCCGGACATTAGAGACATCTCTGAACGCTGCAATCACAACAAATGGGTTTGTAGCTCTTTCTGCCATACAATTTGGTGAGCAGAGTGGCAATAGTGAAGTGGTACCACTAAAGCTCAATCCCGTAGAAAAAAGCGGCGCATCTGCGAAACAAATCCGGCGCAGGCCACCAAGCGATAAAGCTTTCAAGAGTCAAGGAATTGAGGCGAACCCGGGAGATTTATTTATTTGGTTTTATCGCAACGATTCACTTCTCTCTTCTATTCTTGTTTCTTCTTATCTTCCCAACAAAATTGGACTTGTTTTCTGGGGGAAAAATATGTAAGCACAAGTCAGACTAGATCAAGTGCAAGTGCATCGATTGGTTTATTGCGCTTCAGGGACGAGTTTCCCCCTAGATAATGATTGGTTTTCCCCCGAAAAATATTAATGAAATAATGCAACCATAAGTAGGTTTAAGTACTTAAGTAGTATCTATGTGTTATGCATAGAACAACTCGTGGAAACTGGAAAACAAACAAGAAGAAAGAAAGAAAGCCTAGCAGACAGACGAGACGACGACGACTCGCGACCGGAGGCCGAGCTCGAGCTCGCGAGCTATCTCGGGAACGAGCTGCAAAGGGGGGCCAGAATTTATCTTTGTCTTTGACACTACCTGCATTATTTATATGGGAAGAAGCACTCTTTCCTCGCGCGTCGCATCTACAAGGCTCTCGCTTTAACATGAACCTCTGAAAGCTGGTTCTACATGGTGGGCCATTTGAGCAGCCGAAGCTTACGAAAAGGAAGAGGTCCGCCTGTGATAAAGTATTGCTGCAAACTTCAGCCATATAGAGCTGAGGAGAGGACCTAAAACTGCATCTCCTTTCAAAGAGAAGAACGCGAGTCCCGAGCTTCGTTCGCTTCGTGTCTGGGGACCGTTACATCTACAATGGAGGCATTGTAAATACCTATGTACTCGTAATAACAGTGTTGTTATGGTCGAAGAGATCAAAAGTGTGCACTTTTTAAACATATCCACATATTTTTCACAAGAATCACGCCGCCTAGCATTGTTTCCTTCCTTCCTTTTTAGAAAGCCTGGGGAATTTCCCCCCAACATGAGCTGGCTTTTATCTGCGTTCCGCTGCGTTTAACGGGTACAATCAATCATTGCATTAAAAGCCTTTCCTTTGCTCCCCGAGTCTCGCCTACGTCTACTTTTTCACACGTCTGGGACAATTTTTAACTTTCGTCATACCACATGCGTAGACCTATCGTATTTACATGTATGATGAAATGCGTGGTCATTTAGAACCAGACTATCAGAAATATCTTATGTCATAAAGGAACACGAATAAGTTTTCCAAGATGAGATGCTGCTGGCTGTTTTTAAGGACAAAAAACCGCCGTGTGCCCCTAAAGCCGACGCCCGGCAATTTCGAGGCTGCGAGAGGCTGCCTCCAATTATGACGATCCATCAAGCTCTGCCACCGCGGGAGATGAATTACTTAGCTAACCAGTATTAAAAGCCTTTTTCCGAAGAGACCCTAGAGCCTAGACTAAAGTGGTTGTTTTCAAAACACCACCCGGATCAATGGCAAAACGTGTGTACAATGTATGTTGGCTGATGGTAATTTTCGCTCTATATTCCCCGTCTTGTAAAGTCCACAATAAACCAGTGTTTGTCTAACTTATGGTTCCACATTTTAGGACACATGAGTTTACATTGTGTTCTCAGTTCGCCGCTGCTGAGGTCATATGGAGAAAGGCCACTGAATAACCTATTTTAGTGAGCTTGACGTCAAAGTCCCAAGGGAAGTTCGCAGGTGAAAGCACCACTTGGCTGTCTCTACTGATAAGTGGCAGCCAAAGGCCTTTGTTTGCTTAGACTTTGTCTCGTAGCGGGAGAATGGTATGGCAGAACCAGAGACTAGAGAAGAGAGAAGCCAAAACTCTAAAAACAGGGAGGCTGAAAATGTACATTAAACATCATCCTAAAAAACTAGCTGAAAACCGACCCAACCGTTCCCCCTTTAAAAAAACCAATAGGGGATACGAGGTCTTGTTAAGAGACTCTGTGCACAAATTCGACGAAACCACAGACCGAGACTGAGTTGCAAACCAATTCATTCGTCGCTGTTCGCTCGCTTGTCGGATGCGGCGTGGCCCCAAAAGTGCACCCTGCCTGCTCGACTGCTCGACGCGCGAGAAAAGATAAATGTTCCCAGTTTGCCTGGCTCGAAAGTAATGTTGTTATTGTCTGATTTTCCCCAGAGCCCATTCCAGTAGTATCCAAAGTGTTAAACGTCGGCCTGCCCTCTTTTGGCTCCGACGTGAAAGACGGACAAAACCAGGCAGACCCTGGTGGAAAAAGAAGCACGGATGAAAAATAAGTGGCGCCCTTGGTAACAAGTTGCCACGAAAAAAGAGCGATGCGAGGTGTTTTCACCTGCGGACACTTATCGGCAAAAGTGCTGCTGAAGAACGTCTTGTCCATCTTTCGACCAAGAGTATTTTCATTTACAACAAGCAAAAATCAGAGTAAATACTCTCAAATGACACTGCAGTAGAACGGTGTTTGTACTGCTTTCAACGATCGATTTTTAAAACCTTTTTGCTTAAGTTGTGTGCATACTTATATTATATCAAAGCCCAAGATGGGTAAACATTAGTTTTGGACCCTTGCCATCTGTCTTTCATTTTGAAAATTATAAGTAATATAACGTGTGCCTGATGATAGTGATGCATGTTATTAAACCATAAAATGGAGCAATGGAGGAACACACGTAAGTAGATATTTATGTCTGTACTCCATTCGTACCCATTCTTCTGATATGACAATCAAGATATACATGGGACGAGAAGAACTGTAAAAGCGTTGCCATGCAGTCCTTGACAGTTGCTTTCTAGAGTTGTTATTACAAGAGGTTGCTAAGTACGTCTATGCTGTTACGCTAAGCTTCAAGCACTGTATTATTGCCAAACCCCAGGCAGGCCCCAGTAAGTTTTCGCACGCCCACACATTCTACAATATACTAAAGTCATGATTACTTGAGTTTCTTTAGTTCGATATCGGGTAACAATCACATCCGATTTGATAACCTGTGCATAAATGAATAGGGCCAAAATGGTTCATGCCAGTGTGCACCAATGTCTGAGACGGTCGTCTCTCCCTCTGATACATCGATCATCATGCTTTTGCAAAGGCCGTCAAGTAAGTAAAAGCAGTCAGCTGGCCTCAGCCTTTTTCCAATATGAAATCTTTTCAGTTTTCACGACGAAAGTTTTTTTACTTCGTGTATATTGAATGCATGCCCTCTCTTTTGCATGCTCACCTGTGACCTGCTCTGCTGGATGCTTCGATTTTTTGCTCCTCGCGAATATCGCGCAACCTCGTTTGTCTTCATCAGGGGGGGATTTTCCCCATGTGAGAAAAAGTGTGAAGCAAGGAAATGGAACTACCGTCACCCTTGGCTGCCCTTTTTTGCTCATCTGAATACAAGAGGGAGCAGAGATCCTCTTGTCGTCGTAGTGAGACTTCAATTGGTCACGTCACTGAATTTCTGTCCACTGAAGGGGCTCTCCATTTTGAATACTTCATTTCACGAACCGATGATCCATAAAACTCGACAGCTCCAAAAAAATATCTAGCCAAAAGAAGGGACGGATTCTTTGTAACATTTTTAAGGGAGAGACAAAATCGTTGATTCGCTTCTAGTTCTAGGAGGCTACAACTGAAATGGGACTGAACTTTACACAGATGGCATTAGCCTTTAAAACTTTTCTTATTACTCAACCAAACTTCAAAATCCCCCTTGGAAAAAAGCCCGAGTTTCACAGAAACCTGTTGGCCTGTGATATTCCGGGATTCCTTTGGCACGAGACTATTGAACAGGAGCTTCCGGTACAATAGCCAGCCAGCCTGCTCTGTCCCTGGAGATTAAAGGGAGAGAAAATAAAACTTGGAGGCTGGAATTTAGATTAGTGTCTACTTTGCTCTGATGAGAGGAACATTCATTCGTTTAAACTTTTGTCTCTACATTTAGACTTTTGGGAATTTCTCTCTCGGCTAAACAAGATCTGTTCTCCATGGAATGAATGTATTCATATCACTTTCAAAAATCTTTTCTTAATTTCCCCTCTCACTATATCTCCACTCAACGGTTTTAAATAAGGGAATATTTTGGCCACATATTTAGATATGAGCTCAAAGCATGTATCTTTTCTTTAGGTCTTTCCTAGCAAGCATTTTTGAAACCTCCTGCAGCATGAAAATGATGGACGGCTTTGTAGGCAAAAATATCTACGCCTGGTGTAATTAAAAGCAGCTTAGAATTTCCCTAGAGCGCTTTTGTTGTCACTAATGGATAATGCAGCACAAATGCTGCGAGCTCCGTACCTTATTTTTTTGCTGTAGCATTTCAGCCAAGTGGTAGGCTGTAAAAGCCTGGGTTTTCTCATCAATTTCATATGTGGCTCCGGTGTCATTTTTGTGCAACAATTTCCCCCATGCCCCTTTGAGGTAGAAATAGGCTTTCCTTTTAAAACGAATTTCTCTTCAGAATAAAAACGGAAAATGGAATTTTTCAACGAAAGCCTCAGCTGTAAACTGAAATTGACGTTGGATAAAAATTGTCCCGATGGAAATAATGCAACTGATTGATGACTATATTTTATACTATTTATATAATTCAAAGCTTGTTTTCACATTTTCAAGATACGCAGAGATATTTGCTGTATCGTGTCAGCTTAGGAAAATCTGAGCGCGTTCATGACCAGCGCCCTGACCTTCATGTTCGCACTGACGTGAAAGGCCAGCACGCAACCTCCCAGGACACCATTAAACGTAGTGAATAATCCATACAGCACGATATCCTGCTCATATTCGCCATAGGCTCCGAGGATAAATGTGGCCAAAACCAATGGCATTATGATAACATTCGTCTTTTGCATGATTTTGGCTGATGTAAGTTGGGCCCTCGCTTCCGGATCCTGTTTGAAATTGGCGTACAAACTGTGATATAATCTATAATTGTCGATCCACGTACCTTCAAGAAAGGCAAGTCAACATAATTGGCACCCCCAGCAGCCTCCAGAAGGGCAAAAGTCAAAATAACCAGTCCACAAATCGGGAACAGCTGAGCGTATTGCAAACTGCCAAGAATTCTCATAGTAAACATTCATCACCAATTTCAAAACTATTTATTTTATCACTCACCTCGTGTCCATTCTAAGCCAGCAATGATAATTGCCTCCATAGTTTTCATACTGTAAACCGACGGTGACAAGAACGATTGCTGCGGCAATGCCCCAGCCGACCAGGAAGTTTTGAAACTATAGTATTTATTATTAGGTTAATTAAACTAAGTTGGAGTGACTAAAGCTAACCAAATCTGACCTTGCTAAACATTCCATTTTTCTTGACAATGTTCCCCATGAGCGCCCAGACGTGGAGGGCCTCGAGAAACATAAACATGAAACAAGCCGTGAAGAAAAAGTGAATCAGAATCGAGATGAGCCTGTATGCAAAATATAACAGTTGAAATCGCATCCAGTTATTGGCTATTATAGCATAATACTTACCGGCAAATTTCCAGATGGTCCGTCATATTTGGCGGTAGCATACAGAGATGTGCACAGACCAATGCGATTTCCATGTTCATTTGAATAAAGCGAGCAGAATCGAAAATTCTGAAAAGAAAACTGGATTAGTGTCCTTAACAGAAGTGACTTGACAATGACAAGGTTGAAAACCTGAAGATCAAGAAAATAGCCAACGTAATGGTGACCAAGATGACAAGGAGAGATGAGGCCGATTTTGTAGCAACAGTGGTTGCCGTTTTCACTGCCGGAGCCAAGGTTGGATCTGGTCTTGGAGTCGGAGCCTGGGGGAGTGGTATGACGCACAACCCTGTCTTAGTATCCTTGATCGTTCCAAGCTGACATTCACATGTCATTCGTGGATCAAAGTCCGTGCTGAGGTCCTTGCAGATGGAGCTTGTCGGGCAAGAGTATCCAACACAGGGACTAAATAAAAGTAGATCCAGAAAATATGGAACGTTCCAGATATCATGGATTCTTAAGTACCTAGTGCATGTCGTCTTGTTCCAGGTATTGCACCCCATGGTCCAGGTAAAGGCATGCTTGGGAAACTTTTCAGTACAGGGAGCCCAATCACCATTGACATCCTCGCAAAGCGTGATGGATTCTTGGGTCCCTCGTCCGCACTCGGCATTGCATTTAGAAAATGGGCCCCAGGTTGTATCGCAGGGCTGGTCATTACAGGGGAAATTCTGGGTGCTGGCTCCGGCACATTGCTTGGCCCTCAGACCCTAAGTACGTGATTTCAATAATAGCCTCCTTATGAAAAGAATTAGATCAAAGTACTTACCTGAGGCTTTGGATTTGTACAGGATCTGGTCTTGACTTTAATGCCTCCCCCACATGTGACCACCCTTGGCGGGTCTTCTGGCAAACCGGAAGTTTCATTGAGCTTCAAGCAATCGGTTTCCAGTCTCGACCACGGGGACCTAAGTGAACATACACCCAGACTTGTAAGTATATCTGACCCTATATACGAGTAGAATCATGGATGGCGTTACCATTCTCCGTTGATGGTGACAGAAGCTGGATGCTGGCTTTCCACGAGACAACAAAAGGTAGTCAGAACAATAACCAATGCTAGTCTCACGGAAACAAACATGTTGTTTTTTTAACAGTATACTATTACTTTTATTTGTGCTGCCACTGTCTTGTCTGGTTTCAACATTCAAGCCCTGTGATTTGTTATGGGGGAAACGCGCGGTCGTTTCTATGCAAATGCCCCTGGTTGTCATATGAACTCCCGTAACGGTTACGTGGTTACGCAGCGGTCTTTAATGGCCAAGTGTCATAGAAACTAAACAAAACACACAAGCTATCTAATATGGACATACTTGAAAATTAAATGCGGTTGCTGGAAATATCTCCTTTTCCTCCCATACCCTTACCCAATACGATGGAGCCTGCATTACAGAACGATCATCCTGCAGTTAACGACGCAATAAATAAAATGCCGTTTTGATGGCAGTTCCATTGGCTATATCGTAAAAAAAACTCTAGGACGGCAATTTCTGCAACATATACTCGGTTCGGTTGCATTGCAGAGTATTTCGTTTTTCCAACCGGGCCGAGGATAAATTAGATGTTTCTCCGGACTGTATTCATGTGTTTTTAACATAGATATCTATGTACATACATTTCTGTGATATTATATGGTGCAATTTCAATCGGAAATTGTTCCTCAGACTACTGGGTGTTACATGTGAAAATTCCTGCAGATTGTGATTAAACATTTGGCCACACTGTGGAAACTGCATCAAACGAAGGAAAGCGGCCTACTTAGGACCTTTTTACTGCGGCAATGGACCCAAATTATTTCTACGCACTCGCATTTTTACATTTTACGAGATGCAAGAACGAGACCACGGATTCTTCTAGTCTCGTGCATTTGTGATTGAAATTCTAAATTCTCCGAAAATGCCCCAGGGGGAATTTCCTCTACATACGAGTAGAAGGTAGAGGGGGGCATTGTGAGACCAGTTGACAAATGTCCGCCATCATTTATTAGACAGAATCTCTATTGAAGAGAGAAGAAGTCGCTCCTCTTGCCAACAGATCTTTGATATCTTTTGGCACTGCCTTCCAATTCCAGCCCATGTGAAAAAGTGAAAGCGCGCCAAGTCATTTTCCCCAGGGGATTTCCTCTTAACTGAAGCCAATCCCAACAGATGGCGAGGGCCTCTCTGTTTTCAGTGTAAGCTGGTATCATATGATTGCAGATCAAATGGTGGGCCATTTATTTCTCTTTGGCCCATTTGCAAGCTCGAACGAGTTTTTTTGCAATGGAAAAAATCCTTCGAGAGGATTTTGCTTGTAATATTCTCATCATTCTACTTAGTACACATAGAGATGCAGCATAGAGTACAAGTATCTTCGTTATTTTGTTATTTTAAATCGTGTTTTTTAGTTTTGTAAGTGTTTGTCATTTTCCAAATTGGGTATATCGTGGATATTGAATGCAGGTGGGTGGAGAAATAAAGTTTTCCTTATAAAAATGTCCAACACAATATCTCTCTCTTTGAAAAATGATGCTACACGAAAATCGTGTTTGAAACTGGCTAATTTTGGTCTTGACGACTGTGAAAGTGGCTTGTTTACTACATAACTTTACCTTGGCAAACGTTACCACAAGTATGCCGTATCGCAATAGTAGAAGTAAAGTTTATGGCGTGGATACTCATGTGCTAAATTATCATTTTAGCTACATAAGCTTCTATTACTTTTTTTTTATATAGACACTGAACTATAATAGCGTATATTATAGTCATCATATTTAAGGATGACATAGAGGGTACTCTAGAACATAAATAGATGATGAGGGTCCAACCAATGTCCTGCGTCGCACGGACGGTCGTTAGGATAGCCGCAATTTATCTCTTTGCCTCGGTCGATTGCTTCCAATCTCGAGCTCAGCATGGCTATTAAAACCACGTGCAAAGATGCTTGCTACTCCGAGAGCTACTTGAAGATCTGCAAGAAAAGAAAGACGTCGTCGTAACTTTGAGGTTCGGTCAGTTTCACTATTTTACCTATTTGTAGTCCTGCCAAAACGCGATCCACAAGGCCTTGGGTGTCCTGTAACGACTGACGTTTCGCATGAACCTGATGTCCCCCAGGAGGTAGAATCCAACAAGGACAACTTCCACCAGAAACTGATACAGTACGAACATCTTGTCCGTGGTCCGGCTGCTGCCGAATCCGAAGACAACGAAGACTATCAGCGATAGGTTGAATCCTACTTCAAGTCCCTGTTGCCAAACTGTAGTGGCCAGCATGATTGAGTGCTCCCTAAAAATTAAAGATCAAATAAATGTATATTTATTAATTCAGAAGCACTTACTTCTTTCTCGATTCGAAAGTCAATGGGGACAATAGTTCCTTGACATTTTGCGTTTGATCCTTGGCGCTGGCGACGCACTTTCCCAAAAGGAATATTTCAAACAAGTTACTGCTGAGGAGGGCATATGTCACAAGGGACATGTTGCAAAAGACCGTAGAGAACCACTGGTGCTCAAGGCCATCGCAAAACTCCCTGCCCTTAGTTGTGCTATCCATGAAGTACATCTCGTACCTCCCCTGGCACATGAACAGGGTCCTACTGTTTTGCAACCGAAAGGGCAATTTCATGCCCAAAGTTACGGCAATGCTCACTAGCTGTTGTGACACTAGGACACCTGTTAGGAAGCTCTGAAACATTGGCATAATGAGTTGTCCATAGTTTCTGTATGTTAAGAAGTTGTTTGTTACCTTGGGGGTCCAATTGATTTTGAAAAGAAATCCATTGTGGGCAATGCACACGTATCGATAGACCGCGATGAAAAAGGAATGGGTGTGAGCGAAACAGACGCCGTACAATTCGAAAAAGTCAATAAAGTAGCACCCATAGGACCCCACAATTCCTTTCATAGGGTAGATGAATGATGCCACGGCCATGTAGGTCAAATATATGACATGGTAGGTAAAAATAACGACCTGAAAGAAAACTAAGATTCAATTAACTGTTTTCCAAGAAATTGTTCACTTCTGACCTGATGCGAGATGATGATTTGGTTAAAGCCTCTCTCTTGCCGTCGGAATATGAAAACTAGGACACTCCTGTGGACAATTATTCCACAAATGAGCACTATCAAGCACCCGAGGGCTATCAAAATAGAGGGCTCGGTGCCTAATAGTGGATGGAAATATTTCATTTCCTTGGGTTCAAAGTTCAACGAGCAATCCATTATTGTGTTGTTCTGGCAAAGGCTTTCAAAATCAACTGAAGCAAGACACTGTCTGGATTGTTTTTATTTATCTGCTAAATATCTAAGTAGTAAACACGAGTCCTTAATTTGATAATAAAAGGGAAATGAAGTGGGGCCAAGTAAGGCGGAAAGAAGTGATAAGGATTTAAAGGGATAATGCTTATTTCATAATTGAAGGAATCTTTTCCAAATAGACAAACATATGTCAATTAAGCTAAGTACTTTAACTCCCAGAGATTGGAAAACAACTGGGTACTCCGGCAGCATCCGTTTTAT
>JAAUYL010035264.1_pt1 | contig 12589 bp, 14 predicted proteins | sample 7278011 | NCBI WGS metagenome assembly JAAUYL01 (sample SAMN14350225, study PRJNA611818) | marine sediment metagenome | isolation source: surface marine sediment (1.8m) | place: French Polynesia: Moorea | collected 2018-08 | reverse complement strand
TCCAACAACATCCCCCTACAATCCAGAATGATACTCAGGTGGTGGTTGGGTGTGGGAAGTGCAATTATCTGCAATCACCTGCACTCACTTTGATGAGATCCATCAAAGTCCAATGAATGACAATGGTCATTGGACCACAGTTAGTAGGTACCATGGTTAACAATGGCAATAACAAAAAAAAGAGACAGCTTTGCTCTACAAGTTGTAGTAGAAATAGTAGTGTGCTTCCTCCTGCCCACCTAGCCTTCAGTTTGGAATGCACCATAATTAGATAGAAGGTTGGCAATGCTATTGCTGACCACAACTCTGTATAGTAATTATGGTATGTAGTAGGCAGCGGGACCGCCTTTGGTCCCTCCATATTGTATAACATGCTGCCACCATGCCTTGGCCTGCCAATGGTGCATCTATGCACATAGCAGCCATATAGCGGAACACTTTTTATTATGCTATGCATGTTCCTGGCAATTTCTGGCAAGGCCTCCCTCAGAGGGCCATCCTGATTTCATGGTGAAATCCCACACTCGTCCGCAGTACTTTCCGTAGAAACAGCGCCAACGGCCTTGAAAACCCCAGTGACATGTTTAGGTTTCAACGCTAAAGTGTTTTCATGGCTGCCTGGAACGGAAGTTGGAACAAAGTCGTTGCAACTCATTACAGCAGCCTCCACTGTCTCTTCTGTTTCAAACAGTAGGGGTGAAGATGGAGGCATTGTCACATTGTTGGCAAACAAACAACCTCGAGCAAATTGGCTACTTTCAAATCAGCAATACCATCTTTGACTATATATATGTTGACAATTCCTCCTAATGCCTACACTAATATCACAATGTTTATGGCATAACATGGCCATGGCCATGTGAATACACTATACAGAGAGTTGCTTCAAAAGTCCTCCGAGAGCTGCATGGCCAGAGGAACTCACATTAGAATATTAACTCTAACACCACTTGGGCGAGGAAAGGAGGAGGAGGTCTAGGGCAGAGTGCAAGTTTGGGTGACTGTACTGTACTGTGCACACTAAGTAGATAACATGTATGGCATCTATCTATCCAAGTACTGAGCACAGTATGTGCATCCTAGACCAATGTATCTATACTACATGTTCCATGTAGGTTGTTGTGACAGCCTGGCAATGGCAAAAGGAAAAGAAGTACACGTTAGTTGGTGCCCACTCACACTCACATCCAAACAATATTAGCCCTGGAATACACATCCACCATCCAACCGCAACCAACAGCTAAATATATGTCCCATGTATGCAATGTTTATGTTATGCTGTGTGACACCACAGATTAGCATACACACATGGACATGCCTCCTTGTGAGAAATCAATAACAATGTCTCTCTCACTATTGTAATGAGACAGGCAGAATGGATGCTACCATCTCTATGTATGTAGTTGTACTGGATGATAAGAATAGAAAACCTTGAGCCTTAGGTCCTGATCCAAGTTTAGATATGGAATCCTCCAATGACAATTATGATAAATTGCACTTCACACACCACCTTCTTTGATCCAGGAAACCTGCAGACATCGTGACTTAACTCGGTGTGGTCCCACTTAATTACAGCCATGGACACTGATGATCAGACTACTTCAAAAGCTCATTTATGATAAGTGAAATCCATGCTGGAATTTGGTGCCAAAGTATTACCAACAAGATCCAACAAAAGTCTACTTATGATCCACAACAATTACCATTGTCAGGATCCACCCTGTTCCAGTTCCACCCTTGAAAGCAGCAAGAAGAAAACCACCGAAAGCAGCTACTACCATTGGAAACAATTATCCCCGCATCAGCAACAAAAACCAACCACCAACATTGTCAATGCATTTCTGACTATCCTAGCCACAGCAATCCTGGTCCCTGTTAAGTAAGTCAGGAGGACTTTTTTAAAGCAGTTTGACCATCATGTTTGTATTTTCAGACACGACGAAGAAAAAGGAGAAGCCAATAGCAAAAAGATAATCCCTCTTGCAAGACGATTTTCGGGCAATGCTTATGGCAGATTTTCCGGTCTTTCTCAACTGCTCACCACCACAACCGTGTTCCCAACATCATCACCACCATTCTTACTACAACTATTGCTATTGTTTATCTCGAGAAATCGTCGGAAAAACAGTGACAGTGACCCTACCAACTTCCGGTTTCCCACAACAGTCTCCGTTTACCCCACTAACCAAATTGAAGCGAAGGCGCCAACCTTGCCCACCGCCAAGTCAGGAGGTAAGATGTCCCCTTTAAACTATTTGGTAGGGTAATTGAGACTCTGCTGTTTTTATTGCAATAACCAAAAACACTGTAATGATTGTGGGGTTGGTTGGTGGTGGGCATTTAGCGTGACACTATAAAACGCCATAAAGAGCCTAATAAAATTGTCTCCCCTCCTCTCCGTTGAGAGAGAGAGCCTATTTTATGGCTATGGCGGAAATTTCTCATCCACTATTTACAATCACTGACATTGCCGAAATGTTCTCCATGTGTATGTCCAAGTCAAAAACGGTTATTTCACCGCCATTCTCTTCCATTCCCCCGAGCTCCTCTCAACAAGAATTACACTGCTTTTCTGTCTTAGATACTTAGTTGAGAAACAAACATAGTTGCTGCAGCCACTGAAGGTCAAACGTTCTTACCACTCACCTTATTCTAAGCAGGGATGGCAATTGTTGTAAAAATACAAGCCGTTTTGTTGTGGGTGTATACTGTATACACGGTGAAATAGCTCCCTCTTGCACCATTAGCTAACATCATTTACTCATCCAATACGGGAAAAAAGCATTACAATATAGCCAAAGTTTCTTTTTTCTCCCATAGAAGTAGCACCTCTTGCTGAGTATCCAGTACTATACTATGGACAGGACAGTTAAAAAATCGCAGTCTCTATTGGTGCAAAGTGCAATTCCAATGTTAGTTCTTCTTTTGCTGGGAAGACTAGAAAAAAGGGTTAGGTAGAAATGCCTGGACAAAGTGGTCGGGCTATAAATTTGGTGCCCTGAAACCGTAAAGTAGACAACTACATACTGGTGGTACTGTGGTACATATAAAACAGAGACACCACATAGATATATAATGTGGTCCAATGTAGGGAGAACTGTGACTTAGGAGACTCTATATGCATTCGCAATATGGCGTGGGATTAAAACCAAATTTAGTGGCTGGTTGAGCAAAGAATATGAACTGGCCTAGTTTCACCACCATGACCCTTGTTTTTTACAGGTGAGGAGAAGGAGGTACGGTTACTTCATGTTCCCTAAGCAAGGCAACGCCAGGGTCCACCACAATGTGCAAACCATTCACAGCACCAACGTGGGGCAACTTCCGGTCAACAACAACAGCTGCAACAACCTCTTCACAACAACAACAACAACCACAAAGAACTAGAACCACAACCTCCCTCCTGAGCAATGTACCCTGGGGCTACCTGCTCGTCCTGTTGCTGGGGATGTTCCCTGAGCTGACGGGCGAGTCGGTGAGCACAGCCAACAATTACCAGGTAAAGCAACACAACTATGCATCTCGGTATTCTATGCGTTTTGTGGCCAATGTTTCTCATATATGGAATGAAAGCCTTAGCTATACTATATGATGATCCCAGACAAAGGGATGGCGGATGACATCTCGGTTTTGGGTTAGATACACAGAGCGCGATGCTGCTGTTTCTTTCTATGGAGCCACAGAATAGAAAGTGTCATAGTTTAGCCATCATGTTTTTGTTTATAGTTATGATGGAGCAACTATGCTTCTTTTCAACCTAATCTGTGTCAGGCCCTAGCAACCAAAACTGTCTTTTGATGTCAGAGAAGGAGAGAGAGTACTCAGAAATCCAACACCTTCAGATACATTACAAACAAACACAAGTCCTTGACGGAACCATGGCGAATGTCTTTGTTTTGGATACCGGAAGTTGTTGTGACATTAATTCTGCTTGCAGGTACATTCTCAACAACGGGTCCTGCTCTCGCACAACGCCAACAATGCATCGCTGCCAGCCTTGTCACTTTCATTGTCGCCCTACCAAACGGCAGGGCGGTCCGGTGGCACGGATACGACCGCTGCCGGAACCGGAAGTGCGCCAGGTCGCCATTCCAACGGAAATCCATCAACGTCAACGTCTTCCCACCAGTATCATGACACTTCCGGTCCAGGTGGATCTGGACCTGGCAGACCACAGTCCAGTCCTGAAAGTGCACAACAACAAGCCAACAGTGATGACAACAGTATGCAGAGCCTGCTCGCGGGTGGTGGTGCTGACCTTCACCACCTGGAGCAGCAGCAATCCAAGTGGAGGACAGCAAGTGGTACAGGTGGTGGAGGAGGAGAGAAGACAGGTGGTAGTTCAAGTGTGATAGTCTGGAGAAACCAGACCCTTGTCCGGAGCAGTCCCTTCAGACACTGGTGGACAGCAGTGTTTCACCACCATGGAGACCAGCACTCGTCTCAGTCTCAGACAGGTGGTGGTAGTCATTCTAGACAAGGTGAGGCAAGCTGCTTGTCTAACTTGAAGTGAAATGCATCCCGACCAACCAAAAAAAAATAGCTTCATGAAAGAAATGCGTTCCATGTACAGTGTACTTGCCTGTCCGCATGGTATCACATTGCTAGGCAGCGGGCATCTGTGCTCAACCAGCCAAAATCAAAGTATCCAGATACTTAGTATCTTTATAACATATCATGCCAAGTTACAGTACACTGGCAGCTATTTTTAGCCCCCATTTTTTTGTAGCTAGCTAGAAAAAATTCCGTTATCCTACTTGAAAGAGGCACGGTTTTACTTTGTTGTACATAGTAAAATGACATAGAACTCGAGCTGCAAGACGGCAAGACCATCAATCAAACCTTGTTTCCTATGCAGGCTTTTTACTTCCTTCCACATATACATGTATTTCAATTTTACCCGCGAGCTCACATCGCCCTCTTGAGATGCTATGGAACAGCTTTTTTGAGGCTCTTATTGTTTTGTTCTTTTTCAGGCCGGTCATCAGCCGCCAGCTCGCCTGGGAGCAACAGCCAGCAGCTGCCATCCATTATCAGCCAACTGCACCAGTGCCTTCCGCCCTCGATTTACACGCTCGCACACGCGGACGCACACGCGCACGCGCAGTCGTACGCGCACGAGCGCATCCGTGACCTGCACAGCCTGACGGGCTTGACCGGCGCGATGGAGCGCGCGCTCACCTACCAGGGGGAGAGCGAGTGGGAGAGGGAGGTGTGCGCAGCGGGCACGCTCGACGCGCGCGTGCGCAAACTTCTGGAGGCCCTGCCATGTCCCCATCACAAAGTAAGACACAATGTCACTCTGCCAAACATCCGTCAATGTCTGTGATTGTTTTCAGGTGTGCCAAATCCTGAGCCCGGAAGACCTTCAACAGTTGGCGCGAAATGAGACACTGTGTCGGCATGTTGTCCGGCACAAGTGGAGGAAGCTCTTTCATAGGCTGTTTGTTGTGATCCGTGATTTCAGTCTTGTGTTCCAGAACAAGTTTGACATTGGAGATGCGAACCATGATAACGATCGCTGCCAGGTAAGACACTGACATTGTCATTGACAGCGTAGCGTTGACAACATGTCCATGTCCATTTGCAGGAAGCTTACACCTTCTGGACATGCTCAAACGAACTCCCGCTGTGGCTGCTCGATCCGGACACTAAACAGTCGGTCAAGACTCCGGCCTGTCCAAATGTCTGTCACAAGGTCGAGCGCAGCTGTCCATTCCTTATACGAGGAACTGAAGACGACATGGCGTCAGGGAATCCGTCCTTTATCTGCAATGGTAAGACAAAGCTTGACTGTGATTTGGGATTGCCATCAATGTCTGGCAGAGTAAAAAGAACCTTGTTGTAACAGGGGGCGCGTGTCAGTTGTCAAGACAGGCCAATTGAGATCCTGTCAATGCCACTGAAATTTTTTGCACAATCATGGTTCTAGTACTTACTCCTAATTTGCCAAAAACAACTGAGCTGTCATTGTCACACATTACTTAGTGGAGGATCCATTTTCTTGCAATTTCAGACGAAAATGTGCCAAATGTGGTGACAGAGGACACCGCTCCAGAACCATGCTGCTACTCCATGATGCCAGATCCACTGCCAGGGCAAGGCTTTCCCGTCCATGTGGCTTCCGGGTTTTGCCACGAGCCTGACCACGTTCTTCATGACAACAACAACAACAATGGCAACAACAACAACAACAACATGGTGGACAAGGGCGGCTGGTCCGCCAACCATCATCCACTCAACTCGTTGCCAGGCTCCAATGTCAACTCATCCATGTCATCGTCAGCGAAAGAGCGATCCAGATCCACTGGATCCGTTGGATCCGGATCTGGATTGTCCCCGCTCTCGAGACTGCAAAGCTGTGATAGATTCCTGCAACCCTCAGCCAACTTTTCTGTCCGGGCGTCAGCTGAATACCATATGTTCCATTCGGACAGGGCCTCGTCCAACCTGATCATTGCTCTGGCCGAATGGCTTGGACTCAACGGCCAAGGCAGATCCAACTACAACTATGATGGATACCGAGAGCCTGAAGTCCCCCAGGTGGTGGATCCGCCACCTGGGGCCAGTTCCAGCAGTCCTCCTGACCAAGAGGAAGTATCCACGCCTGTGATTGCGACAATGAACGAATCCGGAACAACTTCCAAGAGCAGTTCCGGACTGTCCATTTGGTCAATCCACAGGACCTCTGCTATGGTGCTACTACTCGTCACATTGCAACATCAGCTTCTTATTAAGCTCATACTGAAGCTATGATACATCCACAAACTAAATATATCTCTTAGGTAAGCATATATATGCCAATGTCATTTATAAAATCCAAACTCTTTTATCGACTTGAGATTGAGGACAGACAGAAATAAATAGATGTAAAGGTGCGTCCAGCAACTGAACAAACTTTGCCTGACCCTGAAAATCCTCCTGTTTGTCAAGGTAGAACTTTTCTGACTCTTTTTCTGGGAACTTTTTAAATTGGAAATTTAAGGCTTGCTTCCTGAGCTCTGCCACTCACAAGAGTATTTCGACACACCATCAGTCCTAACCTTTTTCTTCTTTTTTTTCAGTCGAATGACAGTCAAGATTCGTCCAAGACATTCAGCAATGTGACCATTTAAACTCTTCCAAAAAACAAAACTCATCAGCTGCCTCTCGCACAAAACCGAATCACCACAAAAAAGAAAATGGTTGGACTGACTGAGGGAAGCTGGGAATAGAAAACATGTCCAGCAAAAAGGAAGGAAAGCCTCTGGAAACAAGAAGAAGCAAAAATCGCCCTGCTCTAAAGCTGAAAATCATGAACCAACAATTCTCAGATGGACTGCGAAAAAAGTGAAATGAACCAGACCTACAAAACGTAAACAAACAACACAAAACAATGAGTGCTTTTAGTGAGAAATTCAGATCAGAAATCAACTAAGTATCAACTATACTATCCAACTACAACATATACAACAACGATTTAACTATTTACTAAACATATAGTGTCAATTTCAAAAGCCACCGAAAATAATCATCAGAATTCAGAGCAAAATTGTAGTCGAAGAATATTGACGACTAGAAAAAATCAAGCTTTGTATCCTTTCAGTTTAGACGTTCTGATTTTGCAAGCAAGCAATTTAATTGTACTACTTAGGTGAATGCACAAGAATTTTTGACAAACAAAAAACAGAAATGTGAAATCAAATTGGAAGGCATGCAACCGTTTTGTTCGACCTTCTCCAACCGAAAAAAATATATTTATTGCTTTTTAACTTTTAAATGTGAAAGCCACGGTAATTTGATGCCTGCACTATCCAAAATACCCCAAGATTTGTTTGATTTGAACTCAAAATTAGCTCCTATTTTTTTGTTTATTAAAAAAGATTTTGATCATGCTGATCAATTTAAAAAAATATATATAACGCCATATTAAAATTATCATTGCTTGAACATCAACAACAACAATACTTCCTTGTGTTATAAAAATATCTCAAAAGCAAGAAATATCTAGACAAAATTGAAAAGTCGAATAAATATCATACAAATCTAAAAACAAAATATTAAAAAAAATCATTGTTAAACGCGTTTCCGCTTGCCGCAAAGATTGGACTGGACTTTTTTGGGAGAAAAATGTCAACTTTTATATTTTGTTTTCTTTTTTAAAATGTGTGCTATAATATTTTTTGATATTGAATTGTGCATGTTGGACATTAAAACATTTTTTCTTTCTAAATATTTAGATATTCTCTTTGATTGCAGATGTTAAAATGGGTGTACTTTTCTTACATTTTTTGTAATGTATAATCGAATGCAACAACAACATCAACAAAGCTAGATTTTTGTATAGATACTTAGATAGTTTTTTATAGGTAAAGAGTTGAATTTTTATCATGATTTTTGTTCTTTATTGTTGTATAACAGGCATCAGGTTTTTGACATCTTTGCTTTCTCTCTGTTTTTGAATTAAATTCCAACGTCAGTTTAATTCGCCAAAAAAGGACTATTTCAGAAAGGACTATTTCAGAAAAGGGGGGAAAATGTGTATCAGTCTTTGTAAGCCATACTTTTCTGATATTCTGATTTCAGAATTTGCTTTTGAAAATCAATTTGATGGTTGCAAAATGTCGTTGGAATGCAGCAGAATATTCAAAGATCTTTTTTTTCAAATCTAAAGATAAACATTGGTAGAGAGAAAGTTATGAAGGATTGTTTCATTTTTTATGAATTAACACACTGTAAAACTCACAATCAATTTAAAACATTTTACGAATTTTCAAATGTTTAGCTAGACAAACAGGAAAAAATATTGCTTCCTGTTTTTATCTTTTTCTTCTTAGCACACCAAGAGTTCTTAACCTTTTTTGTTCTGTTCTTTGCATTTTGTGCCAATGTTTCAGCTCACAACTCACTGGTTTTGATTGCCTTTTTCACGTAAGGAGAATGAGGAGTACTTTTCCAAGCCAAGAAAACTCTTGGCGTTCATAATGTTCACTGGTTTACACCACAACAGGGTTCTTAGTTCACCAGGGTGTCCATTAATAGATATTTAGATAGTATTCAGATAGTAAGAGATAAAGGATTGTAGTGATTGTAGTGGTTGTTAGGTAGGTTGTTACATTGTCGTCAGGTGCTCTTCAGTGGCAGGGTCTGCAATCTGCTGGTCCATGGATCCACTCTCATGTAGGAGCCTGTCAAAGACAGTAACATTGATTAACCATCATAAAACAATCACTGAGTGACAATCAAGTACCTGATCATGGTGTCGTCCAGTTTGCCAAGGCCCTCTTTGAACTCGTCAGTTGAAAAACAATCTAGATCGTAAGACATGTTGTTGGAAATGCCAAGCACCTTCTGCAGGGCCTGATCTGTCCCTGCATCATCTTCAAAAGAGCAAGAAAAAGAACAATCACTGACAATGATTGTCAATGGACTGTCATGTTTTGTCATGAAGTGTCATCACCTGTGTCATTTGTCATTGTAATGTATGTGCCCCCAGTGTCATTTGTCTCCCAACAATCCCATCAATGTCATTGTCAATGTCAATCATTGGTACCTGTGAGAATTATGTCTGGTATGCTTGATGGTGTCTTTGGATTTGGCGACGAGACCTGGTTTGAATTGTACTGTCCCACAGTGACATCTTGTGCACCGTGATGCTGCTGCTGTTGCTGCTGCTGTTGTGTTTGATCAGTGTTGAAGAAGTTGAACTCATTGGTTGGCTGCAAAGAATATAAACAAAGATTCCACGATTAATCAAATTGCTATCTCTTGACAATTGGTATAGGTTAGTCAAGTCATAGGAAATGCCAGTTGGAACAGTGAACGACATGGATTATGCTGTGATCCAGTCCTGTGTTGGATTGGTCCATAAATCTGGACCAGATTGGCCCACCTCACACCTTGTTTTGATTTGTGGCAACAACAAACATATCACAAACAAACAAACAAAGAAATAAACAAAACACCTACCATTTGACTGGACAAGCTCTGGGCTCCGCCATAAGAGACTCCACTGTGGTCACTGCTGCCCCCAGGAGACGAAGGTTCAAGCTAATAATTTTGAAAAAAAAAGAAAGCAAAAACATAATGGGGAAAATCAATGAATGGATCAACTTAAATAATGATATAAGGCCTGTATAGGATTTAGTTTTGAATATAGCTAAGTAGATATTTAACAGTTATTATCAGAGAATACTTTGTAACAAAATACTTGAATAAAAGCTTTTATATTGTACTTAACAGAGTTCAGGGATTAAAAATGTTTAGCAATTTAATGGGACACTAGAAGAGAAGCAACCTCATGCCTTGTCTTTGAATCAAAAATTAACACTACATATTTAATTATGAAAAAAGTATGGATCTATTGTTTAAAAATGGGATCAGAATTCAAATGGAAGTAGAGACAACTTTTAAAACATCAGGCTAGTGGTGGACCAAGCTTACCATGGAAACTCTCTGGAACTTGTTGGCCAGATCCATTTGCTGCTGAGAAGTCTGGTAGCCTTGTCCTGCCAGAGTCATGGCATCTGGGTAGATGGGCGCGCTGTTGCCTGTAATTGCCATCATATTTGTCAATATGCAATGGCATTGACATGGACATGGACATGTCTGCTTACCTAGTGAGCTGTTGACAGTGTTGGCCGGGGAATGTGGACTGCCGAGAATGTCAATTGGACTTGTGCTTCTTCCCAGTGGACTTCCCTGAAAGTCAACAGACATGGATACATAAAACATGGATCATACAAACATGTCACTGACATGGATTTTTGAAGCATGCATGGATGTCAATAAATGTCCAGTAGAGAATTGATAGTAGGTGATTGAGAAAGAAAGATACTCACAACTGGTATGAGGGGTGATGCAGGTTGCGGGATGGACTGTGGATTTCTGTACTTTGACATGGAATGCATGTCTCCCTGGAAGAAAAATTGGTTTTGGTTTTGATGCTAGCTTGTGCATTGAAGGATAACTAAATGGTTTCACTGGCAAAGTGCTTTTTGTACATTGAGAGATGGTGGTGTGAAAAAGCTTTGATCTGGTATCCTGACATATGTCTTACCTTTTGTTGTTGTTGTTGTGCCTCGTTGGAATAGTTTTGGTACATGTAGTTGTTGTAGCCAGGTGGTTGTTGTTGCTGCTGCTGTTGCTGTTGTTTTTGATCAATTGCAACACCCTGCAAACATTGAGCATGCATTGTGAACATGTTGCGACATGGGGGAAGGGTGTGCGAAAAAGTAGGACCCCGATTTGGGATGGGGCTTATTTACTCGTACCTTGCTGAGATGCAAAAGATTCCTGTTGGAGTTATCACAATGTTGTTGTTTGTTCGAATTGCTGCTCGTCTTGTCAGCCACGTGGTTGTTCAAGTCCTGACTTGTCTGGGTGGTGTTGCTGTTGTCCGAAACCAGGGACACAGGAATGGACAGGATCTTGCTGATTTCCGTGTCGCTCAGCCGGACAAAGTTGGACGACGATCCCTGCAAGCAAAACAAATCCGGACAATTGTTTAGGACAGTTGGACAGGATTCGCACTAAGGATCCCGGACAAGTATTTAGATACGTTCTGGCAATGTCAACGAAATGGAGTCAGGTTTTATTAGGCACTAAAGCAGTTGTGATATAGTTGTCATGGGTTATAAGGTAGCTTTTTACAACTGTTAACATCTTATTCCATGTTTGCAATCACTATTATCATCTGTTAATGAAATTATTCATGTGGATTATAGCCTACAACATTACTGTAAGTGCAAACTTTAATTTAGTTGTATTTTACTTTGATCAAAAGTGATGTTCATTAGGTGAAATCTACAGAATGTTTAAGTGGTTTCATAAATATCTGTCTGCGGAACAACAGTTTGGACATGGGACAAACAAACAAACAAAAATGGTTGCCTAAACAAATCAAAACAAAAGACTACAACGACAACCCTGGATATCCAGGACCAGTTTCTTTGCTGACATACCTGGTGTGGTTCATAGCTAGGCAAGCCCACATTGACTGGCAAACTCTGTGGCAAGAAGAAACAAAATAACAAAAACCAAAATAATCAGGGTGGTGGCTCAAAAAGTTTGGGAAAACCAAGTGTATTCTGAATTCACCATACTCAAGAATCAATCAAAACCATAGCTGTCTGGTGATAAGACATGATAGTATACATTGAGAATTTAAAACTGGAGGACAGCTCAGTATTTTATATTGATTTTAAATCCTCCAAGCTGCTCTGCCAGACAAAAGCTGGTGCCCCCACCAAAGTGGCGAAAATAATGGATCTGGATGGTCCAGGTGAATGAATCAATGCTGGTTTCTTTCTCACTAATTCCAATTTCCCCGATAGTAATGGTTGTGGTGATCCCAATTGAAATCTGTCACCTGTCAGTGATACGGAGGAGGAGGGTTAAACCAGCATTGTACTGTTACCACCTGGACCACCTGGACCACAAGTGGTCCTGTTAAGTAAACAAAATGGCACTCACCGTACTGAATGATGGTGATCCATCATCGTTTTCCATAGGTGTAGGCTGTCCTGTTGGCATTGGTCCACCTGGAACAACTTGGCCTCCGCCACCTGGACCACCTGGGATGTTCATGTTGGTGCCAGGCGCCATCTGG
>JAAUYL010089490.1_pt1 | contig 12603 bp, 10 predicted proteins | sample 7278011 | NCBI WGS metagenome assembly JAAUYL01 (sample SAMN14350225, study PRJNA611818) | marine sediment metagenome | isolation source: surface marine sediment (1.8m) | place: French Polynesia: Moorea | collected 2018-08 | reverse complement strand
TCAGCATTATAGCTCACATTGACCATGGAAAATCAACGCTTAGGTAAGTTTTGAGGACCATGCTTAAAACTTTTCTGTGCAGAATGCTCATGTTGTGCATGCCAACAGTGACAGGATGCTTGAACATGTGGGTGCCATATCACCAATTCGCCCAGGTGGTCCAGATGACAGAGTTCTTGACAAGCTCAAGGTTGAGAAAGACCGAGGCATTACAGTTAAAGCACAGACCGTGTCCCTGATGTACAATTCGGCAAAGGACGGCAAAGACTACTTGCTAAACCTTGTCGATACACCAGGTAATTACTTACAAATGCGATTTTAAACATGGCTGGGATTTGGGAATGAAATGAAACGGACTTATTATATTTTATTTCAGGTCACGTGGATTTCAGTTCTGAGGTGTCGAGATCATTGACGGCTTGCCAGGGTGTCATTCTCCTTGTCGACGCAAATCAGGGTGTACAGGCGCAGACAGTGTCGAACTTTTACATGGCCTTTGGAAATGATCTTATCGTCGTTCCAGTGCTGAACAAAATTGACTTGCCAAATGCAAAGCCGGGTGAAGTGAAGGAGCAGCTGAACAATTTGTTCGACATCGATCCCAGCTCAGTGATTGCCGCTTCGGCCAAAACCGGCGTCGGCATCAGCGACATTTTCGAGGCCGTTGTCGAGCGGATACCGCCGCCCTCCCTCAACCAGTTTGGAGAGGGCGAAGAAGATGTGGCCACGGCTCTGCGATTGCTACTCTTTGACAGCTGGTATGATCGTTATCGAGGCACCGTGAATCTCGTGCAAGTCGTGTCTGGGGTGTTGAGGGCAGGACACGAGCAGGTGGTGTCGGTGACGACTGGCAAGGCCTATTCCGTGAAAACCTTGGCGTTGCTCACGCCAGGCGAGCTGCCCGTGAGTGCCTTGTACCCAGGACAGATGGGGGTAATGACATGCAATATGAGGAAGCCAAACGAGGCCATGATCGGTGACACTTTCCACCGCAAGGACCAACCCGTGAAGCCCTTGATTTCAGCTGCATTAACTCGTCCCAAGCCGATGGTGTTCGCCGGCATCTACCCGTTGGACCAGTCGGAGCAGAACAAGCTGAGGGACGCGATCGCCAAGGTGTGCCTGAACGACTACAGCGTGTCCTGTCAGACAGAGACCAGCCCCGCGTTGGGCACCGGGTGGCGGCTCGGCTTCTTGGGCATCCTCCACATGGAGGTGTTCACCCAGAGGCTTGAAGACGAGTATGGTGCTAGTGTTTTGGTGACCTCTCCCGGTGTTCCGTACCGACTTCAACTCAACGAAAAAGAGGCCAAGAAATACGATTGCGACGAGAACTTCACGTATGAGGTGCGAAACCCTAACCTGTGGCCTGAGAAGCCGGCTGTTAAATCCTATCAGGAACCATATGTCAGGGGCACCATCATTTGCCCGTCCGACTATACGGCCAAAGTCAACGCGTTGGCCGCCGAGGCCAGAGGCCAGCCACTCTCCATGGTGGCGCTCGACCAGCATCGAGTCAAACTAGAGTTTCACCTCCCGTTGGCGGAAATCGTGACGGACTTTTTTGACAACCTGAAAAATGTGACCAGCGGTTACGGATCCTTTGACTACGAGGAGGCCGGCTATCGGGAGTCCAAGCTTATGAAAGTGGATATTCTTCTGAATGATGTGGTAGTGCCCGAGCTCGCCACAGTCATGCACTCCTCGAAAGCGAAAGAAAAGTCGAAGAAAACTGTCGCTCGACTGACGGATCTCATCCCGAGGCAGCAGTTTGCCATCAAGGTTCAGGCTGCAGTTGGTTCGAAAATAATCGCCAGGGGTGACGTCAAACCAGTGCGAAAGGACGTCACCGCCAAGTTGTATGGCGGCGATTTGACGCGAAAAATGAAAAAGCTCCACCACCAAGCCGAAGGAAAAAAGAGGATGCGAGCAGTGGGCAATGTTCAACTGTCACAAGACATTTTCCGTAAATTGCTCACGTAAGTAGGACGTAGCCAACTGCGTATGCCAATTTTCTAGTCGACTACAAATATTGAAGTCAATATAATCATACGGTGATAGTGATAAGAACCTCCTCAAGTGTCTTCATTTTTACGGGGGTAATTTTGCACGCTTTTTGGTTGTCAACTCCAGCCTGTATGACAAAAGCCCGAAATTTATGGAACGTCCCGTGTCAAGGCATGTGGCGATTTCTTTGTGGCTTGTCGATGAGTTACGGCGATAGGGAGACACCTTACATGGAAATTATTAATAATTAAAGCGTTAGGCATATCTTGTATCGAAGTTGAGTTTACATACCTAGCTACACTGTCTATTGACAGGTTGTTGTTTTGAAGAAAAATTATCATCTTAAATAGAATCTAAAAGTACATGTAACCGTAGAGAAGTGAAGCTTTGAAGTGCTAAAAGTTATGGACTCTCTTTAAACTTAAATGATGACAGATTGTTTAAAGTACCCGAAATAGTATCCAAAGACATTGGGAACAGTTTGAAAGCAGTTGATAAATTGAGTGCCAGATTGTGGCAAACTAACTAACCAATATCAACGTTTCTGTAATTTTTTGAGTCAATCTGGACGCTTGACGCTTGTAACCAATTCAGTCGTGGGATAAAGTCGAAGTACAAAATACTTGAGATCATGTCATCACAATTATGGTCATACTTGTGGTTTTCATTGGCACTCTTTGGCCAAGGTCTTGGCAACGCTGACAACGACGTCGCAGACGTGTGGGCATTTCGAACCGACAACAAGCGGAATTCGAAAGTCATGGCCAAATAGTTCCCCCGCAAGGAGGGACAGTATCCTACGGGCTTGACGACTTCACACTCTGCTTCCGTTACAAAATCCTGTTCTTCAACATGGAAGGAGACGGAATCAACCTTTTCACGCAGATCAACGAGGACGGTCCAAGGTTCAAGAACGTCTTTCAGTTGAAGGTTTACAACGACAACCAGCCCAACTTGCTGATCATCTACTACTCGGATGGCGTAAAAAGACTAGTCTGGTTCGATGCAGAGGTCCCGCCTCGCCAATGGAACACCATGTGCATTGTCCACAGCTCATCATTGAATCAGTTGAAAATACTCCAGAACAATAACCTGGTATATTCCTTCAAAGGTAAATTGATACAATTTCAATGATGATAAGGAAAGAAGATAATCGTAAATGACAACTCCGCTTAGAATGCCTAACTGTCATGAAGCTTTCTCATGGCTTTTTCGAGACACAAGTCGGAGGCGGAGTGCCTTGTGTTTCTGGAGATTGGTTTACAAGAGATTCCGGTCCGAAAGAACGGAAACTCCGACATACCGGATGCGTGAAGTTGGGCTGGACGAGATACTGGTGTCCTGTGTCGATCGAGTCCAAGGATCGAGTTTTTAATCCTGGGAGCGATCTTTGGGGAGAATGTTCGTTTAGCTGCATGGAAAAGGAGGACAACTTTTCGATTGGTAGCTTCGACCCAGAAATGCTCTTAACTTCCAGCATTGGCCAAGAGATGAGTCAGAGAGACACTCTCAAGGGAGAGGTAGACTTTGAACTCCCATAATGCTTTCCCTTCAAAATAAGTATGCCCATAATTTAGGTTTCGGAAGTATTTTTATGGAAGTCAATTCTCACCAAAGAGGCCTTGCTCCAGTATGGAAATTGCTGGAGTCATCCCAGCTTGGCGAATCCTTTCTTAGACTGGTCTGATTGGCCAAGTTATTGGGAGCTGGTTCAAGACGGTGGAGGACAAAATGCAGCCCTTAAAGTAGAGGTTGTCTCGCGACCGTCTCTTTGCTTGAGGGAGACGCACAGAATTTACATTGGATTTAGCGAGAAAAAGGATTTTGAAGGCGCCATCAGGTTGTGCCAATCGTTTGGAGGACGGGTCCCTCTGCCCAACAGGTGCGCTTTTTGTTTTGATTTGTTATTATGTAAGTATGTCTGGCAGCGCCTCGAATTTTCTGCGCTCATTGTTACATCAACGCGCGCATGTCGCCACCAGACTGTGTTTTTCTATTCGAGATATTTTCAGAACCGCCGAGGAAGAAAATCTTTGGCTGGTCATGAGTGCCAGCGCTTTAGAATGCAAAAGTGACCGAAGTATTTGGTTAGGTAAAATCATAAAAAATCCCAAGTGTTACCTATATTACCTAAAATCGGAAACACCGATTTTTAGGCGTCACTGACCTGCAACAAGAGGGCTCTTACTTGAACGTGACAAGGTTTAACTATGAGGAGATTGTTTCAAACGTGATTGTCGGGTCGCCGCTGGGGGCCGACACCAACTACACCAACTGGGGCGAAGGCGAGCCCAGCGGCGGCGTCACCAAAAACTGCATCGGAACCAAAAAGTCTGAGGGCTGGGGATCGAAAATCTGCAGTACGACGAGATGCGTGGGCTGCACAGTTTTGGCGAATCAACATTTTAAGCTACGGGGGCTTTGCAAAACCACTCGGTACATTCATTACAAGAATCACACATCACTTACCTTTTTGTCATTGGCTATATTTTTTGAAGATTCGATTCACGATACAAGTTGGACGGAACCGTCAATGAAACTACGAGAAAGCACTTTTTCTATGGGAATTTCGGCTGGACCATCGGGTGGTCGCCTCAGGACAATGGCTTTCGTCTGGAGTATCCAGACTCGGCCAGCTTGAGCGGGACGTACGCCGTCTACAACGACACGATGGAGTACCCCCTGGGAAGGAAAAAGTGGCTCATTTTCAACGACAACTGCCCAACTCTCGAGTCTTACGAGCTGGTCTTTTCCAGGTTTTGTTCTAAATCAAAGGGTAATTTTTCGAGAAATGAGTTATATATGTCTTTAATTCCAGCTGCTCCATTGGCCAGTTCACTTGCTCGGATGGGAGCTGCGTGTCTCTGAAAGATCGCTGCAACATGGTACGTAATCAACCTTGGAGCATTAATTCGAAATTCGAGTTTTAAAAATAAACTTATTGAACAGATAATGGATTGCAGTGATAATTCGGACGAGATGGAGTGCAAATATACGTACATTGATAAGAAAACATACAATAAGGAACGTGCCCCACTGAACAAGTTTGGCATCGGCGACCGCCGCCTTGAGGTTTGGCTGAACATCTCCGATCTGAGGATCACAAACATCGACTACGTCAAGAGCAAGTTCAACGCCCGCTTCACCTTGACGATGGACTGGCTGGACGACCGAATCACGTTCCTGAACCTGCTCAGCTCGGTGGCAAACATCTTGCCTACGCACGAGGTCAGTGATCTATGGGTGCCGAGCTTGAGGTTCCAACTAACTCCGGACGTGAGGACGACGATCCGGGATTCTGTCATGGTCACTTCGGTTTTGCCGGGAAAGGGCGCCGTTTTGGAGGACCTGACTCGATTACACGAAGAAACCATATTTCCGGGGTTGCAGGCGCCCATAAGCGCCACCAGGATGTACAATGAGGAGTTCGCGTGCGTCTTCGACTTGGAGTGGTTCCCTTTTGACAACCAAATTTGTCGATTTTTTCTTGGATTGGTACCCCAGCAAACCGAAATGGTCAAGCTCATGCCCGAATGTCGATGGCCAATCAGCACGAGCAGCGCTGAAGTGGGCGAATTCTCGCTGACCAAAGTCGAGGTCAGCCCAAGATCGGACCGCAACGGAACTGACCTCGTCGTAGAAATCCATATTACGCGATCATTTTGGAGGCTGTTTTCTAGCACTTATTTACCCACGTTTTGCCTGCTGATCCTTGTTCAAATGACGTTCTACTTTCCTGAGGACAATTTTCAAGTAAGACAATATCTGACCCATGGATATAGCTACCTAAGTATTTAATTGATTAACAAATTGCCATAATTAGGTTCGAGCGACGATTAGCCTAAGTTGCATGCTGATTCTCTCTACTTTTTTCGCCAGGCAAGTTAAATACATACTAGAAATCTACGAGTACATTAACAGAGACATCTGATATTCCAAACTTTGCAGCACATCTAACAAGCTTCCAGCCACCACAAAATTGACATACGTTGAAATCTACATGATTGTTTGCATTATCCTGACGTTTGCTGAAGTCATTTTGCACACGATGGTCGTGTTCATCAAGGAGAAAGAAAAGTCGGGACGGCTTGGCTATTGGAAGAACAATGACACAAAGACTATGCAAATTGTGCCGAGGCGAGAGCCAATTTCGAAGCAAGTTGACGTTGCCTGCGGTCGTGTTCTATTCCCCTTGACCATCTTGACCAGCGCCATTTTCTACGGAGCACTTGCTGCCGTCAAATACACCGAGGCTCAAACGTCAAGCGAGGGAGGAACCGAGAACTATTGCAAATTGATGCAAGGAGAACATGTACGATAAAGGAAGATCAGCCTATACAATAATTTAAAAGATTACCTTAAAATGAAAGAACATTCTACTATTAAATTCCTTTGATACTTAACGTGAGCTCCTTCTAAGGCTGCAATCTTTGATATACGATGTGGATACAATTTCGATTTCTGGGTTGCTTTTCTTTTCTAATTATTTGAATTATTTGTGTTTGTGAGAATCGAATAGGCATAATCATGATGACAATTTTCAATAGATTAATTTGAGCATAACAAGGTTTCTGCAGATATTTAGTAGTTTGTGTAATTTTGTCGTTCTCTTGTCAGTATTAACATTAAAGCCGATTCTCTCCTCTCAGGCAAGACAGTCTAAATAGTCTTCGACAATATTCGTTTAAGGAAGGTAGGTAGGGTATCGTATTTCCATGTCTTTGGCATTATGAACTAATTTAACAGAACAGCATTGAAAACCATTCTTCTGTGTACGTAGACTATGATGCACGCTATTATGTAAATAGGCAAGCAGCAGCACTTTGTTTCTTTTCCCTTTTTTAAGGTTTTCCGGTATTATGTTTAGTTGGGATTCCGAGCTGCATTGTTAGAGGATAATGTGATCGGTTGTGGGACTCTGTCTTCTTAATGATCATTGCTTGTCCGATTGCTTAAGTCACAGTCATGCTGTCAGATCACTGTGAATACACAGGCTTAATTACTTGGGTAGGTTATCAACAATATCTAGGTATTTACTTGTCTAAATTCCATAAAATATTTCTATACCGCACACACTATTGTGGTCGATAAGGACAAGCACAGGGTGGTGCGCACTGCACTGGTGGACACTCTTGTAACTCACATCACTGGATGAAAACAAAGCTTGAATTTTGCTGAACACCCACGTCTTGCCCTTGGCCTTGGTCATAGAAGTGCTCGAGGTCTTCCTGGCTGTCCTCCCAATGGCTGCTACTGCTACCCATCACGTCGGCAGCGTCGGCCGCCGCCGTGTGTCACCGCGATATCGAGCTGTCCGAGCTGCGCGAGTAGGCTTGGTTTCTCAGGTCGGCAAAGAATGTGTGCCGCAAGGCCTCTCCGAAAGTTAAGCGCTTTGAGGGTTCATAGATGAGCATTTTGCTGATGAGATCGAACATCTCCTCCCAAATCACCGGGTCGCACGCCAACGGCGGCTTGTCCGCGTATCGATGTAGAGGTTTGCAGTTCTCGCGAACGTAGCGGCCGGCCGAGGACTTCTCGTCCCACTTGAGTCGACCCTTGCTGTCGAAATACTTGACCCGCGTCCGGGTGGACATCCTGGAGGGGATCTTGCCCAAGATTCGCTCCATCATAGCCAAATGTTCGCGGTTGTCGTGTGTCTGGAACAGCGTGTGACCCATGGCGAGCTCGAAAACTATGCAGCCAACGCTCCAGACGTCGCAGGGTTGCGCCCAGCCCAGCTCCAGGATCACCTCCGGTGCTCTGTAATGCCTCGTGCTGACGATCGTCGAATGGTGCTCGTGATCGAAAGTCGCGGATCCAAAGTCAATGAGTCTTATCTCAGAGTTTCGCACGAATCGAAAGTCCTGCTTCTTTTTCGGATCGAAGATGACGTCGTGACTGCTGTCGAAGAAGAGGATGTTTTCCGGCTTGAGGTCTGTATGGGTTAATCGGTTGTCGTGGAGGAATTTGCAGGCATAACACAGCTCGTAGGCCATCTGACGCACTTGCTCGATCGGGTATGGCACGTAGTTGTTGTCCTTTAAGAAGTCGAACACGCTCGAGCCGAGCATTTCAAACACAATGCAAACGTGGCCGTGGTAGTCGAACCAATCCAGCATTTGGACGCATCGGTGCTTGCCGCGGGGATCGTATTTGGCCAGCTTCTCCAGCACGTTAATCTCCAACTTGGCCGCCTCCCGATACTTTTTGACATTTTTGATTATTTTTAAGGCGACAACTTCGTTCTTAAACAGGTCTTTTACTTTCACGACTCGTCCGAACGTCCCCTCCCCGAGGGTGGTCATGATCTTGTAGCGGCCCTGCAGCATATCACCAGACTTGTAAACCAGATGGCCCTCGTCGTCGTCTTCTATCACAGCTGGCGACGAGGCGTTAGACGATGGCAACGGGGGCGGCAAGAGTTTCGAAGACTGGCGACCGCAATTGCTTTTGGCAGTGTGATGACTTCTGCTGGCCAAAGTATTTGTTCTTCGACCACTGTTCTTGGACGACCTCTGCTTCGACGAGGATGCCGTGGCCGTTTTGTAGCCAATGCCCCGTCGCCGGTTTGAGCTTCTGGTCGTCGTGGTGGAGCTGCTGGCGGCGCTGTTCGTCCGGTTACCGCTCTTTTTCTTGTTGGTGGGTATGCTGCCAAAATGACTCTCCGCTTCCGAGGGTGACTCGAGGCGACGTCTCTTGTGCTCTTTGTGATAACTGCTGCCCTGATGGGGGTGGCGATCGCCTCCAGCAGACGGCGAGTTCGCGCCATTCTTTGTTTTGTCGGAAAACCGACTGTACGACGAGGAACGCCTTGACGGAGGCGAAGGAGACCTCGGCCTCCGACGTGTACGAGGCATCTACAAATAGAAAAGGCTTTGCTGCAAACTCTGTCTACATTTGACAAGCAACTACTTAGATTTTTGACTGGAGGGTGATTTTTCTGCATACAAAGTATGCGTCTAACGCCATCTAAAATTACAGTCATCTCCTTGGCAATATTAGGAGAGTGGAAATAGTAACTCGAATCCCCCGATTTTGTTAAGTTTTCGTCAAAAGTGCAAAAATGGTCAAAAAATATCCATTTGGTGTGACAGATGGAGCAAAATTGGGAATCACCTTTAAAAGGTCTATGTAGGCACTGTTCACTGCACTACAAACGAGGGTCAGAACATTCATGAGATGCAAATGTCGTTGACAGCGACGACGTCATAGGCGGTAGCAAAGATTTCTCAACGTTAAGATCCAAGTTTAGACTCAAGGAAATCTCAAACTTTCCATTCGAGTCCTGGCCCACAGAATGAAAGCACAGCAAAAACAAACTTCAATCAAAAAGTCTCAAGACGTTCCGATTACCACGTCACTTTTGTCTCAATCTTCTTCCATTTGCAATTCCCTCTGGTCTTAGCGTTTGGGTTGTTGGCCGTGGCCTTTGCTAGGCTTTCAAGAACACCGTCCCGAGACGAGTCAAGTCGCACAAATCGAAAGCCAAGCCACAGTCATCTTTCGAACGTTCACGTTCTTTTCTTGTCTTGAGTCTTTTGACTTTGACTTTGCTTTGCTGTTTGCTGTTTGCTTTGCTTCTCAGCTCAGCTTTCAAGCAAGCACAACAAGCACAAGGCACAGCAGCTGCTGCGCTGTTCTTCTCTGCTGTCTCAGCTTAGCTGGGCTGGGGAATATTTTAGATCGAAAATATAAAGAATGCCCGTGTGGGCATCTACGATTGAATATAAAACTGCTGACAGGGATTTTATCGTTTCATTGCATATTTTAGTGAAAAATTAGACTTTTAAAAAGACAAGTTAACTTCTCTCTGACTGCATCCAAACTTTATGGAATATCGTGTTTTTGTGTGAAATGTTGAGCACCTTTAAGCGCGAAAATACAAGTTGCAGAAGATGTTAAAAGTGAAAAAAGTGTTACCAGGTTAAGCTTAGGTTGAGCTCAATAAAGAGTTCAGAGACTGAGTGAACAAATCTTTTCGATAAAACGTAATCGCTATCTTTACACTTATAATTTTGCTTAAAATACTTTTCAATGCTAAATTCGACTTGCCTTGTTCTTTGCACAAACTTTTGGGTGTCAAAATATGGCCGTTTTTAGAAGTATTTGGCCGAATATTGCTTGTTGTACTGTGTAACTTTGGCGGTAAATTTCAATTGTCGAAAAATATCAAAACAACGCCAGTTTGCAGTTGGACAAAAACTTTTTCGTTCTTGTTCTTGCTTCTTAATGTCCGCAAGGGACAAGTGTTGAGGATCTGTCCAGCCTTCTGTGATCTGAGGACTACGCTCCTAAGTTTGATTGAAGCAGACTCGCCGCAAAGAAAAATCCAATTTCCTTCATTAGGTGCAGTTTTCACTCTTAGTGCGGCCAGTCACATCACTATGTTCATCACCGACCTGAGGAAGGACTTCTTTGACCTCTTGCTGAACGAGAGAATTCTTGTTGTGGCTAACGTCGACGTCGACTCTGTCTGTGCTGTAAAGATTTTGCAAACTCTTTTAAAGTGTGATCATGTCTCATACACCTTGGTGCCGATCAGAGGAAAGATGGACCTCAAAAGAGCCTTTGTCGAGAATGGCGCTGGGGTCAAGTACGCCGTCATGATAAATTGTGGAGCTTCCATTGACCTCATGAACTTCTTGGACCCGCCCGAGGATTTGGTAATATTTGTAGCCGATTCACATCGGCCTATCGACGTCTGCAACGTCTACAATGACGGCCAAGTTCGTCTTTTGATGAAGCAAGAGGAAGAGGAGGACATTCCAAGCTACGATGAGGTGTTTCGCGAGGAGTCAGACGAAGAAGACGACGGAGCAAGTGATGAGGAAGATGAAAACGACGATTTTAATGCTGTACATAAGAAGAAAAGATTTGACGAGGCCTCCATTATGAAGCGAAGAGATCGCCGTCTGTGGGAGCAGCAAAGGACAGAAATCCTGTTCGAGTATCAACAATTCAGCTACTACGGCTCGTCCACAGCGCTGACCATGTACGAGTTGGCTTGGAAAATGTCGCGAGATACCAACGACCTCTTGTGGTGGGCCATTGTGGGCCAAACAGAGCAGCTCCTGATGCTGAAACGGGAAATCGACAAGTATGTCATTGCCACCGCGAATCTGAGGGAACATGTTTCAAGGCTCAACACGTCAGCCATGTCGGTTCAGAGCAACGACTCCTCGGCGAGCTCTGGCGACATCCGTTCCGTGTGCAGCATGAAGCTGGCGTTTGACAAAGAGCTCAATTTGAACCTCTATCGTCATTGGACCATCTATAAAAGCATGGAGCACACCCTTCATACGGCCGAAAAGTTCAACATGTGGACGTTGAAAGGAAAGCATAAACTTAGTGAATTTCTTGCCGAGCTTGGATTGCCCCTCGCCCAGTGCAGGCAGACGTTCTCCACGATGGATTTGGACCTGAGGAATGAGGTGCGATCCATTTTCGAGGAGAAGGCGGCAAAGTATGAGCTCGACGACATCACGTACAGCTCCTTCACGTCTGCCTTTGGATACAGGCACAAATTCTGTGCTGCCGACATTGTCTACTCCGTATTGGCAATTCTGGAACAGAACAATCAGGTACAGTTTACGTATAACCATTTCCGTAAAAAATCCAAATCCAAAAATATTTAGCTCTGATTCTTTAGAAAAAGCAATTAATCCGATTTTCAAAAAAATCGTGAAAGTGAACAAGGCGAAAATTAATTCGTTAGATAAAATAGGGCGTCATAAAAAAGCTAGTGGGTTTTTGTTCGCTAGATTTATTAAAAATCGCTTAAGGAATTTTTGTCCTGCCCAATTTCACATTTTTTAGGATTTTCAAAATAGAGAAAAAATGCAAAAAATCTGATGTGTAATTTTTGGTCCTATCCAAGTTCAGTTATTTTTGCGGGGAATTCTTTGAACTTTGAGAAAAATGTAATTGTAATCGGGAAGCGAGCGGGTTATTTTAAGTTATTTTTATGACATGTAGACTAAAGATTTGTCGTATTTTTTAGGGAGACGAGTCCGCTAGCAACACTGGAACCGAGGCATCCAAGAGCCAAGGTCTCCAGCCAAAGACGCGCACTTCAACCGACAACTTTCTGGAGGCGCTCGACAGCCTCGCCAGGAATCGAATTGACGTCCTGGAAACTGGCATTGAAAAGGCAAAGTCTCTGCTGACTCTCGTGATGCGTCAAGTCCAGAACTTCCTCGATCTACGGACGATCGGCAGCACAGGAAAGTTCTTTTACGCCGTCATCCAAGAAGGCTCTCCTGATTCGAAAGCTTTTGGACAGCCCAACAGTCTAGCCCTCCTCGCTCACGCTACTCTTCGAGCCTATATTGCCGTCACGGCAGGAAGCAACAAGACCAAGAGGGAGCAGATGGGAAACCTGCCGCTCGTAATCTCAAGTCCCCTAGATGGGGATAAAGGGTTTTGCGTCCTCCTTGGCATTCCGCCGGTCAATGATCGTTCAAGGAAGAACCTCCTCGGAAAGGCATTTGAGCAAGCAGCAAAGCGAAACATCTATCGATATCGCCTCGACTACTTTGACGGAGCCATGGTTCAAATGAAGGCCGAAGATCGGTCAAAGTTTTTCGACGGCCTCAC
>JAAUYL010096333.1_pt1 | contig 12605 bp, 14 predicted proteins | sample 7278011 | NCBI WGS metagenome assembly JAAUYL01 (sample SAMN14350225, study PRJNA611818) | marine sediment metagenome | isolation source: surface marine sediment (1.8m) | place: French Polynesia: Moorea | collected 2018-08 | reverse complement strand
GGTCGGACACGACTGACTTCACGCTAGGAATTTTTCCAAGGCGTTTTGTTTTGATTTTGTTTTGATTTGGGATACACTGTGTTAAATTGTGAGTACATTGCTCACCTCTATGCCAATTCGGGGGATTATTTTTCTTTACCAACAAATCCATTAATTTAACTTGATCACATCCATTTCCGAGTTTTGTAAATTATTCTATTGATATTATTACTAGCAGACAAAAGTTAATTTCGCATGAAATTAGACAATTAAGCCTTCAAAAAATTTGCCTAAGTAACTACATTCGAATATTGTACCAATTTGTTTGGTTTAGTCTGGTGGCTATAGCGGTGTATCAAACGGCTTATGGCTACGTGTTGCTCGAGTAAAAAATAAAACGTTTAAAGCATTTGGAGTCTGTACACAAAACCAAATAAAAATTAAAGTGTGCGACAATTGTCAATCACTACGAAAAATAAATGCATGTTTTCTCACTGGTATTCTTCCTCAAACTTCCGATATACATCCGATACTATTTATATTTTTATTTTTAAAATTGTAATGTTATTTTCTAGTATGGTCTTCCGGCAAGGCAACTCGCTATACCGAGGTCAAATTAAGGTTTTCTGTCCTAACTTTGATTTATCTATCGAATTCTAAATATATTTCTTCCAGAAAAATATCCGCACCCCTTCTTTAATCATTGTCATTAAAAAATTAAAGCAATGTTTTCGCAATTGTCAAAAACCTTTGTTCCTAGGTCTGATATTAAACTGTAATAAGGAAACATAGAAATCATGAAATAATGATAGGGTTAAGACAGGATTGCGATATTTTTTCTTGTTTATTCCTTTTGGTCTTTGAATGCACTTTAAAATCAGTTGACAAATAACTTCCTAACCATTTTATCTAAAAATGTAAAAGGGAATTAAAATCCATTGCGATCAATTCGTGGAAAATCAAGCTGTTACTCAAGGTGAAAATAAACTTTTAGAAACCAATGCATTGTTACGAAAAATCGTGTATAGTTAGACTAGATATTGCAAATTGCTCCGAGAAAGAATTGTTATAAATGGATTTTTGAGAGAGAAAGAGAGAAGAAAAATAGCCATGCCTAAAGTCAAATTCCTTCAAATTCTTTTCACAAGTTTCTAATGCGAATTTTGCGTCGCTTCCTGCCAATTCCACCAAAACATTTTTGTATAATTGTTGCTCTCGAAAAACCTAAACACTTTTGTACTAAGCACGCACTTTGTGGTCACACAACTTTAAAAAACAAACAGTCATTAATGTTTACATTTTGAATGGCTACTACTTTTTACTATTATGACGAAGACATGCAATTTCCCGAGGTTTTACGTAGGAATGTACTAAATATTAAGTACCTCTTTACCTTAACCGACACAATTTATCCAGTCATCAAGGGTTTGTCAGTGTTTCCGGAAATGCAAAAATTCGGCTCACAATGGGGCATTGGAAGTTAAAACTATGCCTTTCTTTCGATTATTTGATGCTTTGGTTATTCTAATGTTGAAGCTTCCGGAATATTAAAAAAATGTGTATCGACTTTTTTCCATGAAATGCATTTCTCAAGGAATAATTTCTCCTTCTGCTTTTTAAGACAGAAAACCTGTCATAAAAGTGTCGCAAAATTCGTTCCAAACTTCCAAGTTTTTGATATGAAAGAATTTTAATTGCCTTTCGGACATTGATACTTATTTTTCTGTTCGTGATTTTAAAGAGTGTGCCTTCCTTTCAAGTATCTAGATTCTTCATGAAACTTTCTACACAGAGTATATTCAGGATTGTAAAAAATGGTCGGTGGTGGTGTGGAAGACAAAACACAACCAGAAAATTAATTGATTTATAGAGCATTGTGCGGTAAAGGCGGAGAAAAAGTATCCCAGTCTTGTATCTGATTCTGCCTTGCCATGAAAAGGTATAAAGATTTTTGTAACAATTGCTACTGCATTTTACGAAATTCCGTGGCAAGATGTTTTTCTTTTTTTTGCTGGACTGTAAATATCACAGGCAGAAATCAACCCTCTGATCGGAAAATAATAGCGCAATAGATCTTTCCGTAGGTCAGGGACAGTTTCAAAAATGTAAGTAAACACTCGTGCAACGCAAATGATTGGTATATGTTTTCATTTGCGAATGGTTTGCATTTTTTCAAATTGCCTTGGAATCTCAGAAATCCTTGACACGGATCCAGTTACCTAAATATATTTGAAATTCAATTTTTAAAAGCCTCGCTCAGTGCTGAAAAGATGGTTCCTTTTTTTAATAAATAATGTGCAACTGTCACTTTTAGGGCTTTTTTACGATACTCGAAGTCGCGCTCTTAAAATAATCACAGACAGTCCTTGACATCTATGCACGCTATATAGGGTTGTTCAGTATTTTTAGTATTTTTTTTTCAGCCGCTCCGCGCGTTGAGGTCTCCAGAAGAAAAACATGATTAAAACAAAAAAGAGAAATCTTTTTTTCGGAGGAGACCCAAAATTTAATTTTTATATAGGTCATCATGGCTCGAAGTGAGGAGGTCGATTTATTAGGCACTATTTTTTTGGCAGCTTACCAGAAATATTTTATTTTCTTTTTGAATGGAAACTCATGGATCACACATGTACTATTGCGAAAAGAAAACAAAAAGAGATTTCTGATTAACATTTTAACATGGGAAAATATCTCCTTAAGTTTTTCGCAGAACTCTATATAACAAACTAATTCGCACATGGAGTTACAAAGTTTTTTTATTGTTTACAATTCAAAATGCGTTTTGTTTTCGGCGGGTCAATGACAAAACCACCACGATTCAGATCTTGTTTTCCTCTGCTATTTATATCAAAAAAACGCGATGCGGTATAAGGTTAAATAGGCACAGTTCTCGCAGGTCAAAAATGTGAAAAAGAAAGATAAATACAATTGCGAAATCGAAAAAGTTCCTTTTTTCAGAAATCATAAAGAAAAAGGCAAGATTTATTTTTGCGGATTTCAAACGGGTGATTTCTAAGTGAAACTGAAATGACTGACATTAATTCCGCTTGTGATCCACGACTTCGGGTTAACCCGTCAATGTCGTGCAAGCACCCAGTTTCCTCTTGGAAATCGACATTTGTTTTTACGAAGTTACGCAAAAATGTCGTTACTTTATTTTTTTCTAGTTGTGCCCACGTGTTTAGCTATGCCATACAAGGTGGCTATAAATACACATTTTTACTTATCTCTCATGAGAAACGGCTTAAAAATCTTGGCAAAGCGGTGCATCCTGGGCATTTCTGTTTTCTGGGCACCGGTAAAAATGCATGCAGTGTCCACCATGGGGAAAAGTGCTGCTTACGGATCATTTTCCAACGTTTAGGTACTTAAATACTTCCGGTACTAATTAAATACTCGTAGGTAAACCTAACTGGTATGCACAGTAGATCATTATAGAAATGAGACTTTTTTGGTTGAAATTCTGCTCACTGTCCGAGTCCGTCGATGCACGGGCGTCCGTCTGAAACCGAAATTGGTGTTTCTAATTTAACCAGCCACTTTTTCCAGTCAAGAGCAGCGCGTTAGCAAATGTCCACGGCTAGGATGGAAACACTTCAAAAACCCAAGTCGACTAAGTATATCTGTGCTCGCTTCTCACGGTGAAAGTACGTATTAAATACGTCCTTAGCCGCGGGCTCCAAGGCCCATAGAATTGGGTAGACTATGGAGTGTCAAGGATATAATACGGACCCCGACCAAGGTGCGTAGAAATAGGAGGTGCACCCTCGTGCAAAAAATTAGCACAATGCTTCCAGAAAAAACCATGGAGGTTATAGACTCACTTTGGTATAGATATCTTTTACGAAAATGTTCAATCAATGATCTTTCGCCTGGGCATATGGAAATTATGTAGGCTGCTGCTTGCTGCTGCATGGTTTCAAAATCCAACTGGGCCTTGCCCTTTAAGAATGAAATCATACGGTAATGAAAAGAAACTCCCCTTGCCAAGTACACAACTGTGCTGAACTTAACTTCTTACCTATGGCTCCATCACCATCACAGAGGGAGTAATAATATCATGAGATCCGGCTTCAGCCATAGCGCGTGAGGAAGGATAAGAGAATTAATATGTTATGGGGGGTGCTACGATAACTACACATATTAAATGCATGCGTGATGTGGAGATTTCCAATGGATCCAAATTCAAGAGTGACATTGTCAATGACATTGATAAAAATGATTGCTTGTTTCAGGACCCAACTACATCTGTGAAACCACATGCCCAGCAAGTCTTTCGCCTCCTTAAAGCCAATGGCCATTCCAAAGCAACAGCCTCCTCATCAGTACCGCAAAAGTCGGCAAAAATGTCATGGAAACTCGCATCAGAAACTTCTTCGTCTCGGCGAAGAAGACACAAGAATACACACAGCAGACTCAAAACAACCACCACAACCGTCAAACAATCCATCATCAAACCTCGACCAACAGCATCAACAACACCAACAACTTGTGATATCCAAGACTCTCGTCCTCCTACTTGTCACTGCCCAAAGCCTGCTTTTGCTCCTGATTTCTAGTCAACAAGTGGTAGTCGTCGTAGAAGCACAGAATGCAGTTTACAGGCCGTATAGGTAAGGAAGGATGTCTCGGCCAAGTTTCGTCAGGATCGGCCTACTAATTAATACTGTGTATGTATATTTCAGGCCCATACAGAACATCTTCGGGTCGCTGTTTAGACCGGGGGTGGGGGGACCGCCTCCACCACACCCACCCCCTCATCCCCCTTTGCCAAATCAAAGGGGAGGGCGGCCACAGCAGCAGCCACAGCAGCAAAACAACAACAACAACAACAACAGCAAGGGCAACAGCAGCAACAACAGCAACAAGAGCAACCCGGTGGATGGGGACAACAGTAACAATCCCGGGCCCGGGGGCGGGGGAGGAAACAGTATAAACAACAACAACACGCCCCCTCAAGTTGGGGGAGGGGGAGGAGGCGTGGCTAATTCTAACGTAGCCCCGCCCCCTCCTCCACCGGCACCCCCGGCCCCGCCCCCTCAGCATCAACATCCCCCGGGACACCGAACGCCCCGGGATAACGTGCCGCCCCCTCCCCCTCCTCCTCCTCATCCCCCGAGGCGAATCCTGCCACGCCCCCGCAATGTGGTAAGCATCTACGCGTACTTTTCAATAAATCAGCCAGCCACTCACTTTTGGCGGGAAATTCAAATGGATGATGTGACAGCCTAGTTGATAACACATCACTTGGTGGTTGGGGCGGGAGGAAGGAGGTTTTAACTGTAAAAGTGTGAACAGGGTGCAGCCAACCTAGTGTTAAGGTTTTTAGCAGCTTAAATGAGCAAGAGAAACGCTTTAGTGAATGTCTAGCTTTGGTTTGCTAGCACCTTGATGAATGCTTAGCTATAAAGCAACCTTGATTGATCGTAGTCAAAAAGCAGTTTCATCAAGGATTATAAAAGAAGCGCAAAAGATTTATGAGTTTTCCTTGAACTCCGGGTTCAATGCTCATTGCTTCTCTTTTCCCCTTTGAGTTTCCTACGGGACTTGAAGCCTAATTTTTGACACGATACAGTTCACATACAGGTTTTCGTTGTCATTTTTCTTGCTCTTCTGAAGGTAAAAAGGACAGTATAAATAGTGCCTTAAAACCACAAATACACCCCGCCTATTAGCCATTGTTTTCCCTCGAGCTCTGATAAAAACCAAGTAGATATCAAAAGAGGAGAGGGGGTGCTTCTAATTTGGTCACCTACAATTGACGTGCCCTTGTGCCTCAAAGGTGCATGGTTAAGTGCGACGCACTCAGGGTCCCCGACAATGCCGAGGGGCAAAAATTACGGGAAATGAACGCGAAAGACGACAAGGAATTTCACCTTGGTTGACAACGAATGACGGAGTACAATTCTAGCCCTGTTCATCCTTGTCCTCGGTTTGCTGAGTATTCTTATACTCTGGATACTCTGAAAAAACTTGGATCCACAAACAATGCTCGCGTCAGGCACCGAATACGAAAAAGAACAAGCCACCCTCCCTCACGATTTTGGCAGTTTTTCAAGGAGAGAAATTTGAAAATCCCCCATAAAAATACGGGAAAATGCGAAGCCCGCTATATGGCATAGTAACCTTGCAAGAAACAAGAGCAGATCTATTTTTTGGGCTGCTCAAAGTTGTCTGCATATTTCTAACCATCTATGTAGCCTTGACAGTGTTACCCAGATAAATATTCATTTAAAAAAAATCGCGAAAAGGCAACAACAACGAAGAAAAAAATGATAGTTTCCAAGATGTCCTTACAAACAAAGAAAAGTTTTATTTTAAAATGCAAGGAAAGAATAGAAGAAGGTCAGTAGCATTAAGGTTGACACGTAGATAGATATATTTCATTTTAAACGTGTGCATTTCCAGGACCAGATAAGAAATTAATTTCGCTGGACAATTTTTGCTTAAAAACATATCCCTTTGTTCTGTCAAACCAGCAAAATACTTCCTTGCCATTTGCAATTCCATGTAATGTGTCATTTTGACTATTTTGTACCCTCTGGAGACAATTAAAATGCGGTCTCCGGATTTTCAAGTGAGGTTTGAGTTGCATTAAAAACTTGCACAACATAACCAGCCGATGATAAACTATCCAAGTATTGCATATATCAGACTTGGAGGTATATAATTTTAATTGAAATTCACCGGGCAAACGCTTAATATAATTCACCACATGGATAGATAAGGCAAGGGTTCTGAATTTCAGCTCGACTTTGCGAATTCGCGATTTCACTGGCTTATAAACTTTTCGCCTGGTTGGATAAAAACCAGCGCGGTTGAGATCATAAGAAAATCGCCCATGAGCAATGTTATGCAACTTGCCATAGATTGGTTAACACATGCACTCTTTGTCAAAAATCAAACAAACAAACAAAGAGAAGGCAGGATTTTTTGCAGGCACCCCTCGTCTTGCTGAATCCTGAATGACTGCAATTTTCTATTAAGATGTGCATTCTAGGCGCATATCAAAAGGATCCAAAATCTCAAAGCTGTGATCATGCTAGGATGCTTGGCCTCGGGGTCTGGAGCTGACTTTGTTCTCGTCATAATTCCCCCTGCGGGGTTTTTGTTTTCGATCTTGTTTAATGGGGAAATAATATGTGCATATGGTTGTGCGATGCAATAAGCATCCATGAGCTGTGCGTGACCTCAGTCTTCAGTTAAAATTATTCTCCTTTTTTGCAAGCACGATGCATAACCGATTCCCGTGAAATTTTGCAGGTGCCCGTCAGAGGTGGACACAGGATCGTCCTCAGACCGCAAGGACCTCATGGCCCGCCCCTAATTGGGCCTCTGCCAAAGAACACGCCCCCCAGGCCTCCCCCGCCACACCCCCCTCCGCGAAAACAACACCAACAACCGCAAAACCATCACAACCACAACAACAAAGACAAGCCCCCGTCCCTCGGGCAGGTCCTGTCCCTGGTAACATCAACCACCCTGGACCCGGGGGCATCGTCGACCCCGCCCTCTACGACAGGAGCCTCCACGCACGCCCACCACCATCATACCATTCATGCTGGCAGCCACTCCGACGAGCTTGTCGCGCCCTCCACACCCAACAACAACAATTATCTGGTCATTGACGAGCTCAGCCAGGCGGTGCCGGCCACGCCCATCGAGTCGGTGCCCAATTCGTTAGAGGACACGTTTTTGCCCCCGCCCACAGCTGCGGCTTTCGTCGGCTCGCCCCCGGGATTGAAACCCGAGCCCGAGCCTTTTGAATCCCAAACGCTGAGCCCCACATTTCAGGTCCAACCCCGGGGACATTCTGCCCCGGTAATCATTAGCCAGGTACGTAAATAACTAAATAATTACTCCCCCTCCCTCCATCCCGATTTTACTAATTTTTTGTTGTGTATTGCAGGTGCCGGTCAAATCCTTTCAGTCGTCGAATCAGGTCGTGAAAGAACCCATGCCCAACAAGCACGGGCCTAACAACCACAACCATAACCATCACAACAGGAACCATGATCATGGTCATCATGAACACCATGAACACCATGAACCACACGAGGAACACCATGCTCACGGTCACGGACATCACAACAGTCTCCATCCGCACGACCTGTCAACGGCTGATTCTAAGGTATGACATACCATTGCAATTGTTGAGCCACTTTTATAAGTACGTGTTATTGCAACCGAAATTGCCTTTAAATTAGAGTTCCCCCGTGAGAGTGATAAATCTTTGTCATATGTAGCACCCTGTGCCTCCTTGTTCGATGGGAAAAATTGTGCGTCATTACGCGCACTTAACTCGGTGTAACATAAATATCTGATACAGGGTCAGACGAAAAAAATGGGAAAGCGGGGTCGCGGGTGAATATTTTCATCACCAGGGGCAAAAAAGCAATTTCCTTCGCGAAGGACAAGGTTTTTCGTCGGTAGGCATAGGGTTAGATAGAGCTCATGTGGATGCTCGAAACCTACTCATCCATGTTGTGTAAACATTCCTATCTCCTTGGATTAGCTTGAAAGTACACGACTAGGATTCGGCCAGCCAAATACGGGGCGCAAGTAAAAAACCCGTTAACAGGATATTTGAGATGCAGGTGCACTTTCTCAAAAGAGATGCATGCTCGGCCGGGCGGCCATTTTTTTGCGTTATTGTGCTCACATCCATATGCTGTAAATTGTTCCCGTATTTGAAAGTTAATAACAATCATAACAGGCAAGGCGGGCATTAGCCCCCATTCCTCAAGACGCGAGCTTTAACTGCGCATTTCAATCCTCGGAAAAAAGGGCCGATTTTAATGAAACTCTGCATTGTCATTCCAGATATCCGAACAGCTGTTGACACCATACCCCCAGCCACGCTACTACGACCCAATTCTATCACGCACCTTCGACTCGCAACGATTGGGTGGAAACTCAAATCGGGCTCGACAAAATTCCAAACGATTCCATTTTGGAAACCACCATGCTAACGATGGATCCAATGAGGACCACAGTGGTGAGCATGGCAGCCATAGGAACCATAGATTGCTGAACCACGGCATCAATGTCAATGGATCACCTGAACAACACAACGAGATCACGGAGAGGATTGACGAGGTCAGGGAGCTAGTGGATTGTGGCGGACGCGACCTTGGCTTCTGCGATATGTCCAGCAAATATCCCGGGTAAATAAAAACTTTATCCGCCCTAGGGCAATAAACTAATCAATGTACTAATTGTTTACAGTCACATGATGGGCAACCTCATGTCCGATTGCCAGGAGCTGGTCTATAGTGGATTCGTCCCCGTGCCCGAGGACCTCGACGAGCTGGGTGATAGCAATCCCGTGGCCAAATATTCAAACTCCTCCAAGTAAGATCCAAATTCTGGCCCTAGTCCTAGGGAGATATACTCACTTTATTACCCTCTTTTTTCCAGGTCGGCTGTCAGGGCACAGACTGGGTCCTGGAGCTGGAAACCATATACGTACGAGAAGAAGCAGGTTTGCGATTCTGAGCTGAGGTTTATCCGGCCCGGGTATGCCCGGGATTCTACGGGAAAATGGCAAGTCATTGTTCAAACAGACCATCTGCCACAACGCGTAGCAATCGACCTGTGTCATTCTCCAGGGAAACCATGTAAGCCCAATCCATTCCAATGTCACTCACTTCCGGTTCATAAAATCAAAGACAATTACCTTGCAGTACAATTTGTTAGGGCGTGAATCGTTTAATGGTTACAGACTGTGCATAGTACGTCTTACCTAAATGCTTTACAATGGCCAATCAGTGTTCCGAAACTTCCGCATGTTTTACGAAAATACAACCGGCAGACTGTTATTTTTTCCTCTAACTAATGCTCGTCAAGCATATAATTGCTAATTTTTATTGGTCTCTATTTTTGGTGTACGAACCTAACAATCAACAACAAAACAACATAAGACCAACTTAATTTAGCTCGTTTCCTCACGAATTTTCGGCCAAACCGAAATTAGGACATGATTTTTTGGACGATTCATCCGTGAAAATGTGTGTGGATGTGTGCGGTTTTTACACATATTTAGATTAACCATTTTGTCGAGCTGTAAATCACCACCGAATCGGATTTTGACAACCAACCCTCTATGCAAAATATTAAAAAAATAGTATAACCGAGCTTAATGAAGCGTAGACATATTTAGATTTTGATGATAGATTCATGCCTTGATTGACATTGTCAATTGATATTTCAGGCCATATGATGTCAGATTGTGGGCGAAAATCGCGATGCGTTCAGCGATATAATTTCCAGCATTTACTTGCCGTGGATCCGGATAATTTGCACAACTGCCCAACAATTCGCGCCTTCAAGTTTCCCTCGGCTTGCGTATGCCACATTGAGTTCCCCAACCACCACGAAGATTACTATTAAAAATCAAATTGTTGTCATCGTCCATTTTCACAGATAAAATCCATTCCGTTTTTTTTTGCATCACAAAAATATCTATTTGTTACTTTTTCATTACGCTAAACATGTTTATGTACTTACGTATACTCTCCTCTGTTATTTGTTATATGTGTATACACTGTGATAGTTTTCTACATTTTCGGACCATATAATGTTTGTTTTAAAAAGATGATTGTTAAAAGGTTTTTATATTTTATTATAAATCGAGCCCTAAATACTTAGTATAATAAGGTTGATGGAGTGTTCTGTTTAGAGATACCTATAAAGATTTTAAATACATTCGTGTTACCATAAAAAGATTGTGTAGAAGTTTTCAATCCTTTTCATGAACTTGACTGCTTTTGTCCTCATTCCTTGATGGTTCCAGACAAATACCCACGGTATAAAGCAGTACTGGATGACATAAAAAAGCAAAAAGTTGACCTTCAACGATTCGACTCCTATAGTGACATTAAAGAGAACAACACTCATCAGGAGCAAACCGACAATTAAGGAGAGCCGGATGGCTGAAAGCTTGTAGGGAGCATCATTGACTTCCGGTTCTGCCACTGCAACTTCCGGTATAATGGCGTTGAACTTCTTACGGTCGATTTCCATTCTAGAATAGAGGATCAACGCTGTCACTGTCATGAAAATCATGGCTGTATTTGAGCTCATTTCAGTGGGGGATCCGAATTTGATTGGCTGCTTTGATAGCAGTTGAAAGGATGCGTTGGACTTCATGGCATTGGTGTCATGGTATTCGTAGAATGTCATTACCAATGGTCCTATGATCAAAGCTCGATTGATGTTCTTCAGCACAGTCTCTTCGTTGACTTCATTGACCAGAGCTCCGTGGTAGATGGACAAGTACCGGACGACCAAGACAAAAATGACGGACAGATTCATTGCCTGCATCGCCATAAAGCCTAAGAATATTTTTAGATTTGGATGTCTCATGTTAGGATATATCCTTGGTTACAGTTACCTATGATGAGCATGGAAACTGCTAGCCAGTCTTCAACTGTATCAAGGATGCCAATCATGGCCATGAGTCCACAGTGGATCACGGATCCGGAAATGCAAGACTTGATAAGCAATGCTGTTGTCCTACTAAGCAGAGTCTCCATGCCTAAGGGCTTGTTTTGATGGTGCATCTTAATGATGACAAAGGCCACGTTGCCAACGATGCAAGATATCAAATGGACGAATGGAAATATTACATTGCTTAACATGATTATAACTTTACAAGTCGAATGACCAAGAACTAAAATTAAATTGGAAGAATTGAAAATTGGGAGGAAAACAGTTTGTTCTCTAACGGAAGCATCAAACACCCACTGAAAGCATTTTTTAGGCTTGTACATTAATATCATTGAGATAGGACAAATCCAAGAAATATTTCAGAAAAAAAAAATGCTTATGTAAGTTCCCTATTATTTACAGATACAGTCTGTATTTCTACATATATGTAGTAGTAAGTAAATAGGTTTGGTACACTATCAGCTGACGTTTCATAAGGAGCATTGTAGCGGGTGAACAAAACACATAGACAACAAGATCAAAACAAATGACCGGATTCTCCATAAGGATCCACTTTACTTGTACCTCCTTCTTCTTCCTGCTGCCCGCACTACAAATTCAAGAAAGGTAATCAACGTACTAGCTTTTCTTTGAACCTCTTTAATTCTGACAGTTTTTGTTTGCTTTTAGAATGGCCATGGAACATCCACATTCACAGCTCAATGTTTTTGGACAACGGCTAGAGATTTGCTCGGAGAGTCCGGTCACAGGCTGGTTCCGCGATGGCTACGCACGAACAGACGAACATGATCGTGGTGTGCACTCCGTCTGCGCCACAATGACCACGCAGGTCAGTAGCTAAGCTTTGAGCTTACCTTTGCTTGATTATTTTGGATTTCTTTAACAGTTCCTGAATTTCACGAAAAATATGGGAAATGACTTGTCAACACCAAGGGGACCCAGTTTCCCCGGTCTGAAGCCTGGGGACCGATGGGCATTGTGCGCACTAAGGTTTGTATTTGGATATGTTTCATGTGAATTGATTGTTTTAATTTTTACATTGTTTCAGATGGAAAGAAGCTCAGGTAGCCGGGTATGCTCCCCTGGTCAAACTTGATGCGACAAACATAAAAACTCTGGACTTTGTCAATCTCGAAACATTGCAGCGATACGACGATACGAGAGTGGCCCCCATG
>JAAUYL010005376.1_pt1 | contig 12608 bp, 5 predicted proteins | sample 7278011 | NCBI WGS metagenome assembly JAAUYL01 (sample SAMN14350225, study PRJNA611818) | marine sediment metagenome | isolation source: surface marine sediment (1.8m) | place: French Polynesia: Moorea | collected 2018-08 | reverse complement strand
CCAACATACACACATCCAAGATGGAAGGCGCTGTGAGTAATAGGTTCCAATGCCATATGCCTCTATTCTATCGCTTACCTTCTTGCTTCAGTTCGTTGGAAGTTACCGCTCCGAGCGCATACGGACCGACGTTTTCGTTATATAAACCAACGTTACCAAGTATTTCTAGTATCTTGCTATCTCCAGCTCACCTTAAAATATTTTAGTGTTGTGCTCATTTTTCTGGTGAATCAGATGGGTTTTGAGCCCCAAGTTCTGTTAAAGTTTTGAGTGAAAAAGAATCAGAAAAACCCTCTGATATAGGATTGGAAAAACAAACGTCTTGTGGTGTGTGTCATCTGTTGTCCTGAAAATTGGAAAATCTACTAATTCACTCACTCTTGTTGCCGTCGTAACAATTTAGTGTTAGTGTTTTTCTTTATAAATATAAATCAAACCGTTAAGTGAAACCAAGTGTTATTAAGAAGAAAAAATATCCCGCAAGGAAACCTAAATTGGTGTGTAGCATTTTCACGTGCGAGTGTGATTTGGCAATGCACAAATATGTGAATATATTTATTTGTTCGTCCGAAAATTGTGGGAAATCCGAATAGTCGCCAAATTGCTTCAAGGAAGCCAAAAAACAGCAACAACACGTTTCCATTTGGAAAAGAATTTGTGACAGTAAGACAATTAATAATGGATTAGAAAGGGAAAAAAAGGAGAGGCAAGGCATGAATATTTTTCTAGAATTTCAGCTATCTACTTTGCTAGCGTTGAAATCTCCGAAATTGGAAATGGCGTACGAACATCTGGGATGGAATTTTAAATCGATCTCTCCTCAGATAGAAGAATGTGATTATCGCTTACATGCGATGTGTTACATTTTACTGCCTAGGCAACAACAGGCAGAAGAGAAGTTTCTAAGATGCTCGATTGGAATTGGTTGTTGGAGCTCGTAAAAATCTTCTAGAAAAAGCCCCAGAGGGAACGTCGTTCCATGCGTTGAAATTATAACGTTTCGACAGCTTACCGCACTATCTGAAAATGTATCTGTTATTTGCAGGCCTATAAATTAGGTGGTATTTTGCAAAATCCTGTGGAAAATTATAAAAATATCAGTGTATTTTATGGGAGGCAGCAGTCTCTCATTTTTTAGTTCAACCCGAAAAAATGAAGCAAAAATCCCCGCAGGCTCGAAAAACCGTTGATAGCTCGTCGTCGTCGACGCCAAGCAAAAGCCCCGACCTTTTTTATGTGTTCTCCTATTTTAAAATTAATTCAGCAATCAGGAGAGGTGAGGAGAGTGTCTGGCCAGCGTAAAAAAGAGCTCAGCTCTCCAAAGAAATACAATAATGATTCCATGTCTTTTTTTCCTTCTCTCGCTTTTAACTGATTAGAAACGGACCAACGCAAGAGTTTAATTTGAACCTCCATAACTTTGAGTTTCAGTCGAGATAACGTCAATATATCTTTGTTGACCGTTGGCTTAATTTTCTTGAATATTTTATTCTCTTTTGCAAAACCAGACGATCTCCTTCGTGTGTGCACTAAAAACTTTCCAATAAATAAATATATGGCTCGCATTAAAATGCGTGGCGCACGCAACGCCATTTTACAGATTCGATTCACCCCTAATTCTCTTTGCTTTTGAAGCAGCTCTGCAATTTTCATTTTTTTCTGCACAGGCGACCAACCTGGAGTCCCAGTTTAATGTGCTCGAACACACACACATTTATTTCTTCGCTAAATAACACATGTGTTATTAAGGTCCCCATCATTGCAGATTGGAAGACCACCCTACTTGCCATAGCCACACTCGAGAGAAACAGGGAATAATTGTCCTGTTGACTTTGAAATCAGACAAACAAATGGATGGAACACAGGGGGACCACCCAAAATATTTCATACGATATGCAAAAAAAATATTTTTGAATACTTGTTTCCCCGTAGATTTTAAGCTGGCTAGTCTGGTATCCTCCCCTCCTGCTGGTCTACAAATTAGTTCCGAGAAAAGGAACTTTAACAGGCGAGCAGAAGGTTTCGGCGGTGCAAAAATGATTTTATTTTTTCGAAAAAAAACATAAATTAACTACCAAATTGGGGCATTGCTCATATAAAACTTGTGCATAGACCAGACCCCAAAAAAGGAATAAAGAAACTACGGTTCTTTAGAATTTCAATTAGTATTTTATTTAGGTATTTTTTGTTTGTGTTCTCCAGTGACAATCGCTATTTTATCTCTCAGTTTTAATCTTGTTTTTCTCGTTTGTATGGACACTACTACTAGAGGAAAAAATCCTGGACAGGAATTTTGTTTTCTGATCCATGGTTTCACGCTTCTGGTCAAAAAGTTTGTGTTGCACATTTTTCGAAAAAAATCTTCAAATTTTCGAGAATCCGAAAAATTCCTCACCCTCCAGGTGGAGAGGATCGCGTGTGTTAGATTTTACAAGAGCTGTCAATTACATTTTGCCCGAAATTTTGTTGGCTTACTCGTGCAAGAAAAGTATGAATCTTCGTAAAAGGAATGCGGGGTCATTTGATCATTTTAATTGTTAAAACCCAGTAGTAGTTTGAAAAAATCATATGAAAAATGTAGCACTGAGTCCTGAACGGTATGGGGTCCTCAGCAAGAAATATCGTACCGGGATTTTTAATGTCATTTATCAAAAATTCCATTCTCTAAACGCCATTGATTCCTAGATTTTTTCTGGAAAATATTTCAGGTTTTTAATATTCTCAATTTTTCCCTCGCGCTCCCTAAAAACCATGCTGCATTTTTAATGCCCGAATGATTAATACGATGCAAGACATTTTGAACTTACCGTCGTCAAAAAATAAGACCATGAAGGCTGAATTTAGGACCACGTTAATGTAAATTATTTAGTGAAATCCTAGCCCGAATTTGCTTCGGTTAGAGAGAAAACTGCCGACCTTTTACCTCCGCTATGCTATAACCAATTGCTAATCACATCATTGCGCTGTTGGGTCCCCCTTCAAAAAATATGCTAGACCATGTATTTACTATTCACCGACAATTGTCGAGCGAAGGATTATGCTGAAAGGCCACACGCAGACTTTTCACAATGGAGAATAATTCTGCTGAGATTTGATGTACTAACTTTTATGGCATGAATTTGACTATTATTATTCATGGGCTGGTCAAACGTTTTTGAGGGTCAACCTTAACTTTAGCAGTGATTTGACATTTTTCAAGGCTCTTACGATTAATATTCAAAGATTTCCGTCACGACGCCGGATTTTCCTCCCCTCTCCCTTTCATTTTACCCGGGCCTATTTTTTTTGCAAAAGAGATGAAATAGTGTTTTGATATTCTCTGCGTGCCCACATCTACATAGCCTACATGGTAAAATGCGCTAAGCTTTTGAATTGCCAACCATGGCAGAGAATCTGAGCTGCTTTACAGTCAGTGACCTTAGTGAACCTAAATTCATAAACAAAAAGGCTCTCGGCAGCTGAAGCTTATTTAATACGTGTTCCAAGCTTTTAGTGTGCTCCACTTTTTGTTGCCCTGTAGCAGGTAGTGGGGTTTCTTTTGTTTTGATCTTTTTTCTTGTAAATAAATTCTCTTGGCTGCTCCAGTATTTTAAATATCAACAAAGCCAGATTAAAATCTGTAGAGCAACAGCAGCACTTTTTCTACCCCTGGAGGAGGGGGAGAGTGGTTTCAATTAAAATACACAGAGATAAATATTTTGATATTTTAGGGCAGCTGAGGCTCAAAAAAAGCATCCAAAGTCAAGCCACAAGCTTAGTAATTTGATAACACCAAGAACGAGATGGGAGTGTCAGATTTCCCCAGGGGCTTTTTCCACGACGGGGAAAATATTTTCACTGTGGAAAACCCAGTCGCGATAGTTGCATTTTTGCTAAATACTTCTATTAGTAGCCTTGGAATTTTTTTGGGTCCCTGCATGAGCCTGTCACACACAAAACGAATTGCATTTTTTGTAATATGAAGAGCATCTGCTGGCTGTTGCATCAGTTTTCTCCCTAGTTATTTATGCACTCCAAAACCAGGCTAGCGAGAATTCCCTGACTTGGCTTTGTTGGGCAAGAAATTGTTGTTTTTATCTATTTACTGCATGCGCCAGCTACTCGTGAATCGCTTTTAAGAAGCCCATTTTTAGTTTTAAGGGCGGAGGGGATTCTACCCACTGAGATCGCAAGGCATGCTTGGCAGATGCTTTTTAGATTTTGTAGTTTAGTGGCTACCGTAAAGCCAGTTGTAAAACAAAACACTTGAAACCGTCTCTTGCTCTGGCAAACCAGACCGTCAGACAAGAATAGCAAAAAGAGCCAAAAGTTGCATACCAAATCTAGCCAACGCTGACTCGAGTTTGGCTGAGAAATTTGGTATGTATGAGGCGAGAGGTGTAGTGCTCTTAGATTTTGAAAACAAGGTCTTGCAGTAGTAAAAAATCAAAGAGGCACCAGATGATTTTTTGTGCTCTTTTTATCTTTTGTTTGGGGGTGGCGTGACAGTCGACAAGATGGAATTTTTGAGCCACATCACATGCATGCTGGCTCCAAAAGTAAACAAGAATTAGATAAATAACAACATATATTCCTATATACTCTTTGCTGTCACAGAGATTGTGATGTGACGCGGAAATATCAAAAGTCTTTTGAAGAATAGGCTGACACAATTAGAGCGCGCCTCCTACCTGTTTTTCCCCCTCAAATAAGTATCTGCTTAATAACTGTTTGGTTTTTTGGGTAATTGGAATCTTTCTCACATATCATGCTGATTGTACAGCTACAATTCTGCGGAAGCGCATTGATCAAAAACTAAATAAGTCGATCTGTCACGAAGCCCGTCAAAATTATTCACATGAATCGTGTTCTTGATTTTATCAAGAATTTTAATACGACAAACATGCTTATAGGAACAACTTCATTATTAAGCCATAGAGGGAATTTATTTCCCCAGTGGGGAAAAGAAGGATTTTAGGTGGTGGAGACATAACTTAGAATCAATGTCGACCAGCATAGCTGTGAACATCCTTGCATTTAAAATATGTGCAAGCCTTAAAGCATAGCTCTTTTTCTAAGAGCAATCAAATGCTATTCAAGCTAGCCAAAAATTATTGGGACACACACACTACGAGAGGAGTCTATTATATTTGGGAATTAAGTGGGTATACGTGGGGGATTTTTCCCCTAGCAGATGAGCTCGGCAAGCCGCCTTTGTGCTTTGTGATGTCAAGGATGAGCGAGCATGCAATTATTTGATATCAAAATGAGCCTCTTTTCATTACTTAGTTAAGCCAAATGGGTGTTCAATGCCATTTCACAAGTTTATTTAGTGCTCAAAGTGATTTTGGGCTTTGGGAATCATCTCTCTTCTAATTGAAAACAACCGCTTCCTCCCAGCCTTGAAAAAAAATATTTATGCTCAGCATGCAAGAAAATGATATTCAATTTTCCGGCTTGTAATGTAATGAACAAAACGAATCTCCATCCACGAAATATTGGAAAAATACCTAAGACCTATTTATTTTTTTCTGGACCGGAATAATAATGAGTCCTTGGTACACATATTTTTTCCTAAGAAAAATCATGCTCAAGTTGTAAAGTTATTAATGGTGTGAACTTAAAATTCTGGCAGCCCAAGAGCAAGAGTTATGACGGCTAAAAATACGCAGGTACTCCTTGTGTCTAGAGGACGGGAAAATTAGCATTTTTAGATTGTAAAGCCAAAAAACTTACTTGTTGAGGCCGGATTTACCTGTACTCTCGTAATAATATTTCACATAAGTATAGGCACTTGCAGAGAATTTTCGCCGTGTCATGACATTCTATCACGATGACCCTAGGAGATTTCGAAAATAAATCCGCTCGCTGACAAAAAAGGAAACCCTTTCTTGAAAAGTCTCTATCTATGATTAACCTGTCTGCCATATAGAATATTCTTAAAGATATTTTTAAAACCTCAACTAGACGAACAAAAAATAGCTAAATAGTTTAATGAGAGGAGAGAGGAGGTAGACGTGGTGGTCTCATCTTGGGCAATTATATTCAATTACAATTATTTTCAGACTGTGAGCTGGTAGCTAAGGTAACTTTTTCCCGGAGGGGAATTTCTCATAAACTAACTATTGCAGCGCGAGCATTGCGAGCAGGTCATAGTTACAATGATAGTAATTGACAGCGCCGGGGCGATTTTTCAAACTTTCTTTCTTTTAACTCGACCTGAAAATTGGAATATGCAGAAACCTTGATCTAATTGGACTTTTTACAGGCCGTAAAACTGTCTAAGTAGAATGCAGAACTCTATGGTTTTAGCACATACTCTAGAGGAAGAGTTTCTTTTTTCGCTCATATGTGCGTCCGCCGCTTGATATGGAGAGCAATGATCTGTAGGCATTGTACGTGGGAGGCACCTGACATGCATGACAATAGGGGCTAGAAATTGGTCGAGCTGCTTCAGAAAGTAAATCTACCTACATAGTAAGATAGACCGAGCTATTTTGAACTTAACCTTATAGTCCAATATTATGGTTTTTCCCCAAGTTAATGCCTCAATTCAAATGCCTGGAGGGTATAAAGGGTTCTAAAATGACTCCCCTACCTATCATCAAGACCAAGAGAGAGCTAGCGCACTTTGAAAATCTAAAGTCATCATCTTGGCAATAAAGTGTATTGGGAACGTTATGGAGACGAAATTGAGCTAAGCTCGATGCCAGAGAAAAGAACTATACACAGCCAGTATTTACCAGCAACAACAGATGGACCCTTTAGTAAGTAGTTGTGGTAGCGAAATCGGAATGCCACTTCCAGACGTGACGCTATTCAAAGCATTTTTGAATCCACTAAGAGGAGGCGAATGGTTGGTCGGTATATTTTGTCTGTAGCATATGGGAACCCATGCGTAGTCGTCACCTCTCAATTTTCTCCCCATTGACAATACCTTTCAGTGGTGTATACATAAAAAGTGGAACTGGATATGTTTAGGTCCTATGTTGGTCTAGCCTTGAATTCTTCTTAGGCAGCTTGAACATCAAGGATCTGGAGATCATCAATTGCAGAAGAAAAATAGATATCTTGTCAGGGCTTGTTGAATGAGGTATGCCTGATATGTCCCGAAGGACTAGCTCCATAATAAGCATTGTGTTTATTTTTTCTCAGAGTTTCCGCTAGATCCCTGCCGTGATAGATTTTATATATTTTGTTTTTGCGAATCCATCAAATCGTTGGAATTGATTTGCCTGTTTTGTCAAGATCAAAGTAGGTTGCGGTTTTGCTTGGCTTGGCTCCTGAATTGAAATTGCAATTTGCTCTAGCTCCACAACACAATCTAAAGGTTGGGGGGAAGAGATGTCATTTCAAAACACAGTGGGTGAAGACTAATGATACAAGTACAGCCTAAAAGCCCAACAAGTCTGCCTACAGATGGCTATACCTGCTCAAAACTTTATGAAATAACATTTCTTGAGCAAACACACATCTCAAAAACTGTTGGTGTGTGTAAGAAAACCAAAAATCTCAAATTGATAAGGGGCTTTTTAAAAAAGATCCTGTTATTTTGCAAACATTCATGGGGTGACATTAGGAAGAGTTTTCATGATCTTGTCTCTCTGGTCAAATTATTTACAAAAACAAGAAAGGGATTTTTGGGTGGTGACTTCAACGCAAGCAGAAAAAAAGTGCACATGTGGTGTCGCAGGTTTTCACAGACTTTGCTTCACACGCAAGTCATAGTTTTGGTTATGATTTGTAATTGAAACGTGATCACTTCTTGTTTTGTTTTTGGGCAATCTAATCACAAACCTGTTTTTTCTGCGACTTCTACGACGATTTGTTTTCATGTGTTCCCCTATCTTTCTAAACTAATTTGAAGCGCCGAACAAGTTCCAAGTTCAGGAGCCGGTGTCATTAATCACCATTATCCCGATCCAAGTCCGTTTCTTCTATCTACCAAATTGGAATTCGAATTGGATTTGATATTACAACTGTTTATTTGGGTTGGTTAGTTGCTCAAGAAAGAAAAAAGAGGCATGAAAATAAAAGCAGTCACGACTTGGTGGCAACAGCACAGCAATTACGCTTGACAGGGCTATTTTGAATCATCTACTATTTTTGTTTCTAGAACACATGTGATAACAATTTGAAGCTTGTAAAGAAAGGTCGGTAGTAAAAATTAACCCCAATTACAATTTGCCAAATCACACAGCAGTGCCTCAAACCAATCATTCATGTAGCAACTTGAAGGCCAAACATATCAAGAAATCATCGACTACATCTTCAAAAAAGTTATGGTGGTGACCGAGCGTTGAAGTCACCATGGCTGCCACGAGCAATTCCACAGCCTTGATAAAGGCTGCTGACGCGAGGCCGTTATTAGGTCTTGGTAGACCTTGGTGGAACCTCTGTTTTGTCCATGGAGACCAAACAAAATACTACAGACAACTCTACGGAAAGCGGCGTCCAATTCGGACGCTAGCTGCAAACAGTGTTACCAGTGATGGCTCCTTAAAAAGAGAGCCAAATCGTTGCGGAAAATGCCAGAGTGACAATAACGCGGAGGACAATAATCCTGAAGAACAAGGCGGATTTTCAACGACTGAACAGTAAGTAGCAAGAACTCTTTTTTTGGAGGGATGCCCATATTCATGATTGCGCACAAAAGGAGTGTTGAAATAAGACGATCATTCAATTTCTCTTTTGTATATTAAATATGTAGTATGTACTTATTCTCCCGCCAGGTGACTCTATCGTCGCCAATCATCACCCACTGAGAAAAGAGCGCCCTCTATGATGCCACCCTCAGCAAAAAATGCAAAGGGGTCATGTCAGCTAATTTTTCCCCCTCCTGGGGAACCCCCATCCCTCCTCCGCTTATTTATTGATCACAACAATTGACCCAGGTTGTCTTCGGATCGTATTTATTATAAATGTGCACGGGGAAGCCAAAAGGTCCGCGAATAGCGAAATCAGCAGGGAGTTGATTGCCAGCCATTCAAATCAACGACGTCCTAATTAAAACGGTGTGAGCTTCGTTTTCTCAGTCTTGCTCGGTACTATCTTTGCATCTATGTACTCCAGTTAAAAACAGACTTTCCCGCAAGAAAGCCAGGACCTTCGCCATGTGCAATTTCTCGAGTTTTTTATGAAAAAAATATTTATGACACGGCCCCATTTTTTCTAAAATACGAGGAGAAAATTGATTTTGGCTGCCGTCACTGTAAAGGAAAACATCGAGATTTTGATCTCGTTTTTGTTTAGGGAATACAGGGCTGGCGGAAGCAACTCCTTATTTAGCACATCTTACAGAACGATCGCTTTGCTTGGTCTGGGTTTTTGGCCCCCTCAGCAGTCAAAATTATTGCAACTGGTTATCGATCCTATAGGCTCCACATTCTACCAGAGCAACATACTTAGTTAAAAAGCGATGCTATACTTTTGAGATCGTCTATCGCGTTCGATAAGAAAATGGGCCGTTTTTAATTGCTGATGAGGTATCTGACCTGAGGGAAGAATTTGAAAAAATGGAGGCCAGTGCTTGGAAGCTCAAGCAGTCAATGCAAATCTAGTAAAAATTGTTTAACAAATCCCTCACATACATAGCTCATTGGCGAGTGCTAAAGCATGAGCTAAGCTTCTTTTTACAGCTTTAAACTAGACCAATGCAAAGAGCAAAGCATTCATGAATCGGGAATGGTAAAGTCATTTGGTCCATCCCTAAACGAAGAAAAAGGAATACAGCTAGCAGTTTTACAGCGTCGAAATTGACTTTAGTGCCTCTATAGTAAGTCAGGACGCCAAGCCAGCCAGACCTTAATGTACCTTCAAAGTGCTTAAAATTCAGCCCCAAAAATGGTACTGCTGCAATTTTACAAGTGGAGATCTCGACGCGCGGCAGGCTTGTTTTGGAAGAAAAACCCCTGTGTTGGCGCCAAAAAATAAAAGTGCTTTAGAACTTCGGCTCAGGCGTTAACGATGCCCTGACGGAAAATAAAAGTTTTCGGAGCTCAAAAAAGAGGACAAGGAGCAATTATAGGTTGGTCCAAAACTAGACAATACCGATGGGATTTTTTAAAAAGGCTACTGAAAATAGCTGCTTATTCTGAATCCTGGCATTTGACAAGATAGACAAATGACAAGAACAAGCAGATTGAAACGGACAGTTTTAGACCTAGAGGGCCCCAAAATGCTAAATAACTGCTACACCCCCAGGGTGACAAGACTGAGACCGAGGCAATGGCATTGGTAGAATAATGAAATGGTGTGTTATTTCAGTTTGCTCAAAGTCTGACTGACTGACTTCTCCAAAATCTTATACAATTTTGACTGACCTTGGCCATCGGGGGTTGCAGAAAGAACCAAAAATAAATACATTTTTATTTAAAATAATTGCAGATAAGTACACAGACAGGAAACAGCTTCTTCATGAAAACACATAAAATGGCAAAGCAACAAATTATTTCGTAATTTCCCCACCACTAAAAACTGAGCATAATGGCTCGCGTCTGCTCATAAATTCTAAGCACCAGAATGGCAAAAATTATACTAGTTATTCCCGTGCGAAGCGAATTTGCCTTTGGGCGGAAAAGAAAGGGTTCAAAAAACTCTCCGAGACCCAAGCTTTCAAACATATTTTTCTGAATTATTTTCAGGTAAGCCAAAACTTCTATCCGTGTAAACACGCCGGAGTCGAAAGTTCAGCAACAATTTCTTCGATAATTTTGTCTGCCGCCGACTACTGGATAATTGTTTCCTCTCATTTTTGGGGCCAAAAAAGTGAAGCTTTTGTCGAGAGACGTCTAGCGGCAGAATTGGGAAACTTCGTGTTGGTCCCTCTTGCTCGTAAAAGTACATAGATTTCATATGTAGATATAGCTGATGTGCATTGCACTGCATTACACTGCATTGCATTATAAGATAAGAAGGTTCTCCTCTATTGTACTGCAATCTTGGGAGATCGGAAAATTATACCAATTTCACGATATGGCTGCAAGGGGCCCGCATTTGGGCTTGAAGAGCACAGTCTAGCCACACACTAGATTTCGCCATTTTGTAGCACAGAGTTGCATTGCAATGCAGCGGAATTTTTGTGCGTGTCAATCAAATGGTGTATACTCTCCCAGGTGCTGTTTGGCTAAAAGGTCCAATTTTTTTACTTTGTCACATTTCAGGTTTCCCTCGCTTTTAACCCGAGAGCACATTTGCATTTTGTCGTGTCAAAAACAATCTCAGAACAGAGAACAGAGTCACATGCATTCATACATAAAATCATGCAACCACTTTGGTTGGGGACTTTTGAGAAAATTCCCCCCTCCCCTCTGCTGCATAAACATTTGTCCCCATGTTCTAAGCTTGCATTTTTGAATTTTCTCTCAGAGACAATAGAAAATATTTTGATAAACCATGGGCTTAAAAATGCACTTTTAGTCTTTCCGAAAAAAATGAATGCAAGCCAAAGAAAATTATTATTATCATCTATCTCCAATTACAGCAAGAAGAGATTGCAAAAGGTCAATTTTCAGGTGATGGGGGAGCTGCAAAAAATCCCCTATCTTTGCAGATGACTTTGAGGTTTTCGACAAGCTTATTAGAAAACTCAAGACTGTAAGATATTGCCACCATTATGGAGATCATCAGCATTAAATGGTCCCTGAATTTTTTCCCCCAAGAAGACTTTTTTTTTATTTTTGAAATGATGGTCAGTCTGGCCCGAAGCTAAGTAATATACCTAAGCTTCATGATGAGGTTAAAAGCTAGCTTGCTCTCTGTTCAAATATTTACTTTGTCCAGTGTTTTAAAGACTGGGGTCGCATTGGCATTAGATTTTTTGCTACTGCCTTGAAAATGCCCAACAAATGCTTTACCGTCCCGATTCGATTAGCACTTTCTTTAAAAAGAATGGGCTTGTAGGCCACGGCTGCATCTAAAAAAAAGACGAGCTGAAGAGAGGTAAAAAATTGGAAAAGCCATTTTGTGACTTTGACAAATGGTCAATTGTGCCGAATGAGAAATGATTGCGCCAACATTTCACGGCGAGTTTAGACGCCACATATTCATCATCTTCCTCTGTTCTCTCTTCTATGTACGACCATCTTGGATGGCGGGGGGAGACCCTAATCATTTCCATTAATTGACATTAAAAGCTACTTAAAAGTACTTATTATTTCCCAGCCGTCCTCTCGAGGTCCCCCCACTTCAGTTTTGATCAGAATTTTTGGGAAGGAGGGAGGGGGAAAATGATGTTTTAATTGCAAATTGTGCCAAAAAGTGCATTAATCTTTCCAAAAAATGTACACACATGACATCGGCCCCCACTTCTTATAAATATGTTGCCTTCTTCTATATCTAGAAAACGAAATTCCTTTCGCTCCGCTCTAGGCTTCCCTCAGCTCAGCTCTCGAATCTGAGCTAGACTTAGGAAGGAGATCCCAAAAATGGGCACTAGGGGGGGTTCGTACGTAGAAAATTAACCACGTTTTCTGGTACATCATGCACGAGAAGATATCAAAAGTAATTAGCTTCAAGCCTTAAAAAAGTAGAAAGTTGTATTATCAAAATGGGATAGAGTATCGAGGCCTGCTGCTAAAAATATTATTTTTCTTTTTTTCTGAGAAATAAATGATTTCCCAGCCAGGCCT
>JAAUYL010094765.1_pt1 | contig 12616 bp, 10 predicted proteins | sample 7278011 | NCBI WGS metagenome assembly JAAUYL01 (sample SAMN14350225, study PRJNA611818) | marine sediment metagenome | isolation source: surface marine sediment (1.8m) | place: French Polynesia: Moorea | collected 2018-08 | reverse complement strand
CGGAGATTTTCCAATTGTTCTGGAGAAAATTCTGACTCAAGTTCTCCAGTCTCTTTTAACCGCTGGCGATATTCTTTAGGAATCTCATGTATTCGAGGCATAAATTCTTGAGACTCCCGCACATTTTGAGGAATAAACATTCGCCATAATTTCAAATCATTATAACCATAACCACTCGTATCTAAACTTTCTAATTTGAGATTTCCATATTGTTCTCGGATTCCCTCCTGATGTTTTTTGAGGTCAAATTCCGGTCTAATTTCATAGTTTTGATTTGCCAATTTCTCCAGATTTTCAGAATCTAATATTTCCCGTAATTCATCCGACTCTCGAATAATCTTTTTAACCCTTCTCCGATATTGCTCGGCAACAAAATCCCAATTAAATTCATCTGGCAAAGGTGGATTAATTTCATTCCCAATAGTAGCTAATGTCTTAGTATCCAAAATTTTTACATCATTATCAAATGCACTAACCAGAGCTTCTAAAACTGACTTATTTTTAATAAACTGTTTTAAAGGTTTGGTGTATTGTTTTAACTCACTTTCACTCAAATCAGCATTTTCTAACTCTTGCTGTATCAAATCTAAAAAATATTTAATTGCTTGTGCCGTAGCTTTTTGTAAAATTTTTCCATTTTTCATCCCACCAATAGCATCAGAAATACCCTGTTTAAAAAAGTCTTTAACATAGTCTTCAGCAGCACCCTTACCTAATTCTCCAATAACTTCCTGAGCAATAAACTTAACCGCTTCACTACCCCCCCAAGCAATTAACAATTCAATCATAATTATTCAACCTCTTATGGATTAGTTATTTTTAATTATATAACACTACACATTTAGGAAACCGACATTGTTGGATAAGGGTTTGGTGACCAAACCCCTACGATATTGAAACAGAAAAACATTATTATTTAACCTCTTATGGATTAGTTATTTTTAATTATGTAAAACTACACATTTAGGAAAACGACATTTTTGGGTAAGGGTTTGGAGACCAAACCCCTAGGATATTGAATTCTAACGATACTGTCGGATTTAGTATTATAATTTCTGACTTTTAACTTCTAACTTTTGAATTTTGAATTTTGACTTTTGACTTTTAACTTCCCTGTTTCCAATCTTCTCCCCCAGGCAACAAAACCAAATTTTCATTAATAACTCTCGACAAATTTTCCGGGGAATATTCATACATCAAAGCCAATAATTTTAACGCTGTTTCTATCACCAAATCTCTATCAACAATTTCTACCAACTGAAAAGGACTATAAACAACATTCAAAACTTCCACACTAGCATCACTAATAGCATCTTCAATTACTCGATTTATCGTCTAATTCCATTCATCAGCTTTAATATAATAAGCAGTTTTATTATCTTGCAAATTTAACTTTTTAATCTCTCGAATCGAACCTCGAATTGAAGCAGCCCAAGAATTAGTTAATCTTTGTTCAACTTGATTTTTGATTAGATGAATCAGCATTCTAATTAAATAAGATTCTATTTTCCTAATAATTTCTTTTCTACTCATCCCATCTAATTCATCCAAAATTTCTAAGGCATCTTGATAACGCCCCTCAAGGATACTATTTCTTAAATTAGTTAATTCTTGAGTAGTCATATTTTTATCTTCCTCAAGCAGTTTTTAATCAAATTATATGACAATTTTTTAATCTATGACGTACTGTTTTAGATCCCCCCCGCCCCCCTTAAAAAGGGGGAAGTCTTCAAAGTCCCCCTTTTTAAGGGGGATTTAGGGAGATCGTAAATTTATCTCATTAAACAGATAAATAGTATATCAGATCGCCCTTTTAATACCATTTATTGATGAAGTTACACTTAATATAAAGATGAGAATAGTAAGTGTAATAAGGTCTGAAAAAGAATTATTAAGTGAATTGTGACAGAGAAATGGTATAAGACGAAATGTTTTTAAAGGGTTGCTCAAAATCACCGTTACAAAAATAACTTCTGAATTCTAAATTCTGAATTCTGAATTCAATACATAATATCACCTTCAATTAAATCCTGAAACTTAGGATTCAAATGAATATTACCAAAATCAGTATCAGTTCTTGCCATCTCTCGGTAAGGTTTACCAGCACCTAAATTAATTGCTTGTTCCAAATTTTCAATGGCTAAATATACCTTCTCCTGCAAAGCATAACAACGAGCCTTATTATAGTAAGCCAAAGAATAATCTGGTTTGATTTTTATCGCTTCATCAAAACAAGCGATCGCCTCATACCACTCTCCTAAATTTGACAAAGCTTGACCTAAATTATTCCAAGCTTCCTGATAGTCTAGTTTAATTTCTATTGCTTTCTCATAACTAATAATTTCCCCTTCCGTATCCTCTAAATAAAATAAGGTTCTGCCTTTAAAATTCCAAGCTGCATAATGATTGGGTTTAAGTTTTATTACCTGTTCAAAACATTTCAAAGCTTCCTGATACCTTCCTAGCTCAAACAATGCCTTACCTTGATTATCCCAAGCTTGATATAAATTCGGTTCAATTTTTGTTGCTTCTTCGTAATTTTTAATAGCTTTTCGGTAATGTCCTAAACTATTCCAAGCATTTCCTAAATTGTACCAGGCTTGATATAAATCTGGTTTAATTTGTATCGCTCCCTCAAAAGAACTTATTGCTTCCCGATATCGCTCTAAATCATTCAGTACATTCCCTCGATTATACCAACCTAAATGAGAATTTGGTTGCAGACTTATAGCCAGATTAAAATTATTTAAAGCTAACTGTAATCTACCTATTTTTTTGAAGGCATTACCTCTATTATTCCAGGCTTCAGGGTATTCTGGTTTAATTTTTATTGCCTTATCAAAAGCAGTAATAGCCTGCCGATATTTTCCCAATTTACTGAGATTTACTCCCACATTGTACCAGCCTTGATAGTCATCTGGGGAGATTTCTGTTTGTTCATCCATTTCATTTTTCAAGGAAGAAGGAAATCAGTTATTCAGTTATCAGTTATCAGTGATTAGTTATCAGTTACCAGTTAAATCCTTTTTCTAGTTTTCTTAAAATTATCAGGTAATAATTTAACTTCTCAATTCTCAATTCTCAATTCATTATAACCAGTTATCAGTTATCAGTTAAATCCTTTTTCTAGTTTTCTTAACTAGCTATTAGCTTTTAGCCCATACGCTATCAGCTTTTTGAGCTTGGGTTTAAATCCCCTGCTTCTATAAGCAGGATAGTTTAGGAGGGGTAACATTCCCCTTCTAAACGTTTACTGCTGAGTGGCTGAGTGGCTGATTGCTGATTGCTTTTTTAATTAAAATTATCAGGTAATAATTTAACTTCTCAATTCTCAATTCTCAATTCATTATAACCAGTTATCAGTGATTAGTTATCAGTTATCAGTTATCAGTTAAATCCTTTTTCTAGTTTTCTTAAAATCATCAAGTAAGAATTTAACTTCTAAATTCTGTATTCTGAATTCTGAATTCTAAATTCATTAAACCTCTTGCAAAATTTTTAATTAAACCAATTCAAGATATAGAATCAACAATTTTATCCCCCCTATTCCCTATTCCCTATTCCCTATTCCCTGACAACTGCCACGAAGTCTATTATAAATCGCCCAAATTGCCATTGCTCTTAAATAATGACTAGCTCTAAAAGTTCCCTCTGCGGTAATAGCTTCTGGGGTGCGAAATTGTAAACCATTTTCATAAATTTGTTGCACCACCGCCTCAGTTATTTCCAAAGCTTCTTTTTTCATGCCAATTTGCACCATAAAAGCTGCTAAACCAAAATTAATTCCCGTCCAAACCTCCAAAGGATGGGTAGCATTAGGATTCTCTGGAGAACCATCAGATAACACTCCATTAACTGCACCAAACTTGCCATTATAAAAATTTTTAAAACAAGAATTATAGACAGTTTTTAAAGCAGATAAAGCACATTCAACAGGTACAATATCTGGCAAATTTAATAACCTGGCATAAAATTGACCGCATAATTGGTCAGCCATTACTACTTCCGAATTACTCTCACTATCCAAACGATAATATTCCCCATTCCATAATTTTTCTTGATAAATAGGTAATGCTTTTTCTAACCAATTTTGATAAACAGAAATTTGATTATTAATTGCATCTACAGAATTTTTATCAACCTCAGAATGGAAACCTTCTGGTGGATAATACGGAATTTCTCTAGGATGCTCAATTAAAATTTTCCCAATAGCGATCGCTGCCTCCAATGCTGCTAACCATAACCCCCCACAATATGCACTCACCCCCCGCAACTGCCAATCATCAAAAGTTTGGTCTGGCGCTCCCTCATTTTCAGGAATGCCATCATTATCCTTGTCAAAACCCTTGAGATATGCCAGCGTTTCCACAACAGCAGACCAACATTCCCACAGAAATTCGTAATCATCTGCACCAGTCAACAAAAAATCTCTATACACCTGCAACACAAAATCACTAGATAAATCTTTCCATTGATTACAATCTTGATAACTGGTGTAATTCGTCTTTTCCCAAGGATGCTCATTCGGTGCCCCCAAGTCGTGGGGAGTTGCTCCAGCAATCTTTCTCACCGCTGATGCTTGATTATAACCAATAATTCTCGGTGTATCATCCGCCGTTGAAATCGCTCGCGCAAACGCTACCAACACTGACTTTTCCAAATCCGGCCACAACATTAACAACCCAAAAGAACCATATAACCTCACATCCAAACTCTCATACCAACGATAATCCAGACATTCCAGCACAGCAAACTGACCTTTGGGATCGTCTTGATCGGCAGCACTCCAAATAGTTCCTCCACTCGTGAGGTCATAAAGTTCATTAAACAAAGCCATCTTAAACCAATTAGGCAAATCTTCCCTTTCTAGAATAGGATTTTGCCAAGCTTCAATATTCTCCCGCCAAGTTTGATAATGTTTCATAGCAGTACGAATCATCGACCAAACATTTTTGCCATTGCGACCATAAAAATCTGTATAACGGCGGTAATATGAAACTCCAGCGCCAAACTCAGTCACAGGCAAATCCCAAGCTAAGAAGAAAGGGATTTTCCGACTTCTCCCCGGTCTGATGGTGAAACGAACTGATATCCCTATTCCTATTTGCTCTCCTTCTTGTGCAGGCAGTTCATTCTGTTCATCTATAAGAGTGCCATCTATTGCGAAGTAGCGCCAGATTTCTTCCCCACTGCCAACGGAATTCCAGCGCGTGTTATAGTTGACCTCAACACCAGCATTAGTAAAAGTACCGATCGCCATTTGCCCCTCTCCTTCTGCGGGTTCGTCGGCAATACTTAACTTGGTCATGGTGCAACCAATACGATGAAAATCTTCTACTAATACATTAAAGTTGTCTGTACTCTCTCCCCACCGTGGTTTGTATTCATAAACTGGACTGCCATCATCTCGCACTTGCACTTCTGGTGTTTTCACAGAATTAGTAAACCAACCAATAGTATTTTGCCAAGTTAGCATTATACTTAGTGTAATTGGTTCATCTGTAGGGTTGTGAGCAACCCATTCAAATATAGCGATCGGGTAACTGGTTTCCTGATAGTTACCTGCCCAAATTGGGGAAAATTGTTCGCAGCTTAATTGGGCATTAAATACATTTTCATAGACAAACCAACTCCGGGGATAAAGAGCATGATAAGTGCCAGTATTTAGCCCTGCTTTTTCCTTGGGATACCATTGCCAAGTGGAGAGACTACCATCTGTAGGCGGTTCCGTGCATAAAGCATAAGCTTGTTTCTGGCCTTTTGTTTCTTCAAAAACGCTAAATTGACAGGCAGACAAATTTTGATAAATGTGTTCACCACCGTCGAGATGCCAGAGATTGAAATCGCCCCGTGGGGAACGACCGATAGCACCTGCGCCGAAACCTCCAAGGGGCATTCCGTGCCAGGGGCCATCATCAAGGTTACTGCTATAGCGCACTGTGTAAGGTTTGTCCCAATCAAGACCAATGGGACGATTCCACGTATAGGGGGGAATGTTAGGGGTAGGATTTGGATTTATTCGTTTCATGCCCTATATTTTATTCAGTCAAGTATGAACAAACAGTGTACAGCAGCGCGCATGTGTCATACTCAGTCGTTTCTACAAAGGAACAAACAGTGTACAGCAGCGCGCATGTGTCATACTCAGTCAGCAAAAACAAACGCGCTTACTTCCCAATTTACGTACATGCTAGTATAGAGGCGTAAAAAAAGAAAATGGAGATGTGGCGAGTGGAATTGAAAGAATTAAGTTTTATGGAGATGGCCTTGGAGGGTTTGTTTACCCCCGACGGTATGGGCGTCGTTGGTGGGAAAGGGATTAACCTCTTGGACCGTTGGTTTGGCTCCCAGGAACCTGCGCCGCTTATAAAAATCAATTGGAATGAGGTGTGTAGCACACATCCACACATCTGTTCTGCCAAAGTGTACCCTCCTTCAATCTCCTTCCCGTGGATACCCGCTATCACTCAGCCCCTCCTCCCTGATTATACTGAGGAGAGTTTCTCCAAGAGACCCTTGGCAAGTTGATGGGACCCTGGGCAGACCCGCCGGGGTCCCCGGCGGGGACTCGTGTGGGATAAGCTCCGTGTTGTACCATCAGGCGGTTTTATGCTAGGTATCAGCTTAAAGAAAATGAAAACGAACTTTTCTTCACCGATACCTGGCACCTAAACAGAAGTCAGAAGTTTGTTTGCGCAGCATTCCGCAGGAAAGTCAGAAGTCAGAAGTGTTCGGTGTAGTTGCCAACTGACTGATAACTGATAACTGATAACTGTTAACTGAATTTCGCAGTTACGACCATAGGAGGCTAACTGATAACTGAAACGACATGGGCAGACCAAAAAGAGAAATACCCATTTAAACTGTATGCCTTGTGCATTATGCTGAATCATGTCCATTACTTGATGGAAGCAGAAAACCCTGTGTCATTGCGAGCCGAACGAAGTGAAGCGAAGCAATCTCAACCGTCGAGATTGCTTCATTACGCTGACGCTCCATTCGCAATGACTAGGTAGTAAATGCACTGGATAAATTGGTATTCTGCCATGTCCTTCAACGCCCTCCTTAACCGCAAAGGACACTTTTGGGAACAAAGGTATACCTGTCATGGCTTCCCCAACTCCGACAAAGAAAGGGCCTTAAACACCATCCGTTATATTCATGCCAACCCCAAGGCAGCAGGGATGAAAGAAGGCTTTTTCTACGACTTTTCTAACTATGGCACTTATGAACAACTAACTACCGATGGTATTACCCAATGGCATCCCGCCTTTTTTGAGTTAGGCCCATCCTTGTCAGAATGCGCCGATAGATACAAAGGTTTCTGTCGGCGTTACAAACCAAATTTTGAGTTATTATTCTTGTTGGTCATTGCGAGCGGAACGAAGTGGAGAGAAGCAATCTTTGGCTTTGAGATTGCTTCATTACGCTGACGCTCCATTCGCAATGACAATTTCTATATTATGGCTGATAAGAGAATATTGAGTAAAGTTCCTAAAACTAAGCTATCCCCTGGTCAAATTCCCTTACCTTTTTTAGTGGAAAAAATTGTCAAGATTGAAATTCCAGCTATTGCCAAAACAGCGATAGATTTTATTAAAGCGAATCGTTTTCCCTATTATTCTGTGGAGTGGTAGGGGCGGGAATTTTCAGAAGGAGTCAGCAGTCAGGAGTCAGGAGACAGAATGAAATCAGAAATTAGGGCAGGTTCAGCCAAAAACATTGATATTGACCAATAAATTAAATAAACCCGCCCCCAAAACCAACGGGTGAAATAGGGGGCGGGTTTAGCTAAACCTTTGAAGCCAGCTCCATGTCCCTTGCTTAACCCGCCCCTACAATTCAATTTTTTTAACGTTTAATATTCATACCGCCCTTAACATTGATATTGACCAATACAGCGCTTTTCAAATTGATGAACCACATCTTCACAAGCAAAAATCGTGTAGGGGCGAATGGCCAGCAAGCCCCTACTGTGGTCTACCCAAATGAAAACTGCTGTAAGTTAAATAAACCCGCCCCCAAAACCAACGGGTGATATCAAATCCGCTTAATTCGGTATAAAAAAATTTTCATCTTCACCTAAAGAGCAAATCTTTCTAAATTCTCTTTTCTCCTGACTCCTGACTCCTGACTCCTGACTCCTAGATTAACTATCTAATTACACCGATGCTACCGGATTTGATATGAAATAGGGGGTGGGTTTAGCTAAACCTTTGAAGCGAGATCGATGTCCCCTGATTAACCCGCCCCTACAATTTAATTTTTTTAACGTTTAATATTCATACCGCTTAATTCGGTATAAAAAAATGTTTCATCTGAGCGCCATAGCACAAATCTTTATAAATTCTCTTCCCTCCTGACTCCTAACTCCTAACTCCTGACTCCTGACTCAGTCCTCCTGTTAAAATTCCCTCCTGACTCCTGACTCGGTCCTCCTCCGCTGCAGCAAAAAATTCCTCCAATGTTGCTAGATAGCGATCGCTATCTACTTCTGCCAGATCGTTATGTCCAGCATTTGGGAGCAACAGCAGTTTTTTTGGTTCGGGTGCAGCAGCAAATAATTTTTGACTCATGGTTACAGGTACAGTTTCATCGTTCATACCATGAATAAATAAGACTGGCATTTTTATTGATTTGACTTTGTTAATCAAATCAAATTTTTGAGTAACCAGCAACTTCAGAGGAAATATCTGGATTTTACGTCTGTATTTAGCCATGTCTTCGATACAAGTAAAGCAACTTTCAGCTATTAACCCTGCTGCTTTTGGTTGTTGTAAGCAGAGATTAACGGCGATCGCTCCTCCGAGAGAATATCCATAAATAAAAATTTCTTCTGGTGAAAAGTTTTTTTCTTGAGTTAAATAATTCCAAGCTATTGCAGCATCTTCATAAACTGTGGCTTCTGTGGGAAACCTCCCTTGACTATTACCGTACCCCCGATAATCAATCATAAATACCGAAAATCCTAACTGATATAATTTCGCTACCCGCTCGAGATTACAACTTTTTTTCTGAGCAGCCATGTTACCACTGGCACCATGTAGGAAGAGAATTACTTCTGCGTTGGGTTGAGTTTGCGGAATCCACCAACCAGATATTTTTTCTGTCTGGTTGCGAGAAGTTGGAACTGATAACCAAACTTCTTCATAAGGAAGGTTAAAAGCAGCAGGAGTAGCTAACACCAATGATTTAGGTTCAAATATCAATCGGTTTTGCAATAATCTTAGTAACATAAAACCAGAGATATAAATAGTTGCTAAACCTATTAATAGGAATGTTAAGGAAGTCTGAAAAATAGTCATTATTAAAAGTTGATTTTTGATCTACAACAAAGTGGTATATATCTAGCTCTATTTGCCAGAATAAGATTAATACCGAATATTTATTATGTGATTACCCGGTTGCCACAAAAAAACCTTGGTTTCTGGATTTGAGTCCGTAGGTTTTGTGATTATTTTTGTCACTTTATCATTATAATTTTCCTCTGTTTGCATATAGATAACAATACTCAACTATGACAGTATTTTGAATGTCATATAGCAATTCTCAAATTTGTCAGATAGACAAGTTGTGAATTTTAGGGAACATGGCATCGGGAAGAGAAAAAAATACTTTACCTGATTATAGTGATAAATTTTTGCTACAAATAAATTTTAGGTTTTAGGTGGTAGGTGGCGCGGTAGTAAGTAAATATTCATGTTGCGAGCATCATAAGTTACAGCAGTTTTGGAGTTAATGAGGTACAAAGTTTTAGGACTTTACGGAATAGAGAATGGGGAATAGAAATTAGTATTAAACTGTACCTCACCATCCTCACAATTGCTGTAAGTTTCTATTAATACTAGCTCGTTATTTGTAACATTATTTTTTTATGAATGGTATAAATACTTGCTTTGTCTTAAGATTATGATTAGATATTACTGTCAATAATTAAATAGACAGTTGAAATAGTTATAGAGTTAATTTTCTCAATTTTTTGATTTAACAGAATTTGAGCTAACAATTTTTCTCATCACCTAAGTTAAAGTGGAATATTAAGTACCTCTGCAAAATTAATTTAACCTTTTTAAAGGAGTAGGCAATAGGGAAAAAAATATACTTGTATGTTTTATAAGTCTTGTACGCTTTGTAAGTAAAGCTAAAATAATTTGGCCTACCTACTTAACTTAAGCAATAAATATACAATCAATTTTTCTTGATTACTTATGCAGTAAAAGAAATGTCGTTTTGATTCGCAACTGTATACTTTATGTAAGATCTAATAATTAATATTTTATTGTTTTCTCTAGTTGCTTGAAAGCACGAATTAAACGAATAAAATATGGTCTGACAATATCTCTATTTAGTTCTTGCAACCTAGTTATTTGTGCTTGTAATTTTTCTATTTCATTTGGCATTGATGTATTGTTTATTGATTGTAAATTATCTCCTTGATTTTGTTGTAAATCTGTAGCTAATTTTTTTAATAATTGTAGTTCTTCTTCAATATCTGAAAATTTAATATTTATTGCTTCCCAGTCTTCTTTTGTAATTGTATTGTATTCAAAATTTGATTGATTTTGAGATGATTCAAGAGTTTGTTCAGTAATTGTTTTTGGTAGTGAGTCTAATTGCTGAAAAACTGAGTTCATGTCTATTCTTAATTCTTCTACTTCATTGTTAGTCTGTTTTTGAATTTTTTCCTCAAATATTTTTCGATTAATTGTATTCAAAAATAATCCCAATGTTATTGGAGTTGCAGCCCACAAAATTTGTTCAAAAAACCACGCCAAACCTGAACCCAAAACTGAAGCCCCTAAAGCACTATATTCTCCTATTTCTAGCCAATTAAGCTGACTTCGGGGATTATTTAACACTCTTGATGATGTTTCCCTATTTTCCATAAATCTAAATCCCCATGATATGTGTTCAGTTAAATAATAGATACTACAGATTTTTATCTAGATATTTTATCATAATTTCTTATATAAAATTATCCCTTAACAATTATTCATATTCACTCAAAATAGTTGAGTTTAATCAAACAAATAGTAATATAAGTAAAGGGTATTTCCGACGTGATAGGAATAAGCAATACTATCTCAACAACCATAGCCCTATTACATAAACATTCAAAAATAAAATCAACATGGGTTTAAAAATTATTGAAAATTTTGATAGTAGTTTTACTCTAGAGCCAGATGCTAAACAGACTTTGTTCAGCTTATTAACAAGTGAAAATTTTATCCAACAAATCACCACACAATTACCAGGTCAAAAATTAGAATTTACTGAACTTATGTTTCAGCCAGTTCCTTACAGCAAAGAAACACCAAAAGGAATGCCAAAAGAATTTGAAAAGTATCACGAATCCAGGGATTATATTATTATAAATGTGCCACCTAATTTCATTTTTAAAGCTAAAATATTTAAACCAAGTCGTCTCTGTGCTATCTATAAAATTACGGTTCATTAATTGATTAAAAGGAGAGGCTTTAAAGCTCTGGGTATTAATTATAAATTATAAATTATCCATTATCCATTATTCCCTATTCCCTGCTATAACTAATAACTAAAATGACTAATACTGAAATACAAATACCAGAATTATCCCAATTAGAATATTTGCCTTATATTGATTCCGAAGGGAATTTACCATTATCATTACAAGGAAAAATTGGTGTTTATGGAATTTTTGACCAGGAAAAAGAACTACTATTTGTTGGTTATTCTCGTGATGTGTATCAGAGTCTTAAACAACATTTAGTTCGTCAACCTAATAGTTGCTATTGGCTAAAAGTACAAACTATTGAGCGCCCAAATCGTAGTATATTGGAAGGTATAAAAGCAGCTTGGATTAATGAAAATGGCTCCTTACCTATTGGCAATGGTGCAGCAGAAGCAAAGTGGAATCAACCTATAGATGCTAAACAAGAAATGACAGAAGCAGAAAGAGTACAATATCAAGACCCATTAATTGATGAAGTTGCCAAAGAAAAACTACTAAAAAATATAGCTAGGCGAGTAGAAGCTAATATTTTAGAGGTATTAAAAGCTAGAGGTTTACAAGAAAATATTCGTTTTAATCCTAAGCTTAAAACCAGTGGTTTATTAGATTTGAAATAGTTAACTAATATCATGTCTGGTTGAATCATTATAAATAAGTAAGTAGAGAGTAGGGAGAATAGAAAAATTTGCAGAGGATAAGTGTTTTTATCGCGAATTATCCGGACATGATATAAGAAAAAATAAATCAATATCAATAATCATAGAGATAAATTGCTTCTAGGATTTAAGCAAGTATTTTTCCTAGCAGAAATTTATCGATTCAATAGCATTATTTTAGATAAGTTCCTATGCAAAATTAATTACACATCCTAATTTTCCTGTTCCCTGTTCCCTGTTCCCTCTCCCAACTAGGAAATTGATATTGCACGACTACTTATAGCGTTTTTAAAGTTACTGAAGTACAGTTTTTTTTCTGATTTTCTATTCCCTGTTTCCCAAATTATACCAATTCCCAAAAGTATTGCTATACTTAGGTCGGACTTCAGTTATTAAGTAATCAACACAATATCAATCACTTTTTTCCTAAAAATAACCCAGTTAATGTTTATTATTCTTATGTTTATTT
>JAAUYL010061150.1_pt1 | contig 12641 bp, 19 predicted proteins | sample 7278011 | NCBI WGS metagenome assembly JAAUYL01 (sample SAMN14350225, study PRJNA611818) | marine sediment metagenome | isolation source: surface marine sediment (1.8m) | place: French Polynesia: Moorea | collected 2018-08 | reverse complement strand
ATTTTACCAGGGTATTAGACGATCGTCAAATTTTCGATCGCGATCACGATCACGATCGTCACGAAAAAAATGATGGGGCGATCACGATAAGATCGCACCAAAAAAAGTGATCGCCTATCAGATCAGATCATTTACGATCCCACTAAATAACAGGATGACAGAGCCATAGACAGAGCAAAGACTGAAGTACAACAGATTTCTATTAGCTTACTAGTAATCTGTAATTGCTAAATCTACTTCTCAGGGGAGCAAAACTAACCAAATGCGTTAAGATGCAGACTCCACCCCTTGATTTCAAAACGTGTTATTAGATATTTTTAACACCTTTATAACGGAATTTGACCAAAAGATCTGTTCTTCCATCCTGGTATTAGCAGGCTAAAATGATCGTAAATGATCGTAAGAAATGTACCAGATCAGATCATCCGATCGTCCTTTTTCAAAATGATCGCGATCAGATCGCCGATCGCCAAAAAACGATCGCGATCGTGATCGGCGATCATTTGATCGCGATCGTCTAATACCCTGCTCCACATATATGTTAGTTTTGAAACTCTACTATAAGAAACGCCATCATCTTGAATCACCAGACCTTCAGTACAATGTAAATAATTAAATGCTTAAGTATTTTCAAGATCTTTGTTCCTTACCTGCAATAACCACCCAAACGTCTTGAGAATGCCCAACTTTTTCAACATTGGTCTTCCGGATTGTACTGCACTCATAACTATGTTGAACGTTGGATTCAGTTACAGTTGTTAGGTCGACTGGAAAAAGCTTCCCGCTCGAAATGAGTTGCCAGCTGATCAGTTGTTTGTCAAAGTAGTACGCTTCTTTCAGACGAAACAGAAAAGCCATGGTGGTATTAAGAGAAACCATGCAAGGATCCGTCATGCCTACTGGCAAGTTTGGTCCTAGTTCTGGCGGCGAATCTCCTGATACGAACTCAGTGGATACCTCGCCAAATCTACCAAGAAAAGCAGCAATGTTATACGCAGTACATGTGCTATTAAATGGTTCTACATGTAAAAATAATCGTTTGCATTTGTTGACAGATATTTCCCTCCAGCAACAAACAGTTTGGCTCCTATCACTATACTGGCTGAATTCTCTCTACCATTCTCCATTGAAATCATTCTCGGCCGATCAGATTTGGAGTACAACAAACATTCCCAACTTTCAGGTGGAAGTTCCCAGCTAGCCGTGAAATTGCCATAAGCACCTCCACAAACCAAAATGGTTCCGTCGTCCAATAATCCACCAGTGGCTCCATATTTTGGAAAACTATTCACTTCTGTCAGCATTGAACAATTGGAATCTGTGTTGCCTTCAAGTGAAAGGACTTCACTCTTCATTTCCAATAATGAGGATGATGATGGACCGATTCCATTAATGATAATTAGCCTTTCTTAAATGGTAAATTGCTTTAATTGAGTATCTTTAGTATTAAAGCTATACAGATTGCATACCTGAACAATCCTTTTCTAAAAGAAGCTTGGTAGTTTTGATGAAAATTGTCTTGTTTAGCACATCAATGTCATGATCTAGTGGTTGCACAAAGTAGCTCTTGCAGTGGTACAAATCAGGTATCCTGACACATTTGCAAGTCCTTTGAACTGGATCCCAAGTCCAGGCATGAGATGAGGACTGGATCAGGCAAAACATTGTGCACGCTTCCAGTCTGGCAACATCGTTAAAATGGTTTTCAGTCAGCACTTCCACACTCTCATCAAGGTACAAGCGTTCCACCGCGAATAACTTCATTTGGCTTTCGATTTTGTCAAAGTCAACTAATTGAATTAAAATGTAATGATAGTTGATGAGCATGTTCTTTGTTTTTAGAATACCTAAAATATCACATTGGCAGCTTGTGCAGTACTTTTTACTTTCAAAATTATCAAGACAACAATCTCCACTATCAAACAGACATTGTTCGTTGTTTGTTACTTCGTCGCAGACTCCATCTCCAATCAGAAAGCTGTTGGCACTGCAATTGCTCGTGGAGCTCACTATACCATTATTTATCGTAGTCTGAGTCAAACCTCCTAAATAAATAAATAGATACCCATCAACAAAATGGAAGTGATGCTAAAATCTATTGACAATTGATTTGACAAACCTTTTCTGCCTGACAGAACGTTAGATATGACAATTCCGAGAATTGCAAATGCCACTATTGCCACAAAAACGTAGATAACAGCATTTAGAAACAACTTCTTGGAGCAGCAGCTTTTGTCTTGCTCATCATCTTTACTTTCACTGTCAATTTCAAGACTGTTTTCTTCTGTGATGCCAGAAATTTCATTTTTCTTGTCTTCTGTTCCTTTCATTTTACCGTTTCTTCTGCTTTCTGCTGTCTTAAAATTCTTGTATTTATTATTTTTTAAGGCAACTAACCTAACTTATGCTCGAGAATTGATCAAAGTTTTACTTTTAATTGGGCACTTAGGTGCTTCAAACCGTGCGACGACTTAATGCCAACAAACAATTTCGCCCTCAAGATATTATGTTTACATATTTGCCCCCAGAAAAATCGTTCTTAAAACAATTTCGCCTCAGGATCGGCTAAAAAACAAGGAATTACTAAATATTTAAATTAATTTTTGAGGGCGTGATATCAGAATCTAAAACAGTACCTAAAACTATTCAAAAGGTCCAACAGATTTTATTTACAGATTTTTTTCGCACTTTCTTGTTCAATTTTTGTCATAAAAATCAAAACGAAAACTACCCAAAATGCAGACAGTTCATTTGGGGAGACGGGATAGCTGTTGATGTGTCAAAAGATTTTGACTTCTTTGACCACTTTATGAGAAGGCCTTGACCTTTGTCATACAACACTGGAGACTCCGGATGGTCAAAGATTTGGCCTATTCCATTTTTCCTAAAGCTGGCTGTTATCGAGTAACACATGAAAAAATATATTATGCCAAAAGATACATCAAGATATTTAAATTACGTGGCAAGCCATCATCATTGAGATGCTTGAAACTTTCCAAGGCTGGGTCGTGATCATAGTCATGGAAGTAGAGAGATCCATGTAGAAATCCAGACTTTGCTTTGTTCTCAGTCGCTGCCAAAGCTAGTCCCTTTCCTTGAGAATTGTCAAGGGGTATCTCGAAGGCTAGGTTGATTCTAGGCTTCTGCAGTTATTTCTTTTACAAAAGTTAATTTTTCATGTGAAACAACCACTCACCCCTGGATTCAGTGCCCTGGTGTCGGAAATTGCAGCAAGCACCTTTTGGCCTTGCATGTCATACAAGCCATGGGCACCACTCCAAAACTGCACAATGGCCAAAGTCTTGTTATTTCCATATCGAAAGGAATAACTTGTCGTCAATCTCCCATTTGCAAAAGCTTTTTCAGCTGCAAGGGTCCATTTTTCTGTAGCTGGATCGTAGGACCAAATCTGATCATTTGTGGTAAAGTAAAAGAGGTGACCACTCTGTTCATTGATGACAAGGCCACCAGGTGTCAGCTGGAAATCAACTTTCTGGCCTCTTTTTATCCATTTGACATGTTTTTCTTTGGGGGAAAGCAGCATCAACTCCCAGAGTTGGTCTTAAAATACATATTGAATGGCAATAATGAAAGCAGCATTTTATTATGTTGGTTCCATACCTCTGGCTAGTTGAAAAACTGACTTCCTCTGGGTGTGGAAAGCAAGCCTAAATGCCATTCGTATGTCTGTCTCAAACTCTATTGTTGGCAGTTGCAAACACAACCTGAAGTCATCAACAGAGTAGAGTCCAAAATCCAGAGTGGTAGTCCCGTTCTTTAGGGCAAAGAGAAATTTTCCTTCTCCCTCCTTACAGGGACAACCTTTAGAAACCAACAAAAAACACTAAAGTAAACACTTAAATCAAACTGTACCACATGCGACATGACATACCTACTGTAGTAGACTTTGTAGTCGTAGTCGTAGTTGTAGTTGTAGTTGTAGTAGTAGTAGTAGTAGTAGTAGTAGTAGTAGTTGTTGTTGTTGTTGTTGTTGTTGTTGCTGTTGTTGTTGTTGTTGTTGTTAATATTGTTGTTGTAGTGGTTTTTGTTGTTAGAAGGGTAGTAGACCCAAAAAAAGCTTCGTTGGTGCTGTTCCCTGAAAAGAGTTGCCAGGCTGGAGCTCCATTTACTTCATCGTAATGAAATTATTTAGATGTAAATGTTTGCTTAGCTACCCAGAGCAGTTTTGTTGAACGAATCAGGAAACAATTGAAGCCAGCACAAAGCTTCCTCTTCGATGGTGTTCCAACCAAGACATGTCTGGTTTAGTGACTGGTGATAGAAGCATCTCAGTTGACAGAAAAAGGGACTGGACGAGTTGACTTGGAAACCTACTTTGTCATCGCAGTTCTCAAGTCTTGTTGTATTGGCCAACTCTTGCCTTCAACGGATTTTTTAAAGTTTTTTTCGCTCTGGCGAGAAATCAGTATGTTACCATTCCACCAAGAGGGGTAGCCACCACGCAAGAAAATGGACAACAATTCCGCCAATGAAAAGCAGAATAATTGGCCATATCTGTAGCATTGTCGCTTCATAAAATGACTGATATTTCTCTATATCGTCATAGTCTTGGCAACAAGGTTGAAGTTGCTAGGCTATTTGGCTATGTTTCATATAGACAAAAAGACTGGATGACGCGATGCATTTGCTTCCAATATAAGCTCAAAACTTCTATATTTTTCTCAAAACCAATGAATTCTCAAATATGAAAAGTATTTAGGCGAGTTGGCAAATAAAATACCACTCTTCGACACATGGCAAATCGTTCCATCCGAAACCAACAGTAGCTTTGTCTCCTTTTAGACTGCTGGCACAGTCCTCTCCATTTTTATCATTTGGCTCGCCATGCTTCCAAAAGGTTTCATCAACCTTTTCGCCATCAGTCAAGTAAACAAACCTGAGATTGGCAATGATCACCGGTCAGTTTTACAATTTTAGCTTTGCTTACTTTCCCTCCTCCTCGACGTCGGAAACGCCAATCCAGTACATGTAATATGTGTAAACCATGGTCTCATTCACGTATCGGTTGACAGCTAAAATACATTCAATTTTAGCTAATTATACCAATAATGTCATTATATCCATACCGTCGTCAATTGTGAAAGTCCTTGGCTCAAACAGAATTGCATCCTCTTTAATTGCAGCACACCTCTCAATGGCACCCATGAAGCTCAACCGGTATTGTGAAACGTAAAAGCATTCATCTTGGATCTTAGTCCATCCAACAGGACAGTCCACTTTGGCGCTTGCAACTTCAGTGGCTGCATAATTGTCCACGATAATCTGATCCTCTTCTTCCAATGGGATCTGGCATATGTAGTTGTCGAATCCATTGCAGTCAATGTCATTCCATTCCATGGATCCTAGAAATCCTACAATGACACAGTGTTCCCTGTTATCAAAGTTGTTGGGCTCCCCAGGCAGCCAGGGTATATTTAAGATTGTCGGTTGTCCGTCAGATGAATACACAAACCTGCTTATACAATAGTTTGTTAGCAATCTCATTATTGGACAGATGCTTTGTTACTTACCTGCCCTCTCCTTCGAAGTCTGTTATACCAAGCCAATAGCTATAGCCAGCGTTTAGGTTGTCCTTAACGTACTGATAGATGGCTATTTTGAGAAGGAAAATCAAGGAAAATGGATGAAATGAAATTGGTAGGGGAATTAAGTTTTACCTAGATTCTCGTGTAAGGTCCTTGGTTCGAAGAGGCGGCTTGCTTCGTGGATTGACTTGCAAGTATGACTGGCCTGGTTGAACAATTTTTGGTCGTATTGCTGAGAAAAGTAAAAGCAGGATCCAACCATCTCGATCCATCCTAGTGGACACGTTGTTGTTGTTGTTGATGGTGTTGTTGGTGTTGTTGTTGTTGTTGTTGTTGTCGCTGTTGTTGTTGTTGCTGCTGCTGTTGTTCTAGCTCCAGATGACGTGTTGCTTCCCAACGAAATGTTTCCCATCGTTGTTCCGGTTTGCCATTCCCCAATCGTAGTGGTAGTTTGAGCAAAAACCTTTCCTTGTTCTGCAAATCAAAAGCTAAGATCATAGACAAACGACACAACCAACATTAATTTCCTCGTACCATGGGCTGGCTTCTCGTCATTGTCTGTCATAAAATGGGCGAAAATTGCTCCACCAATTAGCAAAGTTGTAACAAATGCTGAAATTAAACAAATCACTTAATATAATAACTATATAGTTGATGGTAATATTTTAAAAATTCTTACAGAAATAAGCAATTATATTTTCAGTGCGTTTCTTCATGTCGTATTAAACATGGAATATCGACAAAAATGAAAAAAAAGACTGAGAAAAGGTTAACTAGAAATGAGCTCTGCTTTTTACTTTGCTTGTGGTTTTGTCATTATCCTGACTTGCGACAATGCTTGCTTAAATTAATTCATTTCAGAGAAGCTACGTTAATATTTAGAACTTTTGCTAAATAATTTATGTTCTCAGGAGTAATCAACAATAGTACATGTAGAAGTAGAAGTACGTAGTATTTACAAAAAAAGCTCTGCTATGAATTGAAATATGTTAATAGAAATAATCATGACTTTTTAAAAAAAGAAAATAATTTTCTTATTTATTTGAGCGTCTCAATTTTATCGACAAAAATGGACTCTTGAGTGGAAATTACGAGTACTTTTGAAAGTAAAGTTGGGCATTTTGCTATTCTATTAAAACAAGTAAAACTAAAGTAAATTTATGAGCGTAGCGAAAAGGATCAGTAAAGCTTTGAACTTCTATTTATTTTTGTCAAGTACTCTTACGTGAGAGATCCGCAGACCACTTTGTTTTGTCAGCTATTTTTCTTCGTTTTCCACATGACAAAAACTTCAAGGGCTATTGAAAATTCGGTTATTTATGTCCTGTTCCATGCAGTATAAAAAAGTTCACAGTTTATTCTCTGCTTCTCAAGTGTCCGCAATGAATTTCGGACAATTTTCCCTCAAAGTCCTACTTCTTACCTATCCTTCATTGATAGGAGCTTGTGACAACCAGCTCCTTTTGTCTGGGCAATTCCCGCAGATTCTGCTGGACTTTTCATCATTTTTCAGAAGCAAAAGTTTGATCCTGCATATGTCTTCGCAATGCCAACGATTGAAGCTCTTTGACTTACAATATTTATACAAGAATCAAGTGTAAGTAGTTAAATACTTGGCAAAGCTTTGATTTCCTCATTTAAACTCAATTTGCTTGTTTTAGTCCATTATATTTGGCAGCATGGAATCAAAATTTCATAAATCGTTGCGATAGAACATTGGTCAGCAGTGATTTCAATGTCATAATCCTGGAACAACCGTCCGACTTCAACTATTTGAAAACCTGCTTCCAGCATAGAAAAATCTATTTTAATGAAAAGTGGCTGCTTTTGTCCAACATGAGCTTCAGTGACATTCTTAAACAATTGAAGGATTTGTCACTGGATCTTGACGATGACATTTTTGTCGGAATTCAAAACAGTCTCAGGTTTCAAATAAAGGAAATCTACAGAATCGGTGCAGGGTTTCCAGTGGAATCCAATGACGTTGGATCTTGGACCATTAATGAAGGAATAACCTGGACTACCAGGGAGAAATGGTTTCGACGTGGAAACCTGAAGGTTGGATCAAAATATACTAAGACTTTTCAATGCAACAAAAATGATCAATTTCAGGGTTTTCAACTGAGATTCACAACCTTAATGGAGAATCCATTCATGACCAGGCTGGATCTGGATCCAACGGCTGGAGCTTACACTATTGAGGGAATGTTTGCTGACCTGATCCAACATTTGCAAGATGCCATGAACTTCACCTATAGCATGACACCACCGCCAGACAACAATTGGGGTGGATTGCAATCCAATGGATCCTGGAACGGAATGATGGGCCAGCTGGAGCGAGGACAGGTTGATGTTGGTAAGGTTCCATCAAATGGAATCTCACTATGAAAACTAAACAGCGCCATTTTCAGCTACTGCCTCCCTGTTCCAAACCCTTGAGAGAAGTCAGGATGCTTCCTTTACCGTTCCATTGGTCAATGGTTTCGCCAAGATCTTTGTCAAGAATCCTAGTAGCTCATACAATTATGTGGCATTTCTGGAACCGGTGACAGCGTCAGCGTGGATCGTCACAGTCGTCTTCTTTGTGGTGGCTCCATTTGTGTTCCACAAGGTGGATTTTCTCCTCAAAAAACAGGGGATTCCAAGAGTAAGCAATGTCACTCACTTCTGGTTTCCTGATCCACTGATTCCAACTGTAAACTTGTCTTACAGCCATCTTCTGAAGTTTTCTCCTTGGGCGAAGCCTATGCAATTTCCTATCACAACTACCTAGGAATGGGTTACGGTCAGGACACTAGAAGAACATCAGCAAGAATTGCCTTGATAACGTAATCACAAATAGCTTCTTTTTCAACCCTCTTTCTAACTTCCTTAATCCCTCTATAGAATTTTGATGGTCAGTTACTTGCTATACAGACACTGGGAGGCCATGTTAATTTCCTATTTAGCAGCAAGAAAGATTGTCCTGCCATTTAAAAACTTCAAAGAAATGTAAGTATGAAGTTACAGCCAGGATTAGAAAATAGGTTAACATCGACTTGGATTTGTTTCAGGTATGAGAATACGAATTTCAGGCTAGCCCTGATTCCAGCTACAACATTTGAAGATGCCTTTAAGCTAGCAACGGATGATCTTTGGCGAAGCATTTACGTTGACAGATTGCAACCCCACCTTGAAGAATATTTGAGCTATCCTAATTATCTGGTTGACATGGTCCATTTCATAACGGACGACTTCGAGACGGCATTGTATGACAGTTATCAAGCAATAAGGTTAGTAAACTTATGATTGCTTTTTCAATAGTACGAACTTCAATTCAATTCAATGCCATATTGCGGCAAAAAAACTAGATAAATCTATGCCAGAATATTCATTGTACTCTCTTGCGATTTCTCATGCAAATTCAAAGTACGTTGAGAGTAGGACACAACAAAAATAAAATAGCCGATTGCTTCAAAACAAAATATCTGATATCCATGTAGTTGACATTTCTAATTAATAGCTTATTTCATATGAGCATTAAATGTTTTTAGGGTAACAGGAGAATACAGAAACTGCGAAATCATAGCCACGAATGGAATCTATGCTCCGAAACCTTATGCTTGGCCATTCCAGAAGCACTCTCCATACCTCCCCCTGTTCAACTTTTACATCAGGAAGTTCAAGGAAAAGGGGACTTGGAGCGCCATCCAGGAAAAATATGAGCCCCTGCCCCAAGAATGTCCAGATTTGAGTGGTCAACCGCTGGGTTTCAGCAGCTGCTTCACCGCTTTCCTTGTTCTGATTGGTTCGGCAATCCTGAGCCTGCTCCTAATGCTGTTAGAGATGGCAACGTGTTTAACCAATAGAGAGCCAGGGATGAAATCGGAGCGAAGTGCAGAAGAAGATTCTGACATGTTTTTCCAAGAGGATGCTAAATTGCACCAGCTTAAGAAGGACGATCTGATCAAGATATTAAAATATCAACACAATGTCATAAAGACAATGAAACTTGGCTCGTAAACATAGCCAAAAGCATTCAGCTAATTAATCAACAATTATATTTTAATTTGAGCATTAACTGATATACAAACACATCTATATCTAAGACCAATCTCTGCCTGGGACACCATTTCTTCCCTGGATGCCATTGCAGGGAGTATCCTTGTTAACTATAGAAAAGTCGACATAATCGGTGCTCTTCTTTTTCTTGCAACCTGTCCCCAGGAAAGCACAGTCCTTTCGCCATTTTTCCTGCCTGAAAAAAATATGTAAACATTCAGGCACTTCCGGCTTACCCAGACACTTACTTGGTTCCATAATACAATCGCCTGGCATTGACGCCAGTCGGTCCAAAACCACCAACTCCTGCCTTTCCTCCCTTCGATGGCAACTTTGTGTTTTGGACGGTAACCCCTGACATGCCAAGGACTGTCAGCATGCCAGGAATTCCCGCGTTTCCTCCGTTTCCTCCATTACCTCCATTACCTCCGCAGGCATTGGCAGTTATCTCCACAACGTACTGGTTCTTTTTCTCACCCTTGGTGCAGCTTCTCAAGAAGCAACCACTGTCTTTGTCATCGCTATCCTCTGCAACCTATTAAACAGGAAACAATTTGTTATGCTGTCAATGTCAATGACAACACGACACTGACATGCTTGGTATTGTTGTGCTGGACCACTTCCTTGGCGTTTGTTGGAACACTGGTGGGAATCTTGTGGCGATTGTCAAGCCCCGGCTGGCCGTTACCTCCATTACCGCCGTCGTTTCCACGGGAAATGAAGTTGATGGAGCTGCTGGATCCAGGAAGGGTTCTGTTGGCAGTAAGTGTCATGTTGAAACCGGAAGTTCCATCTTTGCCGTGTTCCCCATCCGCTCCAGCAGTCCAACCATCTCTTCCATTGTCTGTAACAGAAATGCAATGGAGTCTTTTCACTGGATCTTGTTGGAATCCCATTAGGATTTTACGGTAGCGTGGATCCACGGCAAAGTTCTTGATGGTGGCTCCATCGCCTATGTAGATGGAGTCCGTTGTCAACGTAACCAAACCCTCTCCAGGATAGGCGGTAACGGTTCCACAAACAAACACTTGATTGCAGGTCATTGTCATGCCCATTCCAGTGGCAATAATGTCGTAGGACATGTCACAAATATCTTTGGTAACTGGTGACATCTCTTCCTATGATGGGAAATAAATAGCTCACAGTAACGTATAACCGTTAAATGAACGGACTTACCGCAAACATACCGCTCTCTGTCTGCTGACAGGACCAGCGGTTTTGCCACGGATCCAGAATTCTCTCATTAAACAGAGCCACTTCATAGATCAGGTCCTTTTGAAACAGAACCATAGCTTCCCCTTTCGCCAAGTCCAAAATCTAAGCAATATTCCGTTAGTGATTATGGAACGCGTTCAAGGCAAACTTACCTGCTTTGCTTCGGTGATTGCTAGGGTCGACACTTTGTTGCGGTATTCGCAAACGCATTTTGTGCATTTCCAGACCTCCTCCCCTGATTGAGTGTCATTAACCGTTGTACATGCAGATTCTGATGCCGTCATTTCCGTTTCAAACAGCCGCAATTTTGCACGGATTTGCTCGGTTTTCAGGGTCCAAAATGACGTGAAACCGTTGAGATCAATTTCACCCAGATTGGCCTCCTTGATGATGGTTCCAATAATGACTTCAGCATTGGTTGAGTTTAGCACGAAAGACTGTCCTGCCACAATGACATTCCTGCATAAAAAAGAAAAAATAGATATAGATATGATAGGACTAAGCAAATATATGCTCAACTTGCCTTGGTACTGGAAGCTTGGCCAGAATGATTTCAGTGATTGTGGCAAGTCCTTCTTTGAAACGCTGGTTCAGATAGGGGTAATCCACTCCCTTACCACTAGGAATGTCAGTGAGCAATGGCAGTCCAACAACGCTGATGCCTTCAAAGCATTGGGTCATCTTTGCCCGGATTTGGTTCCTCTCTTCACTCTCCTGGTTGTAATCTGAATACCGCATTGTAAAACAGCATTAACTTCAAACAATGACATCAAACTGTACCTGGCTCTGGAGCCATAAGTTCTAGCTCTAGCAATTCGTTGGAAGTGTTGCCCATCATCTTGTTAATGACAATGACAAAATGCCCATAGACAGGCTTGTCACAGAATGCTTGTCCAAAGTAGGTGGATGCTGACGATGTCGTGTCATTCCCCATGACAATGTTGTCAAGACCATTGAGGTAGCCAGCAATATCCGACAAGATCCGGCTTGTCCTGACATTTTCAGTGCCAATCCAAATGACAGTCTAGCTTAAAAGTGTCCATCATTGGCATGTCGAAGAAAATCATTAGAACTCACCTTGGCAATGATGGCTGGAGGACTTGTGATCATGAAATCAAAGTTGTCTCCTCTGACACCCATGCCTTCACTGTCGACCATCATTATTGGTAGATTGACATGCTGATCTGTAATATCAATTCCCAAATGGCGTTCCATCACTTCAGCCCACTCTTTCGATGGAAATGGAGCTGAGAAGTCCGCTCCAGTTGTGGTTGTTCCAACGGACCTGCTGCCAACCTACCAGTCATTGTACCAGAAGGTAATGCTCGAACTAAGTAATCACTTGATTAATGGTAATGATTACTTTAAACATGGTACTGTTTCCAGACAGAAGGGAAGCCAACGTTGACTTTCCAACACCTCGCCCACCGACAATGGAGATGAAGCTCAGTTGATTCCGGAACTCTGGAACAGAGTCCAGTTTTCGCAGTCGCTCCCTGGCTTCCTCAACAAAGAACCCCTCCAGCTTGTTGGATTCGTTGGAGCGGCTGAAGTTGATCTCCCAAATGGCTGCATCTTTGGAGTTGGCTTCCAAAGCACAAATCTGAAACAAAACAACCATAAACTAAATACACTAAATGTGGGGTGCACATTAAATTGGAACTTACAGTGACATTTATGATCTTGTTAGCTTCGTTGCCCTGAGGCAAAATGTCGCTGATGTCATCATGACAGGCTTTTGGAGAGCATTTATGAAGGATGGACTTGGGAACAAAGCACTGGACTGTCTTCTGGACTGGATCGCCAGTTCCAATCTCCGACATGGTCACATCCACTCTT
>JAAUYL010055092.1_pt1 | contig 12645 bp, 9 predicted proteins | sample 7278011 | NCBI WGS metagenome assembly JAAUYL01 (sample SAMN14350225, study PRJNA611818) | marine sediment metagenome | isolation source: surface marine sediment (1.8m) | place: French Polynesia: Moorea | collected 2018-08 | reverse complement strand
ATCGTCGATGGTGGCCAGGCCATGGTAAGCGCCGGGCTGACGGCGGGTACCGGCGGAAACCTGAGCTTGATCTGCCGCCGTCGCGGGCTGATTGCCATCAGCCCCTCCGGGGTCGACTATGCGGCCAAGCGACCGCAGGACGTGGTGCTGGTGGATCTTGAGGGGCAGACGGTGGACGGCGCCCTGAAACCCTCAAGCGAGTTGGGCTTCCATTTGATCCTCTACCACCGGCGGTCGGATGTCGGGGCCGTGGCGCACACCCATTCGGTCTATGCCACCACCCTGGCCTGTCTGGGATGGGAACTGCCCGCTGTTCATTATCTGGTCGGGTTTGCTGGGCACAAGGTCCCCGTGGCCCCCTACGCCACCTTCGGCACGCAGGCGCTGGCCGCCAACGTGGCCGCCGCCATGGGGGCCGAATACAATGCCGCCCTTTTGGCCAATCACGGGCTGGTCGCCGTGGGGCACGACCTGGCGGCGGCCCTGAACACCGCCGAAGAAGTGGAGTTCGTGGCGCGCGTGTTTTACCAGGCCAAATGTGTGGGACCGCCGGTGGTGCTGCCCGATCGGGAAATGGCGCGGGTGATTGAAAAATTCAAGAGCTATGGGCGGCCCCAGGCGCGTTCGGATGAAAAAGGGCCTGGATGAAGCGCGTGTCCCTCCGGCCCCTAAACGGGCATGGGCACGGGTAGTCTGCGCATCAACCGCAACCGCTTAAAACTTCAGGAACTTGATGCCATGACACAAACGCAATCCGTTAATATCGAGATCGAACCGGGGCGCGCGGTCGACGGGCTGATCGATGCCCCGTCCGACGGTATCGCCGCCGACCGGTGCGCCGTCCTGATGGCCCACGGCGCCGGCAACGACATGCATGAAGCCCTGCTGACCCACTTGGCGCAAGGCCTGGCCGACCGGGGCCACTGGGTGCTGCGGTTTAATTTTCCCTATCGCAGCGAGGGACGACCGCGTCCCGACGGGCAGCGGGTGCTCGAGCGCACCTGGCTAGCGGCGCTCGCCTGGGCCTGCGACGAAACCGGCTTGCCAGCCGAGCGCCTCATGGCCGGCGGGAAATCCATGGGCGCCCGGGTGGTCTCCCAGTTGGCCGGGGCGGGCAAGCTTCGGGCGGCCGGTTTCCTGTTCTGGGGCTATCCCCTGCATGCCCCCGGCAAGAAACAACAACTGCGCGATGCGCATCTGGACGCCATCGCCGGCCCCATGCTGTTTGTGGCCGGAACCCGCGACCCCTTCTGCGATCTGGCCTTGATCCAACCCGTCGTAGAGCGGCTCAAGGATCGGGCCACCCTGGAAATCATCGCCGACGGCGATCATTCGTTCCGGGTGCCGCGCGCTTCCGCAGAGCGCCAGGAGGCGGTCTACAACGATATTTTGGAACGTTCGCTGAACTGGCTGAACAAGGTGCCGACGGCTCGCTGAGTTCGGACACCCGGCAAGGTGCGGGGGGCGGCGCTGACGAATATGGAAGGGCCCTCACCGTCAAAAAAGCCGGTGGAGGCAGGCGCCTCCACCGGCTTTTTTTTGATTGGATTTAACCCACGCGGTCTATCGCTAGTGCGCTTTCGGGATCGGCCCTTTATTCCACTTCCTGGTGGCAGCCCTTGCAGCTTACCGGACCGTTGCGCATCATTTCAACCTGGGTGCCCGCGAATGTATTTTGTTTATTGATCGCGCGGTTTTGGGCGTTGATCTCACGATGGCAGCCGCGGCACATTTGATGGTAGGCGTATTTGTAGTAGCGGATGCCCTCTTCGGTATAGGCGCCGTCCTTGATAGCATTATCCGGCGCATTGGCCAGGTCGTGGCAGCCCGAGGCCGTACACGACTGGAGAAATTCGGTGTAATCCCATTTGTGGTGACAGGTGTCACAGCTGTAGGTCATATGGCGGTTGTGGGGGAAAAGCGAATCGGGAAGGGTTATTTCGGCATCGCTGGGAGCGCTGGGCGCGAGATTGCCGAGCGGGATCGTAAGTTCACCTTCCTCGTCGATGCCTTCCACCCATGAGCCGGATGCCATCAGCGCACCACCTAGAATGAATAACGTTGCCAGACACAGAATCACCATTTTCTTGTTGAACATCATTGACCCTCCTCGTTCAGTAGTATCTTCAGGCCCGCAAGCCTTGTTTCCCCGACGGTGATGTTGCCTTTTTTGAAAGCCTGAGGCTTTAATCTATATCTCAAACCATATCAGGTGGTTATATGATATCTCTCATTCAGGATGCGCTGTGAATATAATTCAAATGAGCCGTATAACACAAAAATAAAAAAAAGTAATGGGGATATTTCAATAGGCACGCGCATGGCCTGACTTGACCCCGGCAGCCGCTTGAATTAAAGAGACGCGCATTATGAAAGGCCGTTGCGGTAACAGGGCCCCTGATTCCTTCTGGCAGGAGAAAACAAACGATGAGCGATATTGACAATAGCGACGATCCTACTCGCGAAACCATATCCGACAGCGAATGGGCCCAGCGGCGTCTGTGTCCCGACGGCAATTGTATCGGTGTAATCGGCGCGGATGGACGCTGCAAGGAATGCGGGCGACCGGGCGGTGACGATCCGGCCGGCGTTCCGGACGCCGTGTCCCCAATGTCACCGGACGATGCGACCGACCCGGAAGCCTCGCCTGCTGACGCAATCCCTTCGGAAGGTCATGAAGACACGGAGGCCGACCACTGGGCCAACCGCCGTTTGTGCCCCGACGGTAATTGTATCGGTGTAATCGGCGCGGACGGGCGCTGCAAGGAATGCGGACGCCCGGATAAAGGTCGTTGAACCAGATCGATGGGTCGGCCCCGCAAACGGCCGACCATTGACGCCCCACGACGCGGTTCTTTCATTGGGCCGCCTTTTCCCGTCAAGAAAATCCCGTTTCAATCCGATAACGCTTTCCATAGGCAAACAGGCTGGAGCGACCTCAGATGCCGGTCAATCATAGATCGCCCCTGAAAGCCTTGGTCGAGCCGGCCTATCAGAGCATCATGGGTTAAAGGGGCCGTCTGCCGGCCGGAGCATTTTCATCCACGGGTTGCGTCGATTTTATGGCGAAATGGTTCCAAGCAATCATCGGGGTGCTTCTCGTGCTGGTCCTGGCGTGCATCTGTCCGTGCAGCGCGGCCGCCGATCAGGCGGTGGTTGTCGGGATCTATCAGAACAATCCGCTAATGATCGATGGCGAAGCGGGTCCGGAGGGTTTTCTGGTTGAGGTCATGCGGGCCATCGCCGAGCGCCAAGGCTGGGATGTCATCTTCCGCAGCGGCAGCTGGTCCGATTGCCTGGAGTGGCTCGAAAAGGGTGACATCGATGTTCTGGGCGGTATGGTGTTTGCTGAAGAAAACGCCCACCGGTTTCATTTGGGGCGTGAGAGCCTTCTTACGGCCTGGGGTCAGGTGTATGTCAAACCGGGGGCCGCGATTGAATCCGTTCTCGACCTGGGTGCCAGGAAAATCGCCGTGTTGAAGAGCGATCAGCATTACGGTGATTTCAGGGATGTGATCGAACGCTTCGGGCTGCAATGCCGTTTCGTCGAGGCTGACGATTACGAAACCGTGCTCATGATGGTGGCGGCCGGGCGCTGTGATGCCGGCATCGTCAATCAATTCTACGGTGATTTGCACCACGATCAGCTCGGGTTGATCAAGAGCCCGATTGTCTTCAGCCCCCGCAAGCTTTATTTCGCCACGCGTCAGGGCCACCGGCCCGGCCTGATTGCGGCGATCGACCATCAACTCTGGGAGTTGAAACGCGACAAGCGTTCGGCTTACCACCTGGCGCTGGCCCGTTGGTTCAGTTCTCAGCCGGAGCACCGCATACCGAAATGGTTTAACTGGTTCGTCCTGGGGATCGTTCTCCTGACCCTTGTACTGATGCTGCATAGCGTCGTGATGCAGCGCCTTGTTCGATCCAAAACCCGCGAACTGTCGGCTAAAAACCAGGCCCTTTCCGATGAAATCCTTCAGCGGCGGCAAGCTGAGGCGACCTTGAGCCGCCAGAAGGAATATCTGGGGGCCCTGCACGAAACAGCCTTGGGCCTAATCCGCCGCCTGGATCTGGATGAACTCTTACAGGCACTGGTCAAGCGCGCCGGGGTGCTGCTGAGCGCATCGGACGGTTTTATCTATCTGTATGAAAAGGAATTAAAGGCCCTGGTTTTGAAAGCCGGCATCGGGGCTTTTGATGATGCCATCGGCAGCCAGATCCTTCCGGGTCAGGGTCTGGTCGGGCGGGTTTATCAAACGGGAGAGCCCGTCGGTGTGGATGATTGCCCCCACTGGCCCCACCGTCTGTTTAAATCCGTGTCCGCGGACATCCGTTGTGTTCTGGCTGTACCGCTGCGCTCCGGGCGAGGCTTCAGCGGGGTAATCGGCTTTGCCCATTGCGAAGCAGCGCAGCTTTTCGGAACCGATGAGAAGCGAATCCTGCAGCAGTTTGCCGAACTGGCCGCCATCGCCATCGACAACGCCTATCTGCACACCCGTTTGCAGCAGGAACTGGGCGAGCGGCGGCGTATGGAAGACAAACTTCTCCAGGCCCAGAAAATGGAAGCGATCGGCACGCTGGCCGGCGGCATTGCACATGATTTCAACAATATTTTAGGGGCGATCATCGGCTTCACGGAGATTACGATCGAGGATCTGCCGGAAGACGCGAGCGCCCGGTCCAACATGGCTCAGGTTCTGCAGGCCGGCAACCGCGCCCGGGACCTGGTGAAGCAGATTCTGACCTTCAGTCGCAAGAGCAACACCGAACACGAACTCACCAACCTGGTGCCGATCACCAAGGAAGTCTTAAAGCTGTTGCGGGCCTCACTGCCCAGCACGATTGAGATCCAGTCCCGTGTACCGGACGCCATCGGCATGATCATGGCCGACCCGATCCAGATGCACCAGGTGATCATGAATTTGTGTACGAATGCCGCCCATGCCATGGAAGACGGCGGCGGGCGTCTCGACGTCGAGTTGGCGCAGGTGGTGATCTCGGCCGAGGACTGTCACCGATTTCCGGAAGTGGGCTCCGGTCATTACGTGCAACTGATTGTACGTGATAATGGCCACGGCATCGATCCGGTGATTGTGGACCGAATCTTCGACCCCTATTACACGACCAAGGAAATTGACAAGGGCACCGGAATGGGGCTGGCGGTGGTGCATGGCATTGTTACCAGTCACCAAGGCTGCATCCGCGTTCGCAGCCAGATTGCCCAGGGCGCCGAGTTTGAGATCCTTTTCCCGGTAGTCCAAAATCAGGTGGCGGGCGAAAGCCGGTTTGATACGCCTCCGCTCAGGGGAAACGAGCGGGTCCTGTTTGTCGATGACGAGCCCGCTCTGGCCCAACTCGGGAAATCCATGCTTGAACGTCTGGGCTACGAGGTTTGTGCCTGCACCAGTTCCTTGGAAGCCCTGGAAGCATTTCGCCCCGACCCGGATCGCTTCGACATTCTGGTGACCGATCTGACCATGCCCGACATGACCGGCATTCATCTGGCTCAGAAGCTGCGGGCTCTTCGTCACCACTTGCCCGTGGTGGTCTGCACGGGCTACAGCGAGCAGATAACGCCGGAAAACGCCCGGTCCCTGGGGATTAACGGGTATCTCTACAAGCCCCTGGTGCTGAGCACGCTTTCCCTGGAAGTGCGCGCGGCTTTGGATGAATGCAGGGCCTTTTTCAACTAAACCGGGGTAAATATTCAAAATAATCTTGCCTGCGGAGCAGGTATTTATCCCTTGAAATTTTCACGATTAACTGTTAATGAGCCCGACACTGATCGGTACGGTCAGACAGGCTGAATAAGTCATGGCCAGTGAACAAGGTGGGGTTCCCGAGTGGTCAAAGGGAGCAGACTGTAAATCTGCCGGCAAAGCCTTCGGAGGTTCAAATCCTCCCCCCACCACCATAATTCAGAAGCCGCCCCATTCCTTGGCCTGCTTCAGGGCGCCCAGTTAACCGGTGGGACACCTGGCGTAACCAAACCGAAGGGGCGCGCACGATATGATAAAGAAGTTTGATGGACTATTAAAAAGTCAGATTTCGGACGGTTTCGTAAGAAGTTCGAGATGCGGCATCAGATGCCCGAGGAATGAAGCGTACTTAAGGTACGCTGCAATGACGAGGGCTGAAGCGTAACGCCGATATCGGGCTTTTTACGAAACCGTCAAGTTTTGCGTCCCCATCGTCTAGCCCGGTCCAGGACACCGGCCTTTCACGCCGGCGACAGGGGTTCAAATCCCCTTGGGGACGCCACAATAAAATCAAAGGGTTAGCTTGATTTATAGGCTAACCCTTTTGCTTTATAGAGTTTTTTCCCCACACTACTCCCCACACGCCACAAGGGAAAATTGATATTGGGCTTTCTTGTAAGTAATCGCATATTTTGATCGTCGTGATTTTGTGGGATATCTCAATCTATTTCAAATTGCATCAACTTTATATACTCTTTTGTAAGCTTACCCTACTAAAGTAGGGTGGGGCGTTAATGGGGTACCGATGGGTTGACATGGGAGAGATGCCACGGTAGCATTCAAATAATAATTCAATGTTGAAAAAGCCAAACTCGCCGAGAGGCGGGGACGGAAAGCCACGGGCCTTGCTGAGGTAGCCAGGTTGCCATAATGATATGCAATAATACCGGATCACCGAATTGGTGGGCCGGTTTTTTTAGTCTGTGGGGGATAGCCAATAAATCATAGCGATCTGGGATATTGAATGATATCAAGCAAATTTTTATTTAATTTAAATGATGGGGCCGCATAAGTTAGTCACACATATCTCTTTGGGGAGTAAAATGAAGCGATTTTCAATTTACTTTTTCTTATGCGTTTTCGTTCTTGGCATTAACATTTCTAAAGGATCCGAATTAATCGAAGTTGTTGCACTTAAGGCTTCTTCACATGCCAATATTGATTACAACAAAACCCATCTTTGCGACGGATCAGGTCTTGGCCCCACGGGTCTGCATGACGGCCAATACTACAATATGTGGCTTTCTTCCAATCTCGATTTGCCCACCCTGACGTTTGATCTGGGCCAAATTTACAGTGTTGATAAGGTGGATATCTGGCAATACAATTATCAAAACTTTGACCTTTTAAATCGTGGGGTAAATGATTTCATAATCTTCAAATCTTTGGATGGAAACGTTTTTACCGAGGTCAAACAAGCCAGCCTTTCAAAATCTACAGGTGGTTCCATTGCGGCGCAGACCATCCTCCTCGATTGTCAGGCACGCTACATCAGATTTGAAGTCTTATCAAACCATGGCGGCGCCCAGACCGGATTAAGTGAGGTTCAATTTTGGGGAACGCAAAGCGCTCCGGACAGGCTGCCCGATATATATGGATATGACGCTGATAATCGTTTTACCTATCGGGGTACCGAGGAGGGAAATCCTGTTAGCCTGGAGACCTCTGTATCACCATCTACATTTCCGCAGGCGACGTATGGTCTCATCAATCAGACAAATGGAAGCACGACGCATGTAGAATTTTACGAAACATGGCCCTTTCTTAATTACTGGGGATTCGAGGATGTGCATCAGCGTCAGACGGCTTTTTCAAGCGGACTGACCGTCGCCTGGTATCCCATGCATGTCGATGAAATGAAATATTCCACCGCCACCTACTGGTACTGGTATGATGGGTATAACTATAATGTCAGCATGGATGTAAAAGTGCTTGCCAAGGAGACCCTGGCATTAGATTTCGGGGAAGTGGAGGCCTTTAAACTGCGCTGCAAGTTCCGGGTATGGGGCAATGGTGCTGACGAAGAAACCGAATTTTATCAGTGGTTCGTCCCTTATCTGGGCGTTGTCAAATACGAAGACAACGGGTCACACTATATACTTTCAGATTTTTCCATTTTTGGCGGTGTCATCGATACCAGCACCGACGCCGATCATGACGGTCTCAAAGACTATCTGGAGCTAGCATCTTATGGTACTGATTGGCAGCACACCGATACTGACAATGACAATATACCGGATGGATATGAGGTTGCCTATGGACTAGATCCGAAAAGCAATGATGCTTTAGAAGACTCCGATGGAGATGGGGTATCAAATTATAATGAATTCCGGCGAGGAACCGATCCGACTGATCCAGGCTCTTATCCATCTTTAGGTCTACCTTGGCTACCATTACTGCTTTTCGATGATCGAGAATAATGTCCGATTGACACTTTTTGATTACTCCAACTAGTCCGTAAATCTGCAAAGTTTGTGCTTACAGCCACTACTCGCAGTTTGGGAACTTATTTTGGAACTTTGGCTCGCAAGCATAGCACTGCCAAGTAGTTTATTAATGCAAGCCCCTGTATTTTCTTTGGCGGCAAATAGAAAATGCCAAAAAATATAAGCGAATTTTCGAAATAATTATAACTAACAGATATGATTCTAAAAGGTTGATAGTTAATTATTCGAAATTTTCGAAATTATTAAGCATCAACATAATTCGAATACCGTTTTGGGCCTCCTTCCTGTCGTTTGCTTTTTTATCTTTATCCTTCCTTTGGCCTGTAAATCCTTCAGGGCTGAGTTAAGTTGGTTTTTTTTGATCTTCCGTTGAAATAAATCAAAAATATCCGTCTTCGTTAGTGGTCGCATCGATAAATTATGCAATATTTTATTAGAAATCGCGTCGGATTCTTTTCCACCGAATATGAACTTCACAGAATTATCGATGTAATTCCAAAATGCCAATGCCGCCTCCAGGTGGACCGCCCTCACGGTTTCGGATCCTTCGGATAACGCGTAAATCATCGATATCCGCATCACATTCGATTCCGCCCTGCTAAGCACCGAACCGACCAGGCCGCCCTGGTCCCTTGAAATCTTGGAATATACGTCGAGCCATAGTTTTTCTGCACCGGCACTTAATTGCATGACGTCCAACGTCTGTGCTTTTTGTATCTGTCCAATTAGTTCGAGTTGGAGGAGTAATAATTCATCCACCGGCATAGGTTTCGGAAGTGGAACCTCTTTCTGTCTTTTTGCACCGATCCATAGAAAGCGGTTGGCCAACCATTGCCGGTGCCGCAACGGTTTACATGTCCGTTGAAACCGGCTCGGAGATAGTGACCTACGACGCTCATTTTAAAAATGTTCCCGGCTTGCGTTTATGGCCTGAATTGGGCTACAAGACGGTATTGTCGAAAAAATAATTCGTGCGGCGGATTAAGCTTCGCGAGCGACCCACACGCGGCCTAGGGAGTGGTTTGATGTTTACAAGCAGTGCGATTGCACGCACACCAATAATAATATTGGGGCTCGTTGCTGTTCTCATGTTTTGGGGATGCAAATCCACGCCCTCGCCCATTATCGTCGGGGACACCTACACCAATATCGAATACGAGTACTCGATACGCATACCTCAGGGATGGGAACCCCTGAATGAAATCCCTGACGAATTCGGTTATTTCAAAGCGTTGCCCATCAATCCCGAATTGTGCAGCCTGATGTTGTATAATGAAAAATCCGGTGGGTTGATCGCCATCATGAACAACGTCATGCGAATCGCCTATGATGATTATTTTGAAGTCAGCTATGCCATATGGGATGAGAGCTTGTCAGGTTTGAAATCGACCATGGAAAAAGATCTGAAGGCTGTGGCCTTCAGGTACAACATCAATATGGAAAATCTACACACGACCCAGCAGAATTACTTTGCCAATCAATATTCCTACAAACCCGAGGAACTTATCGGGGTCGAATCCAGCTTTGAATTTGCAGACCAAAGAGCCCACTTCAACTTCAGCAACTATTGGTTTCCCTGCCGTAACACCAAAACCTGCAAAACCATCGTCATTCTGGCCTGCTATGACCAGAATCTGGCGCAAAACCAACAGGCCTTCGGGGCTGTACTTTCTTCCCTTCGCGCACACGACTACTACGAATAAAAGACACCTTGATAGCGTTTTGCAGCCTATCTCCTTTGGGACACTTCCTTAAAGCCCTCGAAACACAGGTGGATTCCTCCGGCTAACAACTCCTGGCGGCCGCATCGGGAGCCCAAATCCTATCTTTGACTTGCTTTCTCGGCCTCGCAAACAGTCGAAGTTGCCCTCACATTGTCATTCTGGCGAAAGCCCCAGACGTCAGTAATGCCAGCATGTCCTGGATGCCGGATACGTCATCCCGGAAATGATCCGGGACCGGCATGACGAAAGCAATTTGTTTTAGGCGTCCATCTTTCTTGTACTTATCGGTATCTACCGCCTCGGCAGGCGGTTTCCGGTCTGGCTGCCGGTGAGACAAATCGTGAGGATGACGGTGGCGGTGTGTGATTTACGGGATCGGTTTGGGCGCAAACTGCAAGTTGACGTCGAAAAGCAGGGTATAGCGGGCGGGTTCGGGGCCGTCGGCGCCCTCGATGTCGAAATCGCGCAGATCGATGCCAAAGGCTGTGCGCACGACCAGCCGGGGACGGCCGTCGGCGCCGATCACGGGTTCGAATTCCGCCGGTGCGGCCAGGGGCATGTTTTTACCCTTGAGCTGGAAGGTGCCGGCAATCCGTGCGGGCGACAACTGCCCAAAGGCAATCGGCCGCCCGTCGCTGGTCAGCGATTTGATCGTAAAACGCGACTGGGGATGTTTGCGGGAGCCCAGCAGCAGACTGCCCTGGATCGCTTCGTCCAGAACCGGGTCCCCCATGGTGATGGCGCTGCGCGTGTCGATTTCGACATGTCCCTCGGCGCCTTCCAGGACCAGGGCCGGGGTCAGGTTCAGTGTGCCGCGGGCGGTTTTGACTTCCCCAGCATAATTGTCCAGGGGCGCGGCAAAGCGAAACTGGATCATGGGGGGGGTGTCCGGAGCGGATGCGGCCAGGATCCAATCCGTTGTCAATCGCGTCGTGGCGACCATGGTGCCCGCCTGGCGCGGTTTCGCCGGGGGAAGCGGGTATCCGGCCTGCTCCCAGGACAGGACCGGCGTATCGGCGGCAACCGCATCGAAGGCATCGCCATTGTCGGGCTGCGTGATGTGGGCGGCGACATGTTTTTCCATCAGGGCGGCGGCCTGCCGGAACATTTCCCGGCGCTGCTCCCAGGGCCCCGTCAGCGGGTCTTCTTTCTTTTCGAAGACGGGCGCCTTGCAGTGAAACTGCGAATAGAGGGCCAATGACAGAAACAGCGTGCCGTCGGCCGCGCGCCAGGGATAGAAATCCATATAGAAGCCCCGGTCGGCACGTCCCAGCAAGGCCTGCTCCTGAACCTGAAAATGTTTGAAACCCTCGGCGATGGCCTCCAGGGCCTCCTTGCGGAAGGTGTTGTCGTCGTAGCCCGCCGGAGGCGTGCCGGTGACGGCGGCCACTTTCAAAGGCGCCCAGACGCGTTCACGACCAATGGCCCACACAGGGATCTGCTCACGGCGATTGGGCGCGTTCCCCTGGGGCACATAACGTGAGGTCCGAATGAAATTGCGTACCCGGTCGGGGGTGGTGGTGCGGCCCTGATAGATGGAGCGTCCCCGGTGGTTCTGGTAGACCAGAAGCGGTGTCAGGGCCACCTCCGACGGGGCGCCGCGCTCGATGGGCACGATATGCACGCTCACGCCCATGGCGTCGGCAACCTGGCGGATGGCCGGCAACTGTTCGGCCTGAAAGGTCCGAGCCACGATCGATTTGCCCGGTTGCACAAAGACGAGCAACTGCTCATATTCGCGATCCGCAGCCCATACGCCGCTTGCGGCCTTGAAGAGGATCAGGGCCAACACCAGCATCGAACGACCGATAGCCGGTTTGGTCTTGGCAAAGTCAATCATCGTCTTTCATCTCCGGGCGAAAGCCCATTCGATGTAGGTGCACACGGGGTTTTTAAGGCAAACGGCTGGTTGCGCGGGAACCATATCGGCCGGCGCCCTGCGCCTCTATGCCACTTGCCAGAGGGCTACTGCCGCACCCCTTCCACGCTGACCGTAATCTCCACGTCATCACTGAGGCCGCTGAGCATGAAATCCATCCCCCACTGGCTGCGCTTAATGGTGAAGGTGGTTTCAAATCCGCGCCGGTAGTTGCCCCAGGGGTCCTTGCCATGGCCGGTATGCACGGCGGTCACCGTTAGCGGATGGGTTTGGCCCAGCATGGTCAGGATACCGCTGATTTCAAAGGTATCGGGTTTGACCGGCTTTAGGGCCGTACTCTTGAAGCTGATGACCGCGTGCTGGTCGGCACTAAAGAAATCAGGACCGCGCAGGTGTTTGTCGCGCTTTTCATTGTCCGTGTCGACCTTGACGGCCTGAACCTCGAGTTCGAAGCGGCTGTTGGCCGGATTGGCGTCATCCCAGGTGAAACTGCCGCGAGGGTCGTCGAAGCGGCCGTGGGAATTGCCGATGTTTAGATGGTTGATTTTAAAAAGGACGTAAGAGTGGACGCTGTCGATGCTGTAGATTTCAGACGCCGCAAGCGCTGCCGGCGCCAGGGTGCAGGTCACTGCAACCAGCACGGTAATTGCGAAGCTATTGGATTTCATATGCTCCTCCCTGCAGTCGCTTCATAAGCCGCAATGCATATTCGGTAGGTTGAATGAGATCGATCTGAGCTGAAGATGGAGGGTTTTTCTCGATTATGGTCAACCTAAGCTCGAATCAAAAAGCGTCAACCAAAAGGCACCCCCTCTCAGGGGCGGTAGAACAAAACT
>JAAUYL010019881.1_pt1 | contig 12665 bp, 19 predicted proteins | sample 7278011 | NCBI WGS metagenome assembly JAAUYL01 (sample SAMN14350225, study PRJNA611818) | marine sediment metagenome | isolation source: surface marine sediment (1.8m) | place: French Polynesia: Moorea | collected 2018-08 | reverse complement strand
TTTGCGCCACAGTCAGTCAGTAAATAAAAGAATATTATTTTGGGAAATCTACTTTTTATTTTCTACTTGATCTTTGTTCAGTCTCCGCATCAGACAAAGCCCGTTCATTTCAACAAAAGTCGCGCAGGCGATGAAAAATACTCTGAAGGTTGGGCTGACAAACCGGAAGTTGACCCCCATAACGGGAATCCAGAAGAGCATCCCCAGCAAGTAGCTGTTCCCGAAGCTGGCCTTCAACTCGCGCTTAGCCTTGTCGTGATCACAGTGGTCCAAGAAGGCCATGCCATAGTAGAATGCCGAGTAGTAGGCGATGTTGGCAAAGAGGACATCGTTGAGAATCTTAATCACGACTGGTCGCCAGCCATATCCCGGAAAAGTTGTGTCCAACCAACAGTAGTACCTTCAAAAAATAATTTTTAACAATTGAAAGCAGCATAGGATCGTACTTCTTACGTGTACAGCATTGGACTGATCACTGTGGAGCCAAGAAGTGCGTACTTCCCAAGGGACTTAAAATCCTGGAAAAATAACAATGGAAAAATTGATTTCTTAATTTTAAATCTTGATTTACCAGGTCGGATTTTAGTTTTTCTGATCGCCATCGTTCGATCTTTTGCTGAGTGAATTCAGCAAAGGTCAAGATCGTACCGTAGTTCACGCAGTTCACAACCAAAGCTTTGCCAGAAAACCGGTGGAGATTTAGGCGTTGCAACAACCGAGAGTACATCTTGTTCCATCATGTGTCAATTCCAAAAGATAAAGTCTGAGACAAAACACAAAATAAACCAGCCATTTTTCCGTGATGTTTTGTTTTGCTTTCTCTTTTTGCTACGACGGTGTACCATGGAGCTTTCACTTTATGGGAAAGCAAAGCTGCGTGAGATGGCGGCGATAAGTTCAGAATCTGGTTTCCAAATTTGATGGTGACGACAGAAATTGCAAGTACTTAGTCCAAGCCTTAAATATCTAAGTGTTCATTAAGTTCTAAGCAAGTCCATGGACAAAGCTGACCGGGAGAAGAATACCTCCAACTCTGAGATACAATCTGGATTACCAAGCAATGATGAGGACTTTCGACACCTTTTCCAAGCTCCAGGATCATGCTCAAGGTGACATGTGCGTTGTCATCATCTTGTCTCACGGAGACGAGGGGGATCTGATTTACGCTCAAGATGGTCGCAAAGTGTCGGCCGAATACCTGTTGCAAAAATACAACAACGACGCCTGACCCATGCTCAAGGGCAAGCCAAAGTTCTTCATCCTCCAGGCTTGCAGGTTTGTTGCCATTGTCATTGTCAACGGCTTGAGCAATCACCGATTGCGATTGTGAACATTCCAGGGGAGATGAGCGGGACTTTGGCGTGATCCCAATGCTTGAGAGTCAGGCTAGTGCCACATGTCAAGTGGATGCTGTCAAATTTGCAGCCCCAGACCAGGATGGACCTCAGCAGATTGGAAAAGATCCAACATGGGAAGACATGATCATTCTGTATCCAACAGTTCCAGGATACTTCCCGACGTAGCAAAACGAAGGTACGAAGAACTGTCCCGGGACGGTTCCTGGTCGGGGTCAAATGGGCAGGGTAGGAGTGAAAGAAATCTTAACTAAATCGGCCCAATGGGACAGTTCCTGGACCGACCACGAACTTGTTGACGGAAAAATCGGAAAACGCAATTTTGATTTTGGGACAGTTCCGTAACCTTGACGAGGAAGTTGTCATGGACCAGGTTGAGTTACCTTAGCGAAAGCTTGACCACAACTATGACCGAAAATTGGACCAAAAACGTTACTGCAACCCTGCCGAATGCTCGACCCGAAACCTGCTTTTGGGCAGTGGCGTCGTCCAGGTTTTGGTTATGCACGAATATGGACCACGAAGCGACCGATAACGCGACCAAAATGTTGACCACAACCCTAGCGAACGTACAGGAACCTGGCCTGGCCCTCGCTGGGGCTCCCCTGGGGGTACCCTGGGGCCTGGCAGCGACCCATGCATGCCAGAAACAGTAACTTGGTATCTTGTCAAGTCCCCTGGACCTGTAGATGTACCTTTGCACTCGATATGTACAATGTAGGGAGCAATTGAAAATTGATCTAAACCATGAAATGTACAGGGTAAATGACGCTTGCATTGCTTCTCACGTTATACTTTATTATGGTAGTTACTGTACTAGTCATGAAGATATCTATTACTTCTAGTGTTAAGCTGACTCGCTTCATTGCTGGTTATTCTAGTTTAGGGGGGAGAAGAAGGTAGAATACTCTTCTTCATTAAAAAATAAAAAATGGTTTTAGTTAAAACGTTCTGTCTAACTTTGAAAGGAAAAAATATTCTGAAAGTTAATGTCATAAGAAAGAAAAATTGGCTAGGGGTTCAGGACGCTAGCTCAGGCATTCACTTCTTCTTCTTCTGGGCAGACGACTTCCCTTTACCCTTGCCTTTTCCTTTGGCTTCAGCAGGCTTGTGGCCCTTGGAATCTGGTTTGGCAGGCTTCTTCTTGTCCTTGGACTCAGTGTCAGTTGCCTCATCAGAGCTGGACGAGCTCGAGTACTTGGGAACTCTCGAATGGCTGTGGGTCGCTTTGGAGCTCTGCAAGCAAACATAGCGAAAACATGTGTTTAATTTCAGGAACGATCCAGCTACTCTCACGAAACTCACCTTCTTTGGTTTCCCACCTTTCCAGGCAGGACTGGTAGGAGGTCCCATGGTAGACAGGATCTGCTTGGTGATGTCTTGAGTGTCTGGCTTGTCCTTGGACTCCTTGCTTCCCTTGGTTCCTGGTGCCTTTGTCACTAGTGGAGACCTGTCCTTTGTGGCTGTGTCATGTCCAGACTCGCTCGAATTGGTGGTAGTGGAGGAACTGCTCATATCAGGAAAGTCTTCCTCCATGTCAGCGAATCTCCTCAAGGCCTCCCTAGACTTTGATGAGATCTTCGTGCCAGGCCTTCGAATACTCTCGCTGCTCTGGGAAGAGGACTCAGAGGCGCCTTTCATAACTGTTGGCTCCTGGTCGCTTTCGTTAGGGTTGGACACAACGACCGTGTACGTCGCAGTTTTGTGCTGGGAAGTGTTGGTTGTCACGTCCATGTCCATCTCCACGGATCCTATTCCCTGCTGGATTGCCTACAAAGATGGAAATATTGGAAAGCGCTATCGTTCTTTCAAAATACCAAATTCAATTACCTTTGCAAGGACATCGCTGCTGGAGACGTGTGTGACAATCTGATAGTCATCGCCAGGCTGAAAAGGAAAAAATAAGTAGAACAGATTATGTTTGTGAACAGTAAAGGAACTGTCCGAAATGAAGGAAAACACGTACACTTTTGGCAGCAACATCGTTACCGCCACTCTCCATTCCCTCGTCTTCGTCATCATCCTTAGCTAAGAAAACCATCTGACCCGCCTGTGAGAAGTTACATTTAAACAGCCATAGGAAAAAACGCGATTGCAAATGCATTATAACCTAACCCTCTTGCCAATTTTCCCTTACCTTGTTGACAGCAGCTTGCACAGTTCCGTTGTCGCTGGACGAAATATCAGAAACTGATCCAAACAGTTCCTGGACATGCTCCTGACGAGTCTTGGCAGGTTCTTTCTCGCCAGCATCATCCTGCTGGTCATCTCCAGGTGCATCAGGTTGCTCCAAGCCATCATCGCTGGCTTCAGAATCAGTTCCTTCACCCTCGGTGACAGGCAATGGCTCGCCCTCATCCTCATCTTCAGAATCGCTTTCCTCAGACTTACGAGGATGGCTTTTGCTGTACTTGTCGCGCCTGCGAGTGAGCCTTTTCTCGTGAGTCTTTTTCTTTGCCTTAGCTTTCTGGTTGATAATGGCAATTTCCTCACGACTTGGATACACTTCCTCTCGAATCAACTGTAACATGACATTTGTCTTATGCATTACTCCCAAAGACAGGCATAGAGTAACCACTTACCTTCCAGGTAGATTCAGGCATACGCGGCTTCGAAACGCCACTCTCGATCAACTCCGCCTCGAGCGCTTGAGCTTCCTCCATTGTCATGACTGGGCGGCCCTTGGACATGCCCTTGAAGATCTCATCCTGGATGTCCAAGCCCTCTGGCGGGTTCTCAGCGAACTGAAAGTCTTTGTTGCTGGGCTTCCCCTGGGCAGCGGTAAGTTTCTTCGCTTTGGCTAGTTCCTTCCGGAAGGGCCAATCATCCTTGCTGCATCCTGGGAAGTGTTCCTGGAAAAGGTACAATTCCAAGGAAGTGAACGATACGAACGCACATGATAAGCATGAAGAGTTACCTGATGCTTGTCAAAGAAATCCATTCGTTCCCAGTACAGGCGTTGAGCAAGGTCCTCTACAGTTGGAGCGCCAACGATGTAAGGTGATCCGTTCAGGTGGTTCTTCTTGGCACTGCCCTCCTTCTCCTTGAAGAGGTCAGCATTGGACCTCTGACCTTCGACCTTAACCTTGTGCAGGGTGACAAGTTCAGTCTCTGCAATGGTCTCGATCACTTTGGGCAAAGGGAAGCGCCCGAAGTCCAGGTTCTGACGGCTGACAGATCGACCTCGAAGTGGTTTGCCAAGGTGAGCGGCAAGGCGAGTGCTGACCAAGAACTTGAAGTACTTGTCCAGTACAATCTCCCAATCCGGCTTGGATGGGGGCAACCCTGTGTAGCACTGCCGGATGATCTCGTACTTGATAAACCTCTGAACGATGGGGCGTTTCAGAAGCCAGTCGACAGGCTTGGTGTAAATGTTGATGGGGAAGATTCCCAGCATGAGCGACTCCGAATCGTTGTACATGGGGTCGGGCTCAGAGGAGGCCTTCGATCTGGTCTCAGTTCCGCCACGTCGAAGGCGCAGAGTCTCCTTTCCTTTTGGAGCTTCGAGTCCAGCAGCATTGGCAAGCTCGCCAATGGAAGCGTCACCTGTCTGGAACTTGACCAACGTGGTGACCAATGCATTCAGATTGGACAATCCATTTCTCAGCTCGTCCATTGTCGATTGAAATTCCTGAAAGAATTGTTACATTAAATCTACATATCAGAAGGCACAATTTTCGAAAACTTACATTCTTAGTCACAGACTGCTCTTGAAATCGAGCCATGAACTCATCCACTGTGTAACTTGTCACAGTGCTCAGCGCTGTAGATGTAGCTGCAGTAGCGGCCGTCCTTGCTGACTGCGAGCGATCGCTGGTTTGGGTCGATTCCTCAACTACTCCTGGGCCATAGTCGACAAAGTCACCAACGTAGGCTTGGCTCTCATCGACAGGTGTCTCCTCCACTCGAGATTTCTTTGGAGAAGGTTGGCCACCTTTCCCGCGCTTCGCTGGTGGCTGATTCTCCTGCACGTTCTGGTCAGGCGTCACGTCCATTTGTTCCTACAGAAAACGTATTTGTTTAGGGTCATTCACTCAACTTGTTTGGAAACTACAAGGGTAGATACGTACCGAGTCTGGTGTCCTTCGCTTGGATCCACTGCTATGAGAGCTCTCAGTATCAGTGTGGGGGTCGGGCAACAATGCCGAAGTGGAAGGCATTGAGATGTCACCCTTCCTCTTGGTGGTCTGTCTTGGCTCGCCTCGCTTGAACACGACGGTTTCCTCCTCAGTGTCAAGAGTAGGGTGACCCTCGTCGTCGATGTCGCGAACGGGAGGGATGGCCTCGCCTTCCTCGTAAACGTCCACGGGCAAGTTCCTGACACCAGGCCTAACCCTGGCAGGTGTCTTCGTGATAAGGTCGCGAACGGCGGCCTCCTTCTCGCTAGTCGTCATTCCTGACAAGTAGTCATTCAATCGCCTGACGTAGTCATCCAGCTCTTCTGTGGTGACCTCTGAAAGTAGGGAAGAGATGTTGTGAAATGCACGATTACAACTCCATTTAACGTTACTTACTGTCGCGAACGATGGAGAAAAGGTACACGCGCTGTTCCACCTCACCAGCAGTGAAACTCATTTTCACTGGCTTCAATCTCCGCTCAGTGGTCAATTTCGTGATACGCTGGGCTGTCAACAGCGTCAGGATGCCTTGTCGACGACGTTCGTCCAACAGGGGATGGTACTGGAACCTCCCGTTCCGGACGTAGTAAATCACGAAGTCAGAGTATTCCCTGACAGTGGTAAGGTCTGGGATGTCTTCCTCTTCCTCCCATCCTTCGTCGGAGTGACCTCGTTTTCCAGGCATTTTGCTTCGAGAAGTTCGATGGAAGCGTTCAATAATTTGGACACGTCTGGTCGTCTCGAGTTCGCTCAAATTATGAGCTCGTGTAGTTTCCCGAATTTTTTCGAGATTTAATTTTGATCGACCAAATTAATTAAAAATTGGTCCAGTTCCGGGCACTGCTTCGTCAAGTTCGTTGGAATTGTCCCTTACCTGAAACAAAGGAAAGAAGGGAAACATTAAATGTTTGCTTAACTTGACTGAATAAACATGTTAGAATTTTAATGAGGGCCAAAAAAATGACAAGGTAGGGGACATCTACTGCGATACATATTATAAATCATTATAATCTTTTTGCTGGCTGATAATTTGCGGATTAAACGAATCGGCAACGTTCTTGAAACTGATCACTAGCTTTTCTTCTTCTGTTTGTCGCGTGTCGAATAAACTTGGCCTAACTTCAGTTCACCGAGGCTTGATCATAGGCAGCTTTTGCGCGATCTGAGTCTTCGCGATGGCAGCTTACATCTCCCAATCAGGGTCGTAACCCTGGGGGATGAGATCCTTCATCACTTGTCTCACGTCTGGACGGCCTTCGCGAGTGAACTGGATCGTGATGGACATGTTGGCGTGGGAAGGGTAGACGCGCCATTGCTCCTGTGCGTTCCACTCCTCAGCTATTCCTCTGCGAATGTGGTCACGATAGCGATCGAGGTGATGGTTGAGCGTGACGACAATCTCGCGAGCGACTGGCATTGGCGCCATCTTGCGAATTCGACAAAACAGCGAAGCCTCCAAGACTTCACCCTGTTCACGAATTTCGACAGGTTTCACCACCGTGCGCCACCTGTTGCGATAGGTCCTCATCTCCATGGACCAGTCAGTAAGCCTGGAGCCAATCATGACGGTGGCCATCGAGATCAACTTGTACTCGCCCAGGGGGCTTGTCTTCCTTCCATTCTTCAGTTCGTAGGAGGGAAGAAACACGATGAGATGCGAGAAGTGGTCAGACGCGTTCCTGTACATGTCGAGCAATTCACGAGAGGTCATTTGGAAATCTGTCGGGGAATTGTTCGATCCAGAAGGCTGCGAAGTTCCTGCAGCCACCGCGTTGTCACCCTGCGTCGATGTCGCAGGCAGGCAGTGATTGCCCTCACTGTTGGCATCCTTCGCTGGAACCTGTTCGTCAGCGCTGACGGCACAGACTTCTTCCTGATCACTTTGCTTCGGCGAAGGAACGTTCTCGATTGGCCCTGGCATCTCCAAGGCTGCGTTGGCTCGATTCGATGGACCTTGGTCGCTCTGGCTGATGACTTCGACAGACACTGACTGCTCGACGCGAGGACACTTTTCGATTCGCTCTTCAGGCTCCATCTCTGACCTGAGATGCTTGCCTTGGACGAAATTGCGATCTGTATCACTGGAGCACTGGTTCACGTTAATGTTGGAGCCTTTGCTGCTGTTACTACTGGAAGCCATGGCTTTTTCGTCGAGAAAACTGTTGAAAATCAAGTTCGTTCGAAGATGGCGATTTTTCTTTTTTGAATCGAAAAATCGTTATTATGCTGAGAAACGTTTTCACTGCGCGCCAAAAAACTGAGACTACGAAACGTGCGCGCTAGCTGAAAAAGGAACAACGATGCAGCTGCTTCCTTTCTGGATTAGCGCGCTCATTGGGACAGATCGTGGGCCGCTTTCGGACGAGGTCTACTAACCCTGCCCAAATCACGCTGAGCGTTTCTTACGCTTTGGCCTGAAATTTGTCTCTCCACTACCCGCTTGCTGAGAAGCATCGAAAAAGGCCGCAACAGCTGACCAATGAAAACAAACAAAGGGAAGAGGAGAAAATTGTTCGCTTCCATTGATTGAAAACGTGAAAAACTTTGTGTCACCATTGAAAATCTCTTGAGACGATAAGACATTGACTAACAGCCAGCAACCATGCCCGGCCAGAAGAAGAAGTCTCGTGCAATGTCCTTGCTGCAGCGGGAAAAGCGTTACTGGCGACGACGAAAGTTAACTCCTGAAGATTTGGCTCTAGCAAGACTTCGCGAGGAGTGCAGGAACCCGAACGGCCAGGAGTTTGTGCCTGACACAGAGTCTTTGGATACATCCACGAGCAACGATCGCACGTCGGACACTCACTTGCCCACAGATTTTGAAATTGGAACTGTCAACGTTACTGACAGCGACAGTGTCACAAGAATCTCAACGACTTCTGACAGCGATGACGATGAGCCTGCCAGGAAAAGACACTGTCCTGGACCAGAAGGCCCGCAGCCAGGCGAAAAGAGGACGTATGAACAGGCGCAGCTAGGCCCATCGACATCGAAGCGACACCAAGGTAAGTTGACAGTTACTAGGCCTTGCCATTTGGGTCACTTCTAATGACCTTTCCTATCAGCAGGTACGATTGAGAAGAGCTGGGAGGTGAAAGTGACCCAACATCCAGATGAGAGAGATGGCCAGACGAAGTTCGCCATTCCTATCAATATCAATCTTGGCAGGACAGAAGACGAACTGCAGAATGTAGACAACGAGATTAACGCCCTGACTACAGCATTTGGCCAGGTATCACTGCTATTCCACGTTGAAGTTCACAGCAAATGTTCAAGTACTCACTGAGTTTACACTTGTATTGAAATTGACATTGTTACCTACACATTTTTACAATGACAGAGACTTGTAAGAAGAACATCTATGCTGACTGTTGTACATACACGTTTACCTTCCCCATTTCGATTCAGAAATAAAGAGAGTTATGACATATCTCCTACTGGTACGGCTAAATGTCATTCGCATTTGCAGGATTACGAACCAGACTACACGTCGGGTAGTGGCGCGAGCATTGGCAGTGTAGCTGGTGCCAGTGACCATGACCAGGACACAGGAGCAGAATCGTTCCATGGCAACGAATCCATAGCAGAGATGATATCGCACGCTTCCTCCGGCCCTGCCGAAGAAGTTGACTACGCAGTGCCCATAGACTTAGATTTCTTTGATGACCCTGACCTAAACTACATCGCCAAGGATTTCGTGCAGGAGGCTCAGAGATTGAACATGAACCGGACGCAAAAAGTAGGAATGTGGGAGTATACGAAACGCCATCATCCAGAACTGTCTATCGAGATGAAATCCTACGACACGTTGGAGAGGCGTGTCAGGAGTGTCATGCCAGCACCAAAAGTGTCATGGAAAGTGAGGGACATTGCGACGAACGAATTGTCCAGTGGCGCTGGTTGGGCCTTCCCAGAAAAAGAATATGGCAACAGGGACAAGTGCGAGGTCCAGGAAGTGTGGACAAGGTTGAGCCTACGTGACCTGATACGCTTTCATGCTGGCTTGCATAGAGACTCCTGTCCTTTTGTGATTGATGGCAAGATCGATTACAACCTGGTAGATGTCACATTCACTGTGGACGGTGTGCCATACGCCAAAAGCTCCTCTGACAACCTTCATCTCATGGCTTTGAGGTTCAAGGGTTGCCGCCTGGTGTATATTGCACAAGCCAGAGTTGCAAAGAAGGGTTTCCCCAAAGATGTCAACACATTCCTGGACCCTTTTGTCGAGGAATGCGTGACGCTGAATGTCAACGTAAACTACTTTATAGCTGATGCGCCAATGAGGGCATTTTTGAAGAGGCTAAAGGGACATGCCGGACGATACTCCTGTGAAGTATGCGAGGCCAGGGGGTCTTGCCTTCAACGACGTATTTGCTACCCATCCGACCAAGTTTCCCAACGGCTGCGATCCAGGCCAAGATGGAGGGAGTGTCTGCTTGACCTGGAGAGTCAACGAAAGCAAGGACACGTCGACCATGTCAAAGGCATTATGGGTGCAAGCCCTTTGCTGAGATTGCCTAACCAATTCGACATTGTTCGCCAATGTCCAACAGACCCTATGCACAGAGACTGGCTAGGACTCATGAAGAGTACACTTTGGAGGAACACAGTTGGCATCTCAAAGGCTGGAAATGTCAGTGCTAGGGGTCAACGAATCACCCAGTTCGTCAACGATCACTACAAACATGTGCAGCTTCCGCAGGAGTACTCCCATCGGTCCAGGGCCATCGACTATGCCAACTATAAAGCCCACGAGTGGCAGTCGCTGCTTGTTACCTCTTTCCACAAGATAGCTGAAATTGTGACCACAGAGGTAGGCGAGAGACTAGCAAAGATCTGGACTGTCTTTGCCTTTTTCACCTTCCTCTACTATGGTCCAACATGGGTGCAGGAATCGATGGATGAAAGTGCCCTTGAAGATTTGCATGAACAGTTATACAAGGACTTCGAAGAGGAATTTGGTGAGTTGGCATGCTCCTACAATTGGCACACGTATCACCACATGCCACTTGTGCGAAAGTTTGGCAGACCAAGCCAAGTTTCAACAGAGCCATTTGAATCTGCCTACGGCCATGCCCAAACATCATTTGCCAGTGGTACAAGAAACATAGGCCTTCAGATTTGCAGAAACATGCTTCTGCGAAATCTGTCACACGAGCCAAGAAGAGACCAATGCAGTCGCAAGCTCATCATGAATACACCAAATGAGTCAGTACGATCAGACGACAGCATCCTCATCGATGATAACTTGAAGTTCTACAAGATCGTTGATTTGCGCAGAGACTCTGTCACTGTTGTTCGCATGGTGACAAGGCATTGGGAAAGTGTGTTGGACCCTACCCTTCCATTCCATCAGGTTGGTGTCTGCGTTTATGACAGCCTAGATGATGAGGAAATTGTGCGACCAAAAACCTATTTCCAAGGCAAGGGAGTGCTTCTCAATGATGGACTGTTGGTACCCTTGCACAAAGAATTGCTTCATAGCTAGTAGGCAAATGTCTTGGAACATGTGGATACAATTGGAGCCAAAATGAAATAAAAACGTCGCTTCTTCTGCGTTGCATTGGCAATTGTAATTACATTATCGATTTATTCAATTATCATTGAAATTACGATTTTGGTTACTGCTTTGCTAGGGTCGGGTTACCTTGGACATTGGCTCTAATGTCTACTTGGCTTCGTGGCAAGTGCATTTGCAATCAGCCTTCTCCAACTTCGATGTTTCGCCATCAGCATTGGAATCGACCTTGTTGTCCTGGTTACCAGGTTCAGGGACTCCAACACGCTCAGCGATGGGCTCATTGCGCAAACGGCCCTTGTAGCAGCCTCGCATTTTCTTCCACTCCTCTTTTCCATAGAGCCATTCCTTAAACTTCTCGTCGTACGTTGGCTTCTTCACGTTCGCGTTGACCCTCTGCTGATCCTTATCGAGCTCAGCTGGGATGTACAACTTCTTGAATGGGCGCGTGTCACTGCGTCCATCGCCTGAAAAGGAAACAGGGTTACAGAAACTTGCACAAAATGATTTAACGCAAGAAAGAAACACTAACCTTCTTCCTCATCGCTTTCCTTGTGCCTCTTGACCCAGCTGACGACAGGGGCGTGCTTGCGCTTCTTCTTGGTCACGTTCTCCTTGTTGCAGGCACCAACGACCACATTCACCTTGATCGTGTGAGTCTTCGAAGTAGACGTCGACGAAACTTCACCAACACTGGCAGATTCCAGCGATTTCGAAGTTGACGCTGCTGGCGACTCTTCCTTCTCAACGAGAACAGGCTTTGCAGGTTCAACAGACTGCGAACAGGGCATGTAGTCGTCGTCACTGGACATCTTGGCGATGTTGAATCAAGCAGAAGGAGGTTATTCTTCCAAAAGTTTAGATTTTCAAACTTCGAAAATTGGCACGCGTCAAATTTTTTCAAAGCCCACGAGAAATCAAAACATTCGCTAAGTTTTCAGGCACTCAGCGAAAAAGCGGTCTTCGCGCAGGCCCAAACAGGCAGCGCGGCGAGTTTCATCCAGAAATTGAGTTTTCGTCAAGGTCACGGTTACCACTTTCGTTCAGGTACGTGGAAATGGCCCATTTTTGGGAAGGGTAAATTCCAATCAAGCAGATTGAAAAAATGGCACGCAACCTCTCACTAGCTGTCGCTAAGTTCGTGGTCAGGTTAGGGCACTTCCTAGTCAGTTTTTAGTGGGACGCTTCCTGGTCAGGGAAACTTACCCTGACCAGGAAGCGTCCCGGTAAAATTTACGGTCGCTTTTTGCTACGTCGGGTTGGCAAACAGGTAAACATGAGCACCATTAGATTTCATATGTTTTTTCCTAAAAGTTCATATATTTTTTTTAGGAATTTATACAGAGGAACTTGGCTGGTGGAATCCCTTGGACATCCAAAACACGAACGAACAGAGAGTTTGATTTTCTACATTTTTTATTGATTTTATGATACCAAACTTTAACAACTGAATCAATTGATCTCCTAAGTGTTAACAATTTTACATAGGTAATTGTCATAACTAACAACTACGTATATCACAATCTTTGTAAGCTTTCAAAAAGCTCGGTGATGTTTTTTAAAAAATCGTGAAAAATACACAGCTAAATATTTAGTTGAAAACTCATTTGGATTGGTCAACGATTGGGCAATATTTTGGCAGGTCAATGTAGGTTTGGGAGTGCCTTGAGA
>JAAUYL010023510.1_pt1 | contig 12667 bp, 15 predicted proteins | sample 7278011 | NCBI WGS metagenome assembly JAAUYL01 (sample SAMN14350225, study PRJNA611818) | marine sediment metagenome | isolation source: surface marine sediment (1.8m) | place: French Polynesia: Moorea | collected 2018-08 | reverse complement strand
GCCCAGGGTTGTGTCCTTGCCTGATCGTGACAATGCGTCCTCGGAGGCCGTTCCTGGGTAGGCCAGGACCGTGTAGTCAGTAGAGAGGACGCCCTCGAAAGAGTTGAAGGGCAGTGTCAACTTCCGGGCAGAGAGAAACGATATCAACATAGCCTCCCAGTGAAGGTACAGCAGCATGCCCCCAAGTGCCAGGCTAGATGTAACAAGGTAACAATCTTTGTTTTCATACTTTTTGGCAATTTCAGATCAATTTATTACCATAGAAAAGAGATCCTGGGTGATATTCTCACCGGCTCGTGACTCCAGCCCCTCTGCGTAATAAAACTGGCGACGAATGTGTAAGACTTGAAGAAAGTAAACTCTTTGTAGTTTTTGTCTTTGTCAGGTTTGCTGGAAATAAAAAAGTCAATTGTAATTCCGGCCAAATATTTTTATTTTTTAAGTATGTACTTACTATGCTGTAAACCAGAGGATTGGAGGAACTATGAGAAGATAAAGGATTATACCAACCCATGACATCATGGCCAGAGGTTCCAGATAAACCTTGAGGTTGTAGTTTCCAGCCACACTCTTTATGACCAAACTGTTGTAACTCATCATAATGCCTGGACTGAAAGTGGTCACTTGACTTCTCCCGTGAGTAGCTGCCAAGTCAGATACAGCTTAAAAAAGAAATTGTTTGCATTAATCCACAAGTGACATTGACATTGATGATAGATTAACAACTTACAGATGTCAGTCTTGTCTTCCATCAACTGCCTGATCATTCCATTCCAATTTCCTTCGCCGTCCCTAGAACCCCAGCTGTTGTCCGGAGGTTTCTCAATAGTGTATGTGAAATTCATTAAGTCCTGGAGCCAACGTTAAATATTGCATGAATATCAAAAACAGGAAATAGGGGTTAGTTACTCTCAGGTTGTTGAAGATTTCAAAGAACAGGCCGTCTGCTTCGTAAAACCCATCGCCTATTTGTGTCATTGATTTAATAAATGGTCGCGACACTAACGTTTGGACTCTGAGCTTATGACCCTGCAAAATAATCATTCCGAATAAAGATTAAAGATGAAGTCAGTTTTATCCAAACCTCTAAATCCCTACGTCTGACCCATTTTCCCCTGTGTGGCTTCATAAAACCGAGACCATCTTGCCAAGTTCCATACTTCAGAATTTTTACAGGACTCTGGTAGTCAATGTGATAGGCTTCCCAGAGATCCACTTGGCCAATCCTTTGGGTGAACAAATAAACATCACTGTCTAGTCTCAAAGCTGACTTGTCTATTCTTGAAATCGCATCCTGGATGTTAGGGCTAGGACTGACATCGAGAAGCGTGATAATTTTGCCTGACTCTGAAGACACAGTCATGGAGTAATTGAAGAAATCGTTGAAAAAGTCAATGCTCTTCAGGGGATATTCTGGATCTGACATGACAATGTGAAGGGTTGTTCGCTTGGTCATCACATTGTTTGAAATGTTTTTGGATTGCAAGACATAAGCAGCAGACATCCCACTAAAAGTAAGTGTAGCCTTAAGTTAAAAGAAAGACACATGCTAAGGATATTTTTACCCTCTGCTAATTCGTTTTCTGTGATCGGAAAGCAGTTTTTCGCCACCACAAATAAACACTTGGAGCGACGATACGTCATGGAGCATTGCAAGATCAGTGATGAATCCTGGTGGCGGCAAAACAGCCGATTTCGCGCCAAAACCAGCAAAAACAAGTATGAAACAGACTCTGATTTGTTGCAAATACATTTTTCCTGGGTGTTTGTTTTCAAACTGGCTAAAAAAGCAATGCGTCTTTTCTTCAAAATTGCTCGACAAATTAAGATTTTGGTGCAGGTAAAAACCGTGCAGCAGGCACAGCAAAACAAAAGTACTGTACCCATATTTTCATATCAATTTTGGAAAATCCTAACTTAAGACATTCCAATCTCAAATTAGGTGTGAAATTGCCACCTGCAGCTTGAAATAAGTACAAGGTTCGCATTGCAGTCTTCAGTTCTAAGAATATCTATTATTTCATTTGATATACAACGTGCAAAGAAGCGACAAGTTTTAAATTGAATCCTCTAGCACTGACAGGATCCAAAATGCAATGCTAACCAAATATCCAGGCAACCTTGATCTCAATAAGTTCCTACGGCCTTTTTTTATGCCCAAATATCATTTCTTGTGGAGCAAACAAAAGTCAATCGAAATGGTGGTAGCAATAAAACAGGCTCAGGCACATTGCCCAACCTTGAAACGGAAACATGTTAACATGCCAAAACAGTTTGTCAATCATAAATTGAGCCATGCTTGCCGATTCTCTGCAATAAACAACAACTGCCTAATTGTAATGAATAAATAGTTTGTTTACATCGCACAGCAAAGGACCTCATTTCAAAAGCTAAACTTGCTGACACGTGAGAGTTTATTGCCTGCCTACACCCCAATGTCACTGACATATTGTCATGTTTATGGATTCGTGGATTGGGGGAGAAAAAGAAAACAATTTTCCGTCAAGGTCGCCGAACATTTTGGATTGGCATATTTTTTTCCATTTTGACTACCGCAACCACCACCACTTTCCATCCAATTGAAAAGCACATTGAGCCAAACAAAGTGGTTGCATGCAGAATGACATTGTGCTGATATCAGGGCAAACTGGGAAGAAGAAAACTCACACGGTTAAGCGAATTTGTCAGTTTTATGCTCCATAACCACACCCCCTCCAAAGTGAAAAATAACAGTAATGCATGAGATCCAGAAACTGGAACGCATGTTTAGAAAAACACCTTCAAAAATTAGTAAAGCTAAAGCTTTGCGTGCCTATGCAAATTGACGAAAACAACAAAAATGTAACACTTTTACTCTTTTAAACACACACTGGAAACATTTAGGCACTTCCTGGAGGAGGCCCAGGCAAGGTTTCCTGGGAAATCCAGGGTTGTGACCCTGAAAAGCTCAGGATTCTTCCCGAAACTCTCAACTTCCTTCCTGCATTGCCATTGCCTTTCCTTGCGTACGTTAGCAACACCATGAGTTCTGCTTTGATCATGAATATGAAAAGTCCGGGAAAAGGTCATGTCAATCTTCAGCTTTATGGTGTGGAAAATTCAGTGGCCAAAGTGCTTTTAGATGACATAGGGCTTTTTAGTACTCTCTTAGCTCTCCGTTCTCTTTACTTTTGCGCACGCAATGTGACGCCATGGTGACATTTCTCTTCTGACTAAATTGGTCGCCATTTTCCCCTGGTGGGGGAATACTTACTACTAAAAGCAAAGGCCTGCCTGCCTGTTATTCTCTTAAAAAGCAAAAATGCACCCGCCAATGACTAAGATGACCACCAATGAAGACTTCATGGATAAAGTTATGCAGTAAAATGCAGCCCCGTGTTTTCTTTGATTTCAGGGAAAACAGAGAGGACAAACAATTGCCTTGCAGACTACCTTTACTGTACAACATTTTGTAACGCAGTCGAACCTCGAACCTCCAGCTCCTCCAAGGAGGGACGGACTGAGAAGCTAGCGTTATATTGCTGCGACTCGCGACTTTATTTCGTGTAATTGTACCATTTGTATCTTGGCCTTCAAGCTGAAAACAGTCACTCACAAGTCACCACCAAACGAAGGATACTCACTGATTCCTAGAACGAAACGAATTGGCAATTCATATCAAAGTCGCCTGAAGTTCTGTTTTGAATCTGCCTTTTAAGCGCATTTCAAGAGCGGAGACGTGCTATTTATTTACCAAGAAGCTAAGGTAAGATATCATACGCAAATCATTTGCTCTCGACTCGATTTTGATTTGGGATAATAATATAGAGTTAAAAGCAGAATTTTGCAACCATTTTTTGGTTGCATGATAGAGAACTGGCTGAGGAAGGCAAATTTGTCAAGGATTTTCTGGGAAAACTTTGCAGGACGAAAGTCCACGTTTCGGGGAAGAATATATTGAATGCCAAGTAGGTCAAGAACAGGCAGCCTTTTTTCCGAGATAATAAAGTAAACAAAGGTAAGGTCGGGATCCAGACCACAAAGCGGTGTTCCATGATACCACGGCTAGTTATTTACATGCTCGAACATGACAATCGCATGTCATAATTGCTAAGACATTGCTGAGAGACATTCTTGGCCTTGATCATTATATGACCAACTTGAACTTTGACTTCGTGGATTTGCGAATAGCTGACGACCTTTGACTTGTCAGAATTGAAAGGTCATGAAGGCCACAACCATAAAGACCAAACAAAGACCATTTGACCGTGAATGTGAACCAGTCTCACTTCCGGTATACCAAACCGGAAACACGTTCCTAGCACGTGACGACGTCAAACTGGAAGCCATCATGGTCAAAGTCAAAGTGTAGAATTGCTTTTTGTTGATGGGACTTTCTCGTGAAAATGAGTTTTCATTTTAGGCCTATAGTCATTTTTTGCTGCGACGTCTGGCGACCAGAACAGTATTGGAAATACTTACAAAACGGCTAGCAGAGTTTTGTCAACAATACAGACAATCACAATCGTCTGACCAAAGAAATTGAGAGACTAGGAGAAGGACTCTCTTTGCGGAAAACCTTGAAAAAAGTCTTGTAGAGAACAAAAAGGCACAGGAGCCAAATATTTTTGCACGAAATAGTGGAAACATGCCACTTTTGCTTTTGGCAATGATTTTCCTTCCTTGGAAATCAACAACAAACTCTGCTTTTTTTAGGGTGCTACTTTTGAAATAATTAGAGGCTGCTCGAGGTCGCCGAGGCCGCGAGGTCAACGATCAACGATGGTGGCTTACTGCTTGTCGAGTCTCTTGCTCCTCCTCTCAGGAGACGTCGAGCTCAACCCAGGACCCCCGAAACGGGGTGTGCCCGGGGGTGCTCCCAAGGGACCCACCAAAGAAGAGCAGATGGGAAGCTTAGAAAGCAAGGTAAGAAAATGTCCATTTGGAAATATGTACTATCAGTTTGTAAATAGTAGCTAACAAGTACTGCTAGATACCTTTGTTAACGATATTGTAGAAAAACCATTTTATTTTGAAGAACATGTTAACAATCGCATTAATACTTCTCTAATCCATTTGAAGTGTTTTAACGTCTACGAAATAGTAGATTCAATCATCAACTACGGTTGTTTTGTTGATATTGTAAGTAAGCGCGACCTTCAGATGCAAAAAGGTTGATTAAATAAAACGCTCTACGCTCGCTGATAAATTGCTTCCAAAAATGTCCTGTCCAAAAAAACACGAATAAACTAAAATCTAGGTTGCACAATGGTCAACGACCGGAGAATGGTGGAGGGACACCGAGTATTTGTGTCCCGCGACTTTGAGGGCGGTTTGCAACTTGCAAACCATGGTAAAGAAACCGAACCACTATGCATCAATGTCCAATCACAAGTGTCATTTTTTGGCATGATCTAGCTCGAACAGTGGAATGAATATTTTTTATATCAATAGATTTCTAGATGTCAGAGACAAGCACTAAGTAATTTTCTTCTTTATGCTAAATCATTTTTAATTGGAACGCACATTTTTAGGTCAAAGAATATGAAGAGAAGATCGACAAGCTAGAGAAGCAGGTTACAAACCAAACTAAAGAAATCAAATCCCTTCGTGAGGCCGTCGATGGACTGCTAGGTATTTGAAAGATTCTGTCAAATTGGAAGTAGTCTTATTTTTGTGCAATATAATTTAGGTTTTGATGAGAAAATGCACATGCTGACGCACAAAATTGACGCCATAACTGGCGTCTACGACGACCTCCACGAAAAGATGCATGAAATCGACAAGACCCGAAGAAACAATCTCTTGCTCTACGGAATCAAGCCGGACTTTTTGCCAGAGATCCAGTCCCAACTTGAGCACAAGGTCATGGAGATCATCAAAAACAACCTCCAAATCAGCCGGGATGTAAGATTGGAATAAATAGGTTGATTAAAGACATAAATATCTATGACTGAAATTATTTAGGTGCCAGTGACAAAGATCCAACGGATGCTGACTGGACCGGAAGTGAGAGGCTCCCGGCCTGTCTTGGTCAACTTTGCCAGCTGGAAGGATAGGGAGGAGGTCATGGCAAAATCCAAGCTCCTCAGGGGAACCAACATCTACGTCACCGAGGACTTGTCGCGCAAAATCCGCGAGCATCGCAACGAGTTGAACAAGTTCATGCGGGAGGTAAGTACCGTTGATTACCGTTGGATACCGTTGATAAGTCCGTTGTGTGTAACCGTCAGATCCGCTCCAAATCCCCGCACAAGCGGTGCACCATACGGTATGACAAGTTGTACATCGAGAACACTCCATACGTCTACGACGCTGAACAAGGAATGGTTGTCCGTTACTTTGCACCGGAACCGCTGAGGTCCGGATCGAGGACAAACTACAGCTCTATTGATGGGGGCCTCTTGGTGAGGTCGACCTCGTTCCCGTCCGTGAATGGCGATGCTCCCATGAGCCTGCATTCGGCCTCGGGCAATCGGGGAGACAGCCGGGGCAGCCTCGGCAGCCGGGGAGGCCGTGGCGGAGAGTATGCATCAACTGAAAGCCTGCATATGAGCGGACCCCCGCCATCGAATTCTCTTCCGCCAACCGAAGAACAAGGAGAGGTATAATTGTTTTTCAAATAATTTCTTTACTTTTGAGGACATGAATTACTTTTGCTTTTTATAGAATTAACATAAGCAAGTCGTCGTCGATAAAAGGGCAAAAAAGCGTTCAGTACGTGTGAAAAGTCTTTATTTTTTCGGTGTGGTCTTTTTTGAGATTTTTTGCTTAGAATTTAGGATTCGCTTCTCTTTTCCGATTCTGCATGAGATTTAAAACTTCTAAATGTAACGTGCTTTTTTTAATTGGACGATAGTTATTTATGTGACGCTATTTGCAGGATGAAATTTCCATCACTCCAGCCTCAAATGGGGACGAGAATCTGAGCCCGAGGTCGCGGGCTCAGCTGAGCGCCGGCCTCAATGGCAACTCTCCCGAGGGACGAAAATTCAGCCCGAGCCCCGTGAAATCGGACGAGCATCCCATCGAAACTTTGCAACTGACCAGAAAGGAAAAGAAAAATGGCGGCAGCGGAATGTCCACTCCCAACAGGTAAAATCAACTGTTTCATGGTTAGAACAATCCAATCTGGCAACGCTTTTTTCTTTATTGATATTGATAGAAAGGAGTCTGGAGAATCAACGGTGCCAGACCCGGAGAAGATGAAGTCGCAAGAAAACGCCTCGAAAAAGCCAGACAACAACAGCCCGAACTCGACGACGACGACAAATAGCAGAACCACTACTCCTGCCAAAAATGGCAAATAACTTTCTATTTGAATAACATTCTTGCAAGTTAAAACCGGAAGTTGTACGCTAAGTAAATATTACATACTCATCTACTCGTAATCAAGCTCGAACTTAGAAAGCTCAAAAAATTAAAATCCTCTATTATAGCAAATTTCATTGCACATTTTGCCATGTTCCTATATTTACTTTTAATCCACACTTAAAAAGCTTACAGAAATGCATTTTCGAGGCTGCGATCAAATTTTGATTGTCATTCATTATAAATCAACATTTTAATATCCTTGTTCTGATGTTTATCTTCTCTCTCGTGTATGTACTAACGTTATATCAATGTATTATGCAAACACATCTGATACTATTATTGTCAATAAAATAAACTTGATAATGGCCTTAGATTCTGATTGGAAAATGAATATGTACTTATATTCACCAATGAGGAAGCTTGGCCGGAAGGCGGCCGACCAACCAGGGACATGAATCGTGGGCTTGCCTGAACCAGTCGTACACTATTGGTCGAACATCATCAGAGTGCATTTGGATATAGTCTAACATTCGACGAGGTTGCGAGGCACGCTCCCAGGGCTTTCCGTAACCGCTGAAATGCAAAAATCGCACGCTATCGAAGCTTCGGCACGCGCTCATCTGACCGTAAAGCTTGAGTCCCCGCATGTATTCTGAGTTGAGCGTTCCGTACATTTTTGGCAAAACCAGGATCTCCTTGTTGCAAGCAAACTCCATATTTAGAATGTCCATGTCATAGAGCTGTCTTGGTTTTTGTTTTCCATAATGACTCTCAATCCTGTTTGACTTCCATTTCCCAAAATGTTTTTCAACTCGATCGAAAAGATCTTGGCTTGGAATAAATGTCAACAGAACCGAAGTTACCACCACATATGGATGCAGCTCATTCTCAGCACCTGCAACAGCAACAATTCAAGACAGTTCAACATTGATGCAAGGAATAAGAGGTTACCAAAGCAATTTTCTCCGTGCTTTGCTATTGAAAACCCTTGATCCTGAAACCAGTATCCTTGAGGAGCAGCGATGGGAACTCTGTTGTTCAAGGGGAGGAAGAACAGGTGGTCCAGGTTCGAGGCCGCGAGGCCGTCCGCGTCCATGACAACCACACGATCATAGTCGGTAAGAAGGAAGGCATTGAACTTTTGGAGGCTGTACTTGTAATAAATGTCATGCAGATGATGTCCCAAGCCCTTGAATCGCCTGATTTTCCCGCCTAAATACGAATCCACATTAATTACACAACTTAACTTTGCAATCGCGTACCCAAGATCTCCCAGCGTTGGAATAGGCTCTTTGTCAGTCTACTACCATGTTGACTGTAATCTTCAGTGGCATAAATCAGTATATAATCTACTGAGTATGTGATAGAAGTTTTGTTTCTCTTAGGAACACTCGCATGATCCCTGATATGCTTCAAATGCGACATTGCAGCCAGGGCTGAGCAAAGATAGTCGTTTTCAGTTGCGTACCATGCGTAAGCAAACTTCAAGGTCTTAGCGGACTTTGACAGATTTCGAACCGGAAGTGATGACATTGATTGCTCCATCCTCCGTGCATCTCTTACCACCATAGCTGGATTCTCTTCACAGTTAAGTCCAGATCCAGACACAATGTATCTCAGGGTGTCACTTCTGTTGGGTTGGAGGGTTCTTGGAAATATGGACTTTTTGGAGTCACTATTTGCAGATGGCACTAGTAGCATCAGACCGTTTGGCCTTCCATTCAGCAAACTGTCAATGTGCTGCAAGGTGTTGGATTTCTTGTTGTAGAGAAATGATATGAAAACCGTGTACATAAACAGAACAGCCACGATCTTTAAGGTCTTTTGCGTGGCCATATTTTTTTTCTGTATCTGGGCTGAAGACTTTTTCTTTAAAAAGGCAAGGCCAGTAATTGGTTACACCTTCAAGGTTTAAAGTATGAATTGACACTGACGACTAACTGTTATGACCAAAAATAGAAGTTTAATTCTGGCTCTCGCCCTTGTCATGTGAAATGGTTGTAATTTCATTTAGTCCAGAATTGAAGGGTTTCATTTAACTTTGATAAATTGCATTATGACAATGGATCAGGTTTTCACGGGATTAATAGGTAATCAAAGTCCGGCCCACGTGGTGCCTGATTTATTTTAAACATTGGTTTGGCCTGAAAAATTACTGCATTTTCACCGTGACTCATGCAAATGCTTTAACTTAAAATAACTGTCCTGACCACAAACTATCTATGAGAATGCGGTGAGCCGTGGACCCAAGAAGAATAATGCATTATAATGTTATGTGCGGTTAAAAACGGCCGTTTTAACTGCTTATTGGATTTGCCATGGATTTATTTCTGCAATTTCTAAGGTTCATTTGCATGGCTGTTGAAATTGTTCTCGATTTCCATTCCATAGTTCTAAGCGTTTACTTGAATCTGAATCCTGTATATTTATTTATTAGCATTTTTCAAAGCGCAACTTTGTTAATTGTTGGCGCGAAACCTCCTTACCTAACTACTTACGTGCATTAATTTAGAAAGCACAATTCTCGACCAAAGTGGAAAAGTCCCATGGGAACGCAGAAGTGCAAAGTTATGAAAAATGTACCGCTCTTGACAAACTCGAAGAAAACTCAAGTCACCAAAAATGTCTAAAATATGGATGTGTAATCGAGTACAAATATTTTTATTTTCTCTCAATAAATAACACAAATAAACAAAACTGAACACTATAACTATATTTAGCATCCTCGTATCGTAATTCAATCCTCGTCAAATCCTTTGTTATCAAACGCCATTTGCTCGTCTTGATAAGTAGACAGTGGTCTTGACGGCCAAATGGAGAATGAAAAATTGGTCTTTCGAATAAGGTCAAGGCCAAGGCCGCTGAGGGCTTCGTCGCTCATTAAGTGCATGACAGGGTTGAAGGCTGCCGAGGCCAAGACAAGCAGGTGTCCCCACATCAGCAGGATGTCCAACCTGGCCTCAACAAAGGGATCACCTATGACATTGTTGTTGTCATTGACACCATGGCTGTGGTGAGGATAAAGGTGGATCAGGATGGGCATGAACAAAACCAGATTCACGCAGAAATTCAACAAGGCCACGGATGGTAGAGAGAGATTTAAAAATGGCGGTGGGTCCACGGTTTGTACTAGCATTGTCGTCATTTGTGCAGGAACCGGATGCTGAACGACCGGTTGATCCTTCTTGTCATTGTCGTCGCCAGCGGCCGACTTGGCTGGACCGGGCTGGCGGCCGCCGCCGGCCGATTTCGAAGTGTGAAATGCAGCCTGCCCCGACTGCCGACCGCCCGACGATTGTTGTTGTTTACGTTTTCGCGTCGGAATCAATTCGCTCGTATCGGAATTCGGATTTCCATTTCCGTTGCTCGATGCCGGCCAAAGATATTTTCGCCGCCGACGCTGGATTACTTGATTTGAAGTGAAAATTCCCAGTGTGACGAGAAGCAGGAGGGCAATGGCGGTCACCAGGAAACACCAGAAAGGTAGCGACCAGGGCTTGTGGCAGAATCCGTTGAAGTTTGACATTTTTGGCGCGATTGACGCAACCGCCAGAGCGAACGGAAAAGCGACGAGGCCGCGAAGGCTCCACTGGAGGCATTTTGGACTGGCCGCAAGAACAGCGTGATTCCTCGGGCTCAATGACCGGAGGATGAGGTCGAAATAGATGGCGACCGTGTGTGCCATCGAGGTCAGAGGTCCGGCCACGATGGGAATTGTGAAGATCAAAAGGCAGCCACGTTCCGACGAGAGAAGACTTGACCAAAGGCCGAGGCTGTCACCGCCATTTTGGAGGTCAAAGTCGAGGCCAGCGCCACTGTTTTCAAGCTGAGATTTGCCGACGAGCCCGGTTTGTTGATGGCTCAATGACATGGAGATCAACTGCAAAGAGAAACGAATTAAAGTGGTTAACGAACACATTTCATTTTTTTAGTCTGAAGATGTGTCTAGTCAAGCCAGAAATTGCCAGAAAACATGAAGGCAGGTCTGAGAAAAGCAGACTTCCTCGGGGAAAACATTCGGAACACTACGTCGAGACGACAGTACAAAATGCGAAAATTGTGATAGCTTGGCGCGGAAGGCCTTGAGCAATGTCGTAACTCCTACTACAAACAGAGAGGGAGCAGAGCAGAGCAGAAGTAATCTCTTGCTCTACCCTCCTAGATTCTGTTCTCCTTTTACAATGGGATGGGATAGATAGGGGAGCAGGCAAAACTTGATATTTTATCCTCTTAAGCCTTCCACTACTAGATATATGTACTTTTGGGCAGAGTTGTGCTTCTTGTGACCTCAAGAATGAAGAATGAAGGGGCGGAATCTGGGCAGCCGTAGATGAAAAACGGGCAAAAATAAGAGATTCTTTTGTACCTTGAGGGGATAGACGGCGCTGAGGACGGTGAGAATTCCGACTAGGGATTGATTCTTCATCAGTTGATACCTCAGGGCAAGCTTGTAAGTCTTGCGGTTGCTTCGGTTTCGAGACTGCGAGGCCGCCGCTGTTTTCGAGGTCGACGCCAGGATGATTAGCACGAGTAGGTTCGTCAGCAGGCACACGGTGGCCGAGGCGACCAGCAAAACCACAAGCAGCTTCTCCATTCTGGAAAGTAAAAGAGGCAAAAAAACCCGGTAAGTTATTATTGGAAGACCCTTTTTTTCTTACTTGGGATATTATTGGCTAGTATAGATCGCTATAGCTGTTAGTGTTACTTAGTGCTTAATGAAGTTTCGACCGCTAATGGAGGACTGATTTCCTTTTTTCTCTCTCGAGGCTGCGACTGGTGCTTCGTGCTTGGGTGTGTTGTGAGCGAGAGTGAGGCCAAAAGTCTGTCCTCGAGGAGGTATGGCTAATTACTGGTGGCAGAGCAGAACACATCTTCCTTCTATGAACAAGAAGAAGAAGACAGCAACCGCCTGCATCCTACACACCATGTCGTCTCTTCTCACTGCAACAACTAAGCACTAACTACTTACTTACTAGCAAAGGAACATGCTGTCCTGAGTCCTTCCCTTCTTACTCTTAAGGTTAGCTCCCCTCCTCGTCGTGTCACAACGTGAAGGTAATTGCATTCCACGCTAGATAGTCTTTCAAGAGGCACCTGAGTCAAAATTGTAAGTGTTTTAATATAAAAACGGCAAGCTCTTCGCATATTTTCAAGTCACTACTGTGTCAAATTCAGCTTTCAATAACTGTTCTTTTGTACAATGCAGGTATTTGTATCCTCTCTTGATATACTTATTTAAGTCCCCCCTAGATGTTTACGCAAACACATCAAGCTCTCCTAACTAACTGTCTAGATTCATCCGGGCATCCAACATGTAGAACAGAGGGCCCACATGAAAGCAAAGCATGCATGGGAAACTAAAGCTGGAGCCGGT